>CZCB01010333.1_pt1 | contig 17789 bp, 20 predicted proteins | sample 591991 | NCBI WGS metagenome assembly CZCB01 (sample SAMEA3556809, study PRJEB10932) | anaerobic digester metagenome | reverse complement strand
ATCCTCTTCGTCGGCAGCGTCAGATGTGTATAAGAGACAGCCCCGGACCCGTCCGTTTCGCCCACGCTTGAGCCGACGGAGCCCCCCACCCCGGCCCCGGACAGCGCTCAGGTCATCTATCTGGGCAGCGGGCCGGAAGCAGCCGAAGCCCGGGCGCTGGCTGAAGCAGAAGACCTGTCCTTCTCCGCCCTCACTGCCCTTTCTCCGGATGATTTGACCGCCGCCACCCGCCTGGTGGTACTGGAGCAGCTGCCTGAGAATATTGACGCGCTGCGCTCCGCCGCGCCGGATGCCCAGTTCCTGCTGCTGAACGGCGACGCCGGTCAGGCGGGCGGGAACCTGAGTGTGGTCGTTGCCGACTCTTTACACCGGGCCTTCGTCGGCGGCTACCTGGCGCAGATGCTTTCTCCCGATTTCCGCGGAGCCGGGCTGCTGCCCGCCGGGAACGACGCGCTGGCGGACGCATTTGAAAACGGCGGCCGCTACCTGTGCGGCCGCTGCGTGCCGGTATACGCCCCGGTGGTGCTTTTCCCGGTTCTGGCGACCGCGCCCGAAGGCGCTGACCTGAACGCCTGGCAGGCTGCGTACGCCGAAATCGAGGCCAACCGCCTGGAAACGGTCTTCGTCGATCCCGCCGCCAGCCAGCCTGAAGTGCTGGCCTTTCTCATGCAGCAGAACCTGACCCTGGTCGGCGGGCAGACGCCGCCGGAAGAGATCCAGCCCGCCTGGGCCGCCACCATCGGCTTCGACCGGGCTGGCGCGCTGAAATCCGCTTTCCCTGAGCTGCTGGCCGGCCGCGGCGGGCAGGCCTTTACCGCCCCGGTCACGCTGTCCGATGTCGACGAAGACCGCGTCACGCCCGGCAAACAGCGCATGCTGCAGAAGATCATCGACGATCTGGCCGCCGGCTGGCTCGAACCGCTCAGCGTGCCCGGCGAGCCGGTCGAGACGCCGGAAGGCTAATCCCTCCCGGCTGTGCCCATAAACTCTTCCGCCGTCGCCTGACCCGGCTGGCTGATCCCTTCACGCTGCACCACCTTGACCAGCGTGCGGGCCAGGATCTGCAGGTCCAGCCAGAAGGACCAGTGGTCCACGTACCAGACGTCCAGCGCGAACTTGTCCTCCCAGGTGAGCGCGTTGCGGCCGTTGATCTGCGCCCAGCCGGTGATACCCGGCAGCACCTCGTGGCGGCGGGCCTGCTCAGGCGTGTAGCGCGTCAGGTAGCGCGCCATCAGCGGCCTCGGACCGACCAGGCTCATCTCGCCGCGCAGCACATTCCACAGCTCGGGCAGCTCGTCAAGGCTGGTGGCCCGCAGGAAGCGCCCGGCCGGGGTCAGCCGCTGCGCATCGCTTTTCAGCGGGTCCGCGCCGGGCGGCGGTTCCCGCATGGTGCGGAACTTGTAGATGTGGAAGACGCTGCCGCCCAGTCCCCCGCGCGGCTGGGTGAAGAACACCGGCCAGCCCTGCGTGATCAGCAGCCACAGCGAGATAACCAGCAGCAGCGGCGAAATCAGGACCAACCCGGGGATGACCACCAGCAGGTCGAACACTCGTTTGCTAACCGGAACGCCGGGAGGAAACAGGCGCGCGCTCATGAGGGCATTGTACCAAAAAGCACCTGGATTGCATTATAATCTCTGCGAAGAGAACCACCCCGCTGAAAGGATTGGTATGGCTGAGAAAAAAGGACGTGTTTTTTCAGGCGCCCGGCCGACCGGCCGGCAGCATCTTGGGAACTACCTGGGCGCCATCCGCAATTATGTCGCCCTGCAGGACGAGTACGAGTGCCTGTACTGCGTTGTGGATGTGCACGCCCTGACCACGGTAGAAACCACAAGGAACCTGAAGCAAAACACCTATGAAATGGCCCTGGACTGGCTGGCAGCCGGCCTGCGCCCCGAGGAATCCATCATCTTCGTGCAGTCCCACGTGCCGGAAGTGATGGAGCTGCACACCTACCTGTCCATGGTCACCCCGCTGGGCAAGCTGACCGACCTGCCCACCTTCAAGGAAAAGGTCCGCATGCACCCGGATAACGTCAACTACGGGCTGCTCGGCTATCCCATCCTGATGGCGGCGGATATCCTGCTGTACAAAGCCAACTTCGTGCCGGTGGGCATCGACCAGGCCCCTCACATCGAGTTCGCCCGCGAGGCGGTGCGCTCGTTCAATTACCGCTACAACACCGACGTGCTGGTCGAACCGCAGATGAAGGTCACCCCGGTTCCCAAGGTGATCGGCATCGACGGCGTGCAGAAGATGAGCAAGAGCCTCAACAACGAAATCGAGCTGGCCGCCACCCCGGAGGAGACGCAGAAGCGCGTAATGCAGATGGTCACCGACCCGCAGCGCATGCGCCGCACCGACCCGGGCCGGCCGGACATCTGCAATGTTTTCACCATGCACAAGACCTTCTCCAGCCAGGAAGAGGTCGAGATGGTGCACCGCGAATGCCAGGTAGCCGGCATCGGCTGCGTGGACTGCAAGAAAATGCTGGCCCGCAACATCAACGCTCACCTGGATCCGTTCCGCCAGCGCCGAAACGAAATCGACCGGAACCCGCAGCAGGTCTGGGACATTCTGGCCGGCGGCGCTGAGCGCGCCAGCCGCATCGCCAGGCAGACCATGGCGGAAGTCCGCCAGGCCATAGGGTTAGCCTGATGAGAGCCGTCGTTCAGCGCGTCCGGCGCGGCAAAGTCAGTGTCGACGGCCAGGCCATCTCTGAGATCGGCCAGGGTCTGGTGATCCTGCTGGGCATCGGGCCGGAGGATAACGAGGAGAAGGCCCGCGCCCTGGCCCGCAAGATCGCCCTGATGCGCATCTTCCAGGACGAGCAGGACAAGATGAACCTCTCGGTGCTCGACGTGAAGGGCGAAGCTATCGTGGTCTCGCAGTTCACCCTGTACGCGGACACCCGCAAGGGCAACCGCCCGTCTTTCGTCAACGCCGCGCCGCCGGACATCGCCAGCCCGCTGGTCGACCGCTTCTGCGAGCTGCTGGCCGAGCAGGGCGTGCCCACCCAGACCGGACAGTTCGGCGCGCACATGCTGGTCGAGATCGAGAACGATGGACCGGTGACCATCTGGCTGGAAAACTGACCCTGCTGGACGAATTTCCCGGTCCGCCGTGTTGACGCTGCCAGTCCGAATGTGGTAATATCAGGACGAAGGTGCAGTCCATCTGGACAACACCGTGATTTGATTCTAGGTTTAGAAGAAGGAGAAAGCCCATTAGTACTTCAAATTTTCGGATCAATGAGCAGATTCGGGTCGCTGAAGTCCGCCTGATCGGCCCGGATGGCGAAAACCTGGGGGTTGTACCGACAGACAAAGCGCTTCGTATCGCCCAGGATGCTGAGTTGGATTTGGTTGAAGTAGCGCCCGGCGCTGCCCCGCCCGTTTGCCGGGTGATGGATTACGGCAAGTTCCTCTATGAGCGCACCAAGAAGGAGCGCGAAGCCCGCAAGGCACAGACGAAGGTCGAAGTCAAGGAAATCCGCCTGCGCCCCAAGACAAACGAGCATCACCGCGGCTTCAAGACTCGCGATGCGCGCCGCTGGCTGGAAGACGGCATGAAGGTCAAGGTGACCATCCGCTTCCGCGGGCGTGAGATCACTTACCCCGAACTGGCCCTGGAAGACCTCAAAGAGATCGCAGAGGAATTATCTGATATTTCGACCGTGGAGCAGTTCCCGTCCATGGAAGGCCGGGTGATGACCATGCTGCTGAGCCCGACGAAGGTCAGTTCGAAGAAGAAAGCAGAAGCCACACAGCAGTCCTGACGCTCAGTTTGATCGCTGGTAAAAATCAGTAATTCTGGTATAATTTGCGGTTGCTGCGTAAGCGGGCCGCAAATTTTTGTTGAGAGGAGTATCGCTGTGCCTCGGAAAAGCAAACCTGGCAAATATAAGTTGAAGACCCACAAGGCGACGTCCAAGCGCTTCCGCCTGACCGGGTCCGGCATCCTGGTGCGCACCAAGGGCGGTAAGAGCCATCTGCGCCGCCGCACCTCCCCCCGCACCAAGGCGCTGTTCACGGAAATGATCCCCGTCCAGGGTGAGGGACTCATTCGCCGGATCAAACGTCTCGCTCCCTACATGGGCAAGCACTAAGCGAGGCTCGTTCGCATTCATCGAAGTAGTGCGGCTGCTGGGTGTTCGCAACGGGTACGCTAGTACCGGCGCCCAGGGGTTCGCAAAGGAGTGAAGTATGGCACGTGTAAAGGGTGGCCCTTACGGGTACCGCCGCCACAAGAAAGTATTGAAGCTGACCAAAGGTCAGTACGGCACGCGGAGCAAGCTGTTCCGCCGCGCCAATGAGGCCATGTTAAAGAGCCTGTGGTATTCCTACCGCGACCGCCGGGTCCGCAAGCGCGATCTGCGCAAGCTGTGGATCGCCCGCATCAACGCGGCTGCCCGCCTGAACGGCATTAGCTACAGCCGTCTGGTGTATGCCATGCGCCAGGCCAACATCAACCTGAACCGCAAGGTTCTGGCTGACCTGGCTGTACGTGACCCGAAAGCGTTCAGCGCTGTGGTCGAGAAAGCAAAAGCGGCCTAAAGCGGCCCAGGCCCAAATACGCGCGAATTGGACGGGATGGCGATGCCATCCCGTTTTTCTTTACCCGGGGCCGTCTCCATGGGGTACAATCCACTGGAGGGACGAGCCATGAACAAGGTTGTGCGCACTCATTCCTATCCTGATGGACTGCAGCTTGAAATCGTCCACGGCGACCTGACACAGGAGCAGGTGGACGCCATCGTCAACGCCGCCAACGAGATGCTGGCCCACGGCGGCGGGATCGCCGCCGCCATCGTCCGCCGGGGCGGCGCGGTGATCCAGGAAGAATCCCGGCGCTGGGTCCGGGAGCACGGCCCGGTCAGCCACGCGGAGCCGGCCTACACCACTGCCGGCAGCCTGCCCGCCCGTTATGTGATCCATGCGGTCGGACCGGTCTGGGGCAGCGGCGATGAGGATAAGAAGCTGGCCGCCGCCATCCGCGGCAGCCTGAACCTGGCTGACCGGCTGGAGCTGCGCTCCATCGCCCTGCCGGCCATCTCCACCGGCATCTTCGGGTACCCGGTTCACCTGGCTGCCGGGGTCTTCCTCTCCACCATTGATGACTATGCGCAGCGCCGCCAGCCGGCGCAAACGCTGCGCCAGATCCGCCTGATCCTGTACGACCAGCCCACCCTGGACGCTTTCCTGGCCGCTTACGATGATCACTTCCGCCCGTAACCCGAAAATCCAGCACATCCGCGCCCTGATCAGCCGCCGCCAGGAACGCGAGCGCAGCGGCACATTCGTGGTTGAGGGCGTGCGCCTGCTGGAAGAGGCCCTGCAGGCTGGCTGGGAAGCCGAGCTGGTGCTGGTGACCGAAAATCTCTCGGAGCGCGGCCGGCAGGTTGCCGCCGGATTCCGCGAGAGCGGCGTGGAAGTGGAAGAGGTGCCGCCTGAGCTGATGCACTCCCTGGCGGACACCGACACCCCCCAGGGCATCCTGGCGGTGATTCGCCGGCGCGAGCTTCCCCTGCCCGCCGACCCTACCTTCCTGCTGGTGGTCGACCGGCTGCGCGATCCCGGCAACCTGGGCACCATCCTGCGCACGGCGCTCTCGGCCGGTGTGGAAGGCGTTCTGCTGACCCCGGGAACCGTCGACCCTTTCTCCCCCAAGGTGGTCCGGGCCGGGATGGGGGCGCATTTTCGCCTGCCGCTGCGCAGCGCAGGCGCGGCCGGTATCGCCGCCCTGTGCCGCGGGCAGGCGCGCCTGCTGGTCTCTGAGGTGGAGGGCGGCACCCCGCTGTGGCGGCATGACCTGCGCCAACCGGTGGCCCTGGTGATCGGCGGTGAGGCCGACGGCGCCAGCCCTGAGATGCGCCAGGCCGCGGATGACAACATCTACATTCCCATGCCCGGCCAGGCGGAATCGCTCAACGCCGCCGTCGCCGCCGCCATCCTGATGTTCGAAGTAGTGCGTCAGAGGAACTCATGAAAATTCGCTCCATTACCTGCCTGTACGACCCCGGCGCTCCCCGTGCCGGTTCTCAGCTGGATGCCCTGGTCCGCCTGACCGAGGCCGCGAAAAACCGTTTCGAGGATGAAGGCTACACCGTCGAGACCTCCCGGCTGGCCACAGTTCCCTTCCCCCACCTGGTGCCCTCCTGCTGCGATGACAGCGCAGTGCATCTGGTGACCACACTGGCCGGGGAAAGCGCGTCCCGGGGTTTTGAATACATCTCCTTCGGCCCGGCGCTGCCGGCCTACCCGGACTCCTACCGCCTGATCCCGGATATGCTGGCGGCGGCGCCCAACGCCTTCTTCTCCGCCGTGATGTCCAGCGCGGAAGAAGGCATCTCCCTGCCCGCGGTAGCCGCCTGCGGGGAGATCATCGCCCGGGCAGCGCAGATTACCCCGGACGGCTTCACCAACCTGCGCTTCTGCGCACTGGCCAACGTGCCCGCCGGTGCGCCCTTCTTCCCGGCCGCCTATCACGATCCCGGGCAGCCGGCGGCCTTTGCCCTGGCGCTGGAAGCCGCCGATCTGGTTGAAGCGGCGTTCGGCCAGGCGGAGACGCTGGCGGAAGCCCGCAGCCGGCTGCTGGAAGAGATGCAGGCTCACGGCCGCGCAATCAGCCGCATCGCGGAGCAGCTCGCCGCGGACTTCTCTGTGGTTTTCAACGGGCTGGACTTCTCCCCCGCCCCGCATCCCTCCGCCGGCCGCTCGCTGGGCGCGGGCATCGAAGCGCTGGGGCTGCCTTCCCTGGGCATGCCCGGGTCGGTGGCCGCCGCGGCCTTCCTAGCCGATACGCTGGACCGGGGAGACTGGCCGCGGACGGGCTTTAACGGGCTGATGCTGCCGGTGCTGGAGGACAGCACGCTGGCGGCCCGCGCGGCGGAAGGGTCGCTGACGATTAAGGACCTGCTGCTGTATTCGGCGGTGTGCGGCACCGGATTGGACACTGTGCCCCTGCCCGGCAGCTCCAGCCCGGAGCAGCTTTCCGCACTGCTGCTGGACGTGGCCGCGCTGGCGGTACGCCTGAACAAGCCCCTCACCGCCCGGCTGATGCCCATCCCGGGCAAAGCCGCCGGCGATCCGGCCGAGTTCGCCTTCGACTACTTCGCCAGCGGGCGCGTGATGGCCCTGCCGGCCAAGCCGCTGCACGGACTGCTCGCCGGGACGGAAACCTTCCGCATCTCCCCGCGGCTGCAGCGCAAGGGCTGATTTCTCGCAGGCAGGGCAGGCAGCGATTCTAGCCGGTGAAGTCCTCCACCTGGCTCTGCCCCAGCCGCTCCTGCAGCCATGCCTCCACCGCGGCACGCTGCAGCGTCAGGCGGGCGTCCGGCGAAAGCGGGTGCAGGCCGCGTTCGATCACATACACGATGTGGTAGCCCAGCTCCGTCTCGACCACGGAGGTGAGCTGGCCGGCCTGCAGTGACGCCAGGGCCTGATCCAGCTCCGGCACAGTCAGGTACCCGGGCGGGAACCAGCCCAGGTCGCCGCCGGTCAGCGGGTCGAACTGCCAGGCGTGGTTTTCGAACACCTCGGAAAAGTTAGAGACGTTCTGGTACCGCTGGTAATACTGGTCCGCGGTCTCCCGCCGGTCGAAAAGGATCGGTACCGCTGGTAATACTGGTCCGCGGTCTCCCGCCGGTCGAAAAGGATCTGTCGCGCGTGAATCTGCTCCATTTCCTCCGGAACAGAGGCGGCGATTTGATCCCGCTGCCAGCTGGCCTCCATGGACGAACGCAGCGCCCGGGTGAACTGCTCGCGGTCGAAGTGGTTCTGCGCCAGCCAGGCTTCGAAGGCCTGTTCGCCGCCGGCTGCCGCGACCAGCTCCTCGAGCCGCGCCTGCAGATCCTCTTCGCTCAGGGTAAAGCCGTTCTCGCGGGCTGCCTGGGCCAACAGGGTCTCGGCCACCAGCGCGTCGATCACCGCGGCTCTGGCCTCGGCCGGGCCGGCTTCCGGGTAAGCGGCCTGATAGCGGGCCAGCTCGCCCTCGTAGCGCCAGATCGGCACCACCTCGCCGTTCACCTGCAGCGCGGCCGGCTCCGGCGTCGGCGTGACGGTCGGGGTCAGGGTCGGCTCCGGGAGGGAGGCCGTTAGCGAAGGGTCCGCCTGTTCAGGTGTCGGGGACAGATCAACCGCGCCAGTCTGGCAGGAGACCAGCACCAGCGAAGAAATCAGGATAAGTACGAAAAACAGGGAAATTGAGCGCCGGGATGTCATCGCCCCGATTATAACCGCAAAAGGCCTTCCGGCCTACTCGGAGCGAAGGGACAGGAAAGCAAAGAACATGGTCACAACCAGGCCGAGCACAAAGGGGATCAGCACCGACCGGCCGATCACGGTGGGCAGCAGGGATAGTTCAATGAACAGCAGCACCGCGTAAGAGACCATCAAGTAACCGCGTCGGTCACCGAGATTTCCCAGCAGCCCGAAGAAAATGGCCACCAGAATCCCCAGGCTCAGTTCACTGCGGGCCAGAAAGATTATGACAAAGTAGATCAGGACGCTCAGCAGCCACAGCAAGACCGTCATGTCGCCTATACCCTCCCGAAAAAAAGACAGGTCGTGCGGGTTCACACGACCTGTCGTTTGTTAAGATGTGTTCGGTTTAGTATTCCGGCATGGGAGGAGCCGCGGGTTTTTCCTTCTCCGGCACATCCGTGATCAGCGCCTCAGTGGTCAGGATCATCGCAGCGATCGAAGCCGCGTTTTCCAGCGCACCGCGGGTCACCTTGGCCGGATCGATCACGCCCGCTTTAACCATGTCCACCAGGGTATCGTTGAGCACATTATACCCGATGCAGCTGTTGCCTTCACGCTTCTGCGCCTGGCGAACCTCTTCGATCACCACCGAGCCTTCGCGGCCGGCGTTCTCGGCGATCTTGCGCATGGGCACTTCCAGGGCCTTGCGAACGATGGTAACACCGGTCTGGGCGTCTTCATCGTCCATCTTGATGCTGTCCAGCGCCGCCATGGCGTTGATCAGCGCTACACCGCCGCCCGGGACGATGCCTTCCTCAACCGCAGCGCGGGTCGCGGAGAGGGCATCCTCAACACGGTGCTTCTTTTCCTTCAGCTCGGTCTCGGTGGCAGCGCCGACGCGGATGATGGCCACACCGCCGGTCAGCTTGGCCAGGCGTTCCTGCAATTTCTCGCGGTCGTAATCGGAGGTGGTCTTCTCGATTTCGACGCGGATCTGCTCGATGCGGCCGCGGATGGCCGCTTCATCGCCCTTGCCGCCCACCACGGTGGTGTTATCCTTGTCCGCCACGACCTTCTCGGCGCGGCCCAGGTCAGCGATGGTGACGGTGTCCAGCTTGCGGCCGGTCTCTTCGGAGATCAGGGTGGCGCCGGTCAGGATCGCCAGGTCCTGCAGCATGGCCTTGCGGCGATCGCCGAAGCCCGGGGCCTTGACGGCCAGCACGTTGATCATGCCGCGCAGCTTGTTCAGCACCAGGGTGGCCAGCGCTTCGCCGTCCACGTCCTCGGCGATGATCACCAGCTCGCGCTTGCCGATCTGGACCAGCTTCTCCAGCACGGGCACGATGTCGGCCGCGGCGGAGATCTTCTTGTCATGGATCAGGATGTAGGGGTCGTTGATGACCGCTTCCATGTGCTCGGGGTCGGTGACGAAGTAAGCAGAAATGTAGCCGCGGTCAAACTGCATACCCTCGACATATTCCTGCTCGAACTCCAGACCCTTGGACTCTTCGACGGTGATGACGCCGTCCTTGCCCACCTTGTCCATCACGTCGGCGATCAGCTCACCGATGGTGCGGTCCTGGGCGGAAATGGAGGCCACATTGGCGATGTCTTCTTTGGTGGAAATTTCGATCGCCTGCGAGTGCAGGTGCTCGGAAACGGCCTTCGCAGCGGCCTGGATGCCGCGCTGCAGCATCATCGGATTGGCGCCGGCGGCCAGGTTCTTCAAGCCCTCAGTCACGATGGCGTGCGCCAGCACGGTCGAGGTTGTGGTGCCGTCACCGGCAATGTCGTTGGTCTTGGTCGCGGCTTCCTTCAGGAGCTGGGCGCCCATGTTCTCAAACGGGTCTTCCAGCTCAATTTCCTTCGCCACTGTCACGCCGTCATGGGTGATGGTGGGGGAGCCGAACTTCCGGTCCACAGCGACATTGCGGCCCTTGGGGCCCAGCGTGGTCGCCACAGCGGTGGCGACGATATCTACGCCGTTCTTCAGGCGACGGCGAGCTTCTTCAGAGAAAACCAGCTGCTTAGCTGCCATATCCACGTACTCCTTATGATTGATTGAATATCATTAGCCTTCGATAATGGCGAGCAGGTCACTCTCGCGCAGAATCAACAACTTCTTGCCGTCCAGCTTGAACTCGGTGCCGGCATACTTGGCGAACAACACCTTGTCGCCTTCTTTGACATCCATCGCGATCCGATTGCCCTTGTCGTCCCGGTCTCCGGGTCCAACCGACAGGACTTTGCCCTGCTGTGGCTTTTCCTTGGCGGTTTCGGGAAGGACGATCCCACCGGCAGTGACCTCTTCCTGCTCGATGGGTTCTACCACCACACGACTGCCTAAAGGTTTCAAGTTGGTCGCCATATGAAGCTCCTCTTGCTCAGAATGGGTTTTTCATTGTGCTTATTAGCACTCAATGGTATAGAGTGCTAAAACCGATATATATATACTCGCATTCTTTTTAGAAGTCAAGAGGATGCGAGGTGATTACCGGCGTCGAAAATGGCTAGTAGCCAAACCGCTCACAGATGGCTTCCCCGGCCGAGACAATGCTGATGGCCAGTTCGTCATCCGGGAAGGTGCGGCGAAACTCCCTGAAGATATCCATGGCCTCCGGGCAGGTGGGGCTGGCGTTTCGGTGCAGCGCCGCCAGCACCTGGCCGTACTCCAGATAATACCATTTGGAGCCTTCGGTCAGCGGCAGGCCCTCCACGGTAACGGGCAGGTCGACCTCCTGGTCACACTGGCGCAGCTCGCAGCTGGCGTCCGCGTCACAGCCGCGCACGGCGCAGTGGAAGGCCTCCATCGCGCTTTCATAGTTGCGCGCCCGGTAGAAGATATCGCCGGCCACGCCGTATAGGTCCGGGTTGGCCGGGTCATACTCCAGCGCCGTCTGGATATTCCAGGAAGCGGCGAAGAACTCACCCTGCTGGGCGTAGGTCTTGGCAATGGCGATATAGGGCACCGGGTCCTGGATGCCCAGCTGCTTGTTGATCTCCACCGCGCGGGCGAAGGATTCCAGCGCCTGGTCGTACATCTGTAAACTGCGGTAGTTGTAGCCGAGCCGCAGGTGCAGGAAGGTGAGATTGGGGGCCAGCTCGATGGCCTTCTGCCACTCGACGATGGCTTCCCCGTAATTGGTCAGGGATTCCTGCACATAGGCGTTCACCCGGTGAACATCCATATACGAATCGTCCGCCTCCAGCGCCAGGCGGATGCGGTCTTCCGCATCCAGCACCTGCTGCTGGTCGACCAGGATCTCGGCCGAATAAGCCAGCGCCAGCGCGTTGCGGCTGTCCAGATCGATGGCCCGCGTGACCGCCTGCTCGGCCTCCGAGAGCAGGGCCAGCCGCTCCTCCTCGCTCACCAGCGACCCGTTGGCGTTCCAGTTGTAGACAAAGGCCTTGATCGCCAGCACCATGCTGTCGTCCGGGGCCAGTTCAATCGCCTGGTCGGCATACTCCTTTGCCTGGCGCAGCGCCGCCAGCACCTGCGCGTCCGTGGTCAGCAGGGTGGAGGAATACGCCTGCAGGCGGGCCAGTTCGGCCAGCAGGCTGGCGTTATCCGGGTCCAGCGCTATGGCCTGCTGGTAGGCGGCGATGGCGCCGGTCAGGTCGCCGGCTTCGAACAGCGTCTGCCCCTGAAGCACGAAGGAAGCCGGCACGCGGGTCGGTGTGGGGGTCGGTTCAAAGGGGGAAACCACCTCTCCCGTCGCCAGCCCGCGGTAGACGAACAGCGCTCCGATGATCAGGGTCAGCAGGAAGAACACCCGGTAGGGATTGGACCGCCGGTGCTGCCGGCGGAAAAGCGGTTTTCCTTCAGGAACGTAGTACATCCAGCCTGTTCTCTGGTCTAGCCTCCAGCGGCGCCAGACTCGCCTCCAACCTCTTCTTCGGCCGGCTGAGTCTCCACCGCCGGGGGTGTCGGCGTGCCGTTCTCCAGAATGCTCTGGCAGATGTTGACCATCTCCTGAGCGTTAAATGCGGTGACCTCGTCGTTCGAGTAATTTTGCAGAAGCAGCTGGGAGATTTCCAGCGCCTCGCCGCACTCACCCAGGTTCGCCATGGTCAGCCCGAAGCTCGAGTAGTAGCCCACCTCGCGCACGCCGTTGGGCGAAACCGGGGTAACCTCCACCCCTTCATCCGACATGCCGCCCTTCACGGCCAGCGTGAGGTGCTTGCGGGCGTCCAGGTACTGCTTCTGCCGGTAATACAGCTGGCCCAGGTTGCCGCGCCAGTACGGGTTGGCCGGATCCTGCTCGACCGCTTTCAGGCCGAACTGGATGGCGCGCACAAACTCGCCGTTGGCGGCATAGGTAGTGGAAAGATAGGAATAGCCCCAGGGATCGGTCGGATTGAGCGCCACGGCGCGGTTGAACTCTTCCAGCGCTTTGGGCAGCACCTGCATGGTTCGGTACACCCGGCCCAGCCCCAGGTGCAGGCTGGCAATGTTGGGGTTGATGGAAATGGCCGCCTGGTATTCCTGGGCCGCCTGTTCAATGTTCTGGCCGTCGTTCCAGGAGCCGGTCAGCTCCAGGATGATTGCCCGGGCGCGGTGCGTTTCCAGCGCGTTCGCGTTCAGCTCGCGCGCCTTGTGCGACAGCTCAATGGCCTCGTCCAGCGTGGTCTGGTCACCGATCCCGGTTTCGTACTTGTTGGCGGTGATCTCCGCCAGGAGCGCGTACGGCAGGTAGTTGTTTGGCTCCAGTTCAATGGCCGCTTCCAGCGCGGCCTCGGCCTCCAGGTAATCGCCCAGCTTACCCAGCGCGTAACCCCGCAGCGCGTGCGCAACGGCGCTGGACTGGTTGATCATCAGCGCTTTTTCCGCATTTTCGACGGCCTCTTCATAGGAGGCCAGGTACGTGTGCAGCCGGGCCAGGCTGATGTAGTTGTTCATGTTTTTCGGGTCGACGCGGATGGCCTCTTCGTACGCCTGGATGGCCTGGTTATATTTACCTTCGCTCTCCAGCGTCTGCGCGTCGGAAATGTAGGTTTCCGGCGGAAGGGTTGGCGTGGGCGTCGGCACGAACAGAGGCGGCACGGTGGGCATGATGACAAAATTAACATACAGCCCGACGGCGATCAGTACTGACAAAACCATCACCCGCAGCGGGCTGGTCACCCTGCGCCGCCGCTTCATGCTCAATTTACTACCACGGAGATACATAATTGCATCTTACCATAGCCTCAAGATGAAGCGCAAGGAAGCGCGGCGGCCGGCTGACAACTCTGTCAGGCCGGGTATCACAGCTCCCTGTTCATATATAACGCAGTTTATCGGCTGCCAGTAGTGCGATTCTGCCGTAAATGATCGCCCAAACCGGATGCTGCTTCTCCATCCAGGCAGAGGCCGTTCGTTACTTGCGCGCCGCCCGGCGAATCAGTAGAATGAGCGTATGCGCTTTGATGTGTTTTCATTGTTCCCATCCGTTCTGCAGGCCTATTTGGAAATCAGCATCCTCCAGCGTGCCATCGAGCGTGAGCTGCTCGAGGTGCACCTGCATGACATCCGCGCCTGGACCACCGACCGCCATCACATCACCGACGAGCCGCCTTACGGCGGGGGCGGCGGGATGGTAATGAAGGTGGAACCGGTCTTCGCCGCGGTGGAGGATGTGCTGGGCGCACCCCCGCAGTCCCCGGTGATCCTGCTCACCCCGCAGGGCCGCACCTTCACCCAGAAGGTGGCCTACGAGCTGGCCGAATACCCCCGCCTGGCGCTGGTCTGTGGGCGCTATGAGGGCTTCGACGAGCGCATCCGCCAGCACCTGGCCACCGACGAAATTTCCATTGGCGACTACGTGCTCACCGGCGGCGAGCTGCCCGCCCTGATCCTGATCGACGCCGTCACCCGGCTGATTCCCGGCGCGCTGGGTGACCCGACCGGGGCCAGCGACGATTCCTTCGCCAGCGGCCTGCTCGAGTACCCCCAGTACACCCGACCGGCCGAGTTCCGCGGCTGGACGGTCCCCGAGGTGCTGCTCTCTGGCAACCACGCTGAAATCGCCCGCTGGCGCCGCGAGCAGGCTCTGCGGCGCACCTGGGAGCGCCGCCCCGACCTGCTCAACACCGCCGACCTGACCGACCGGGACCGTAAACTACTGGACCGCTGGGAGGCTGAGCGCGCCGCCGCCAGCCGTCCCGAGCCGGATCCCTCGCCTTCCGCCTCTGAATAAACCACACAACCGGTTTTCTCCCATCCCACCCCCACCAGGAGACCACTATGAACCAACGCTTCAGCTTCGGGAAAACCTTTCTGCTGGGATTCGGCTTTTTCGGCACGTCTGTGATATGGATGGTCTATAACAGCTTCGTGCCCCTGTTCCTGGCCAACCGCTTCGGGCTGGACCCGCGCTGGATCGGGTTTTTCATGACCCTGGACAACATCGCCGCCCTGCTGATCCAGCCGGCCGTCGGGGCCTGGTCGGACCGGCTGCGCACCCCCATCGGCCGGCGCATGCCTTTCATCTTGATCGGCGCGCCCGTCGCGGCCATCGCTTTCGGCTTCATCCCGCTGGCCGCCGCGCTGCCGGTGTTCGTGGCCTGCACTTCCACGCTGCTGCTCAGCATGGCCTTCTGGCGCACCCCGGTCGTGGCGCTGATGCCCGATGTGACCCCGTCCAAATACCGCTCGCAGGCCAACGGCATCATCAACTTCATGGGCGGCGTGGGCGCCATCATCGCCACCCTGGGCGGCTCCCGGCTGTACGCCATCAACCAGGCCTATCCCTTCTGGCTGGGCTCGGCCCTGGTGATCCTCTCCGCCGTGCTGGTGTTCATCTTCGTGCGCGAGCCGAAGGAGTATGAGGGTAACACCGAAGAGCGCCCCAGCCTGTGGCGCAACTTCTTCCGGCTTTTCGAGGAAGAGGAAAAAAGCCCGCTGCGCATCCTGCTGGCCATCTTCTTCTGGTTTGTGGCCTACAACGCCATCGAGGCCTTCTTCACCCTGTACGCGCAGAATCACCTGGGCCTGCCCGGCGAGGACGGCGCCCGGCTGCTCGGCCAGCTCTCGCTGATCTTCGTCATCTTTGCCCTGCCGGCCGGCTACATCGGCGGGCGCATCGGCCGGCGCAACACCATCGTGATCGGCATCCTGGGCCTGTCGACCTGCATGCTGGCCATGTACATCCTGCCGGCCAGCCGGCTGCTGATTGAGATCACCCGCCTGCCGGTGCTGGGCGTGGTGCCGGTCATCGGGCTGATCCTGATGTTCGGCGGCGCCGCCTGGGCCATGATCAACGTCAACTCGCTGCCCATGGTGGTGGACATGACCGATGACGTGCACATCGGCACCTTCACCGGGCTGTACTACCTGTTCTCCACCCTGGCCGCCATCGCCGGGCCGAACATCAACGGCTGGATCATCGCCCTGACCGGCAACAACTACAACCTGGTGATGATCGTCGGGCCGCTGTTCATGGCCGCCGCGCTGGTGATGATGCTGGGTGTGCGCCGAGGCGAAGCCCGCAAGGCGGCTGCTCCCGCCCCTCAGCCGGCCAACCTTGAGCCGTCAGGCTGGGACTAGAGCGGTTATCGCTTGTATTACCATTCCAAACGGTGTAAAATTGTGCCGAAAAGGAATGCGGGGGAAATCCCCCTACACTCCTTCGAAAAACCCTCATCACGCCTTGAAGTTAGGAGGAGAATCAATGTCCAAGAAAGTGTTTACGCTGATTGCTGTACTGGTCATGGCTGCCATGATCCTGTCAGCCTGCGGTGCACCGGCAACCCAATCTCCGGCCCCCGCAGAAACGCAACCGCCTGCCGCCGAAGCCACCGAACCCCCGGCTGAGGCGACCGAGCCCCCCGCTGAAGCCACTAAGCCTCCTGCTGAAGTGACTGAACCGCCCGCTGGCGAGACTATCCGCGCCTGCCAGGTGACCGACGCCGGTGGTATCGACGACCGCTCCTTCAACGCGACCGCCTGGCTGGGCGTGCAGCGCGCCATGGAAGAGCTGGGTATCGATGGCCAGTACCTGGAATCCCAGCAGCAGACCGATTACGAGCGCAACATCAGCCAGTTCATCGAGGCTGACTGCGATCTGATCATCACCGTGGGCTTCCTGCTGGATGCCGCCACCGCTGCTGCCGCGGATGCCAACCCCGATCAGAACTTCGCCATCGTCGACTTCGCCTACGATCCCCCGCGTGACAACGTCCTGGGCCTGGTCTACGCCACCCACCAGGCTGGCTTCCTGGCCGGTTACCTGGCCGCTGGCATGACCCAGACCGGCGCCATCGGCACCTTCGGCGGTCTGCAGATCCCCTCTGTGACCACCTTCATGGACGGCTACGCCCTGGGCGCCCAGTACTACAACGAAGTCCACGGCACCGATGTCCGCGTCCTGGGTTGGGATCCCGTCGCCCAGACCGGTCTGTTCGCCGGTAACTTCGAGTCCACCGACGACGGCCGCACCCTCGGCACCACGCTGATGGACGAAGGCGCCGACGTCATCATGCCGGTTGCCGGTCCTGTGGGCCTGGGCACCGCCGCCGCCGTGCAGGAACGCGGTGAGGGCTACTACATCGTTGGTGTGGACAGCGACTGGACCGTCAGCTCGCCCGAATATGCCGACATCATCCTGACCTCCGTGATCAAGCGTATGGACAACTCCGTGTACGACGCGATCCAGCAGGTTATTGACGGCACCTTCGCCGGCGGTATCTACCTGGGCACCCTGGAGAACGAGGGTGTTGGCCTGGGCACGATCCACGCGAACGTCCCCGCCGAGCTGATCGCCGAAGTTGAGGCCCTGATCCCCGAGATCATCGCCGGCAATATCCAGACCGATCCCACCGCTCAGTAAACGCTTTCAAAAGCACGCCATGGGCCGGCTTCACGCCGGCCCTTTTTTATTTGTGACAGAAATCATATTCATAACCGGATGTAAAATTAAAATTGCGATGGTAAAATGAAGTGAATATCCTGCCCTGAAAGAGGGAAATATGCCTCCTGTCCTTGAATTGCGTGGAATCACCAAGAGATTTCCCGGGGTCCTGGCCAACGATCATATTGATCTCACACTGGAAAAAGGTCAGGTTCTTGCCTTGCTGGGAGAAAACGGGGCCGGGAAAAGTACACTGATGAACATCCTCTACGGGCTGTACCAGCCGGACGAGGGTGAAATTTTCATCAATGGCGAGAAGGCCGAAATCCATTCACCCAGCGACGCCATCGCCCGCGGAATCGGCATGGTCCACCAGCATTTCATGCTCGTGCCCGTGTTTACGGTGACCGAAAATGTGATGCTGGGTGAAGAAGCGACAAAAAACGGCGGTTTCCTGGACCGCCAGAGGGCCGCGGCCCGCATCCGCGAAATTTCCGACCAGTACGGCCTGGCTGTGGACCCGGACAGCTACATTCAGGATCTGCCCGTGGGCGTGCAGCAGCGCGTGGAAATCATCAAGCTGCTGTACCGCAAGGCCGACATCCTGATTTTCGACGAGCCCACCGCCGTTCTGACCCCGCAAGAGGCCGACGAGCTGTTCGTCATCATGCGCTCGCTGACAGAGCAGGGCAAATCCATTATTTTCATCACCCACAAGCCTGTCTCTTATACACATCTCCGAGCCCACGAT
>CZCB01000505.1_pt1 | contig 17794 bp, 17 predicted proteins | sample 591991 | NCBI WGS metagenome assembly CZCB01 (sample SAMEA3556809, study PRJEB10932) | anaerobic digester metagenome | reverse complement strand
CTTAGTCTCGTGGGCTCGGAGATGTGTATAAGAGACAGGTTTTCTGCCCGCGCGTTCCCTGGAGTACAGTTTTTCTCAGTGTCTAGAAGGCGTATTCAGGTTTCCAGACCTTCCACACCTTCCCGGCCAGTTCAGGACTTGGGGTCAGCGTGGGTTTGCCTGGCTGCCAGCCGGATGGGGTTACCTCACCTGTTGCGCGCACATGCTGGAAAGCTTTGACCTGCCGGATCAGCTCGGACACATTCCGGCCAACCTCCGGGGTCAGCACTTCCATGGCCCGAATATTGAAATCCGGGTCAATAATGAACCGCCCGCGGATGTCCACTCCGCCCTCTTCGTCATAGACGCCGTAGACAGAGCCGACCTTTCCGCCGGGATCCGAGAGCAGCGGATAGGGTACGCCGCCCTCGATCATCTTCGACAGTTCTTCTTCCTGCCAGATCTTGTGGCTAAAGCGGCTGTCGGTGCTGATGGCGAGCACCTCGACGCCCATTTCCTGCAGTTCAGCATATTTGGTAGCAACTGCCACCAGTTCAGTCGGTCAGACAAAGGTGAAATCACCCGGGTAGAAGCAGACAACAATCCATTTGCCTCTGTAATCCGACAGGCGGATGTTCTTGAACCCGCCGTTGATCAGTGCGCTCAACTCAAAATCCGGTGCGGGTTTTCCAACGCGTGCAAGCATACGATTACCCTCCTTATGGTTCGTTCCATCTACCTGCGGTGAAGCCTGTTCCACTTTCTGCAGAACAGGCCCGCCGGCAGGCTGAACACAAGCAACTTTCTCTGCTGCCATATGACCCTCCTCTTTACCTGTACTCCGCAGGGAATTGACATAACCAGTATACAATTAAATTTCACAGCCGGGGCCCCGGCGCAGGCGGCCCGCCACCAGACCCGGCGGTTGTATTAAATGCAGGAAAGCCCGGTACTGCTGGCGTCCTCCGGAATACCGGCTTCACCATCCTGAGGGCATATGATCCGCTCCGTCCAGTTGATCCCCGATCGTAGATCCCCGGTTCCCGTTCCCCTGGAGCAGGTTCCGGACCTTATCCGCCGGCCGGACAGCCTGGTGTGGATCGATCTGTCCGCTCCGAGCCAGGAGGAGGTCTACCGCGTGATGCGCGACCTCTTCCACTTTCACCCGCTGGCGATCGAGGACTGCCTGCACCGGGTCAATCATACACCCAAGCTGGATGACTTCGGCAGCTACCTCTTCGTGATCGCTTACGCTGTCAAACGTGATGAGCCAGCCGATCCGCTGGAATTCCCGGAAGTTCACCTGTTCATCGGGCACAACTTCCTGGTCACTCACCATCACCAGCGGGAAGGGTCCCCGGTGGAGAAGGTCTGGGAGCACCTGAGCAGCGACGAGCGCCTGCAGCAAAACGGCGCCGACCTGCTCGGCCATGCCGTTCTGGACGCGCTGGTGGACGAATACTTGCCCGTGGTGGAGCAAATCGACCTTGAGGTCGAACAGCTGGAAGAGCTGGTTTTCAACCAGACAGCCCCATGGATGATGAAGCGCCTGCTGGCCATCAAGCACGAGATGCTCGCCCTCCGCCGCAAGATCAGCCCCATGCGGGACGTGATCAGCCAGCTTTCACGCGACCCCTTCCCCGTCATCGACCACCAGTCCCGGATCTACTTCAGGGATATCTACGACCACCTCCGCCGGATCGAGGAAATGAGCGAACAGGTGCGCGAGATGACCGTCAGCGCGCAGGAGCTGTACCTTTCCGCCAACTCGCTGCGCCTTAACGAGGTTATCAAGACCCTGACCATCTTTTCAACGATCTTCCTGCCGCTCTCTTTCCTGGCCAGCGTGTACGGCATGAACTTCCGGAACTTCCCCGAGCTGGACTGGCGTTTCGGTTATCCCCTGGCCTGGCTGCTGTTTATCGCCATCTCCGCCGGGATGCTGTACTGGTTCCGGCGCCGGAAGTGGTTCTGATCGTAACGAAAACCAGGGCCTCGCAGTGAGGCTCTGGCTGTTCCTGAATAGATATCAGCAGACCTGAAGGCTAGATCAGGCCCACCTGCTTGCCAACTTTCTCGAAGATCTCCAGCACCCGGTCCAGCTGCTCGTCGGTGTGTGTGGCCATGTAGCTGGTGCGCAGCATCTGGCGGCCCTGTGTGACCGCCGGGCTGATCACCGGGTTGACGAACACGCCGTTCTCGAACAGCAGCTTCCAGGTGAGGAAGGTCAGCTCGTCGCTGCCATTGAATATGGGCACGATGGGCGTGGACGACTGGCCGATGTTGAACCCCAGCTGGCGGAAGCCGTTTCGCATGCGATCGCCGATCTGGTTGACCCGCGCCACCCGCTCCGGCTCTTCGCGCATCACCTGCAGCGCGGCCAGGGCAGCGGCCGCGTTGGCCGCAGGGATGCTGGCGCTGAAGATCAGCGCCCGCGCGTGGTGCTTGATGTAATGGATCACCGTCTCATCGCCGGCGACAAACCCGCCGATGGAGGCGAACGACTTGCTGAACGTGGACATGATCAGGTCCACATCACCGGTCATGCCGAAGTGAGCCGCCGTCCCGTGGCCGCCGCCCAGCACGCCCATCCCGTGCGCGTCATCCACCATCAACCGGGCGCCGTACTGCTTCGCCAGGGGAACCAGATCGGGCAGGCAAGCCAGATCGCCTTCCATGGAATACAGACCGTCCACCACGATCAGCTTCCCGGCGCTGTCCGGGATGGATTTGAGCACGCGCTCCAGGTGCGCCATGTCGTTGTGCCGGTAGCGCTCGATCTTCCCGTAACCCAGCCGCGCGCCGTCGACGATGCTGGCATGATCGTCCTTGTCCAGGATGACCACATCATCCCGGCCGATCAGCGCGGACACAGTGCCCAGGTTGGTCTGCATGCCGGTGGAGAACACCAGCGCAGCTTCCTTGCCAACCCAGTCCGCCAGCTCGGCTTCCAGCTGCTCGTGCAGGGCCAGGGTGCCGTTCAGGAAGCGGGACCCGGTGCAGCTCGTGCCGTAGCGCTCCAGCGCTTCCCGGGCCGCGGCTTTCACTTTGGGGTGCGTGGTCAGGCCCAGGTAATTGTTTGACCCGCACATGATCAATCTCTGGCCGTTGAAAACAACCTCTGTACCTTCGTTTTCCTCCATGGGGATGAAGTAGGGGTAGATCCCGTGCTCCATCGCGTTCCTGGCATCTGTATATTGTTCGCATTTGGTAAAGAGATCCATTCGCTGCCTCTACAAAGAAAAAGGATTGTATTCTGGCTTCAAGACTGGCTGCGCGGCAACCTGACGGCGCTAATTCCCTCCCTCGGCCATCTGCTTGATAAATGTATGATCCATTCCGGACCGGTTACAGTTGAATGAATAGATTATACCCGTTAACCGTTCCAAGCCAATATCGCATTTTCCGGCCGTTCGGTGAACTCTTTTTTCACAGGCTGAAACACTAACAGAGAGAATCCGGCTGTGCTATCATAATTTCGGACAGGCGGACTGAACCGGTCACCGCCGTACGAATTCCAGAAATCACACCGGCCAACTTCATCGAAAAGGACAGCGTCAACAGGTATGAGTACCAACCCGATTTTTGGAGGCATCGAAGCCGGCGGCACCAAGTTCATCTGCGCGATCGCCCGCGGACCGGACACCATTCTCGCGGAGACGCGCTTCCCCACTACCACCCCGTCTGAAACTCTGGAAAAGGCGGTCAACTTCTTTCGCCAGTACACCCGTTCCACGGGCACCTCGCTGGCGGCCATTGGCATCGCCGCCTTTGGTCCCCTGGACCTGCACCCTTCCTCCCCATCCTTCGGCTCCATCACCCAGACCCCAAAAACGGGATGGGCCTACACGCCGGTCCTGCGCATGGTACAGGACGAACTGAACGTGCCGGTCGTGATCGACACGGATGTAAACGGCGCCGCCCTCGGAGAAGGCACCTGGGGAGCCGCGCGGGGAATTGACAACTACGTCTACATCACCATCGGCACCGGGATCGGCGGCGGGGTTGTGATCAACGGCCAGCCGCTGCACGGAATGGTACACCCGGAAATCGGCCACATCCTGATCCCGCACGACCCTGAGGAAGACCCCTTCCCCGGCTCCTGCCCCTTCCACGGCGACTGCTTTGAGGGGCTGGCCAATGGCCCGGCCATTGAAGCCCGCTGGGGCCAGCGCGGTGAAACTCTGCCTCCGGACCACCCGGCCTGGACGCTGGAAGCGAAATACATCACCCGTGCGCTGCACACGGTGGTCTGCACGCTGTCTCCTGAACGGATCATCCTGGGCGGCGGGGTGATGGAGCAAACCCAGCTCTTCCCGATGATTCACCGCATGCTGCCGTCCTCGCTAAACGAATACGTGCAGTCCCGCCAGATCCTGTCCAATATCGCTGACTACATCGTCCCGCCGCAGCTGGGCGGCAGGGCAGGTGTTCTGGGCGCGATTGCCCTGGCACAGAGAGCCATCACAGCGCAGTCATGATTTTTAAGGAGGTCCTGTGAACCCGCCGCTGCTCACCTTCTTTTGCGAACTGAAACCGCAAGATCTGATCGCGCTCTTTGACACCCCGGAACTGATCCCCCAGCTGCGCCAGCTGAAAGCCGGAGTCAGCCTGGGGATCTTGGATTTCAGCCCGGAGCGGGCCGCCGTGGCAAAGCGGCTGAACGCGGAAGGGATCCCGGTCAGCGCCTGGCTGCTGCTGCCGGTAGAGGAAGGCTACTGGTTCAACCTGGACAACTACGAAGCGGCTCAGCGCCGCTACCGTGATTTCCAGATCTGGACGGCGGAGAACCAGATCACCTGGCATCACATCGGGCTGGACATCGAACCCGACCTGCGCTGGCTGCAGACCCTGGCCCGGGATCGCGCCGGCGGCATCCGCCAGCTGGTCCAGGGTGTGGTCAACCGCCGGGAGGTGGCCAGGAAAACCGCTCAATACCAGCAATTGGTGGACCAGATCCGCGCCGACGGGTATTTTGTGGAGTCCTACCAGCTGCCCAACATCGTCGACGAGCGGCAAATGGGCTCCCGCCTGCTGGCCCGGTTGATCGGCATCACCGATCTGGCCGTCGACCGGGAGGTGCTGATGCTGTACTCCAGCTTCGAGCCGGGCTTCTCTCCGGGCCGGCTGCTCAGCTACGCCCCGGATGCGCAGGCCATCGGCGTCGGCAGCACCGGCGGCGGGGTCGAGATGAAAGAGGGGCAGACCATGCCGGCCTTCGGCTGGAATGAACTGCGCCGCGACCTGCTTCTCAGCGCCCGTTACACCGACTGGGTATATATCTTCAGCCTCGAGGGCTGCGTCCGGCAGAACATACTGCCCCGGATGCTGGAAATGGACTGGTCTGCCGACCCGTTCATTGATCCAGGCGAGATGCTGCCGGCCGCAGTCACCCGCCGGGCTGTTCGCGGCGTGCTGTGGGCCTCCGCTCACCCCACCTGGGTGGCCGCCGGCCTGGCCGCGCTGATCTGGCTGGGCAAAACCCTCTCGCGCAGGCGATGAAAGAAAAGAGGGCGGCTCAATCAGGCCGCCCTCTTATTTATTCAGATCAGTCTTAAAGCAGCGCTTCCAGCCCGCCGTCAGGCAGGTGAACCCGCAGGACGCGGCGTCCGCGCTCCTGGAGCGCTTCCATGTCGCCCAGCGCCTGTGCGCGCAGCAGCTGTCCGAAGCGTAGCCCCTGCTCCGGGATCTCCACATCCGCGGCCGGATCGCGGGTGATCACCAGGAACACGCCGGTGTCCGGCCCGCCCTTGTGCAGCTGGCCGGTGGAATGCAGGAAGCGAGGCCCGAACCCCAACGTGGTCGCCGCGCCGGTCTGCGCCAGGATCTTCTTGCGCAGTTCCTGCAGTGCGGACTGGGTGGCTTCGCTGCGCGGCAGGTAGGCGTTGATGGCCACATAGCCGCCGGCCTTCACTTGCTTCAGGAAGGCAGACACCAACTCCCTGAGGCTGCCCGCCGTCTCCAGCCCGGGGAATGCTTGCCCGTAGGCCCGGATGCCGTCCTTCTCCCAGATCGGATCCCCTTCATTCAACGTGCCGGTTTGCTTCAGCGACTGGATGAACTCGCGGGTGCGGGTTTTGGTGTCCTGCACGTCCGGCTGGTTGAAAGTGTTCACACCCAGCACCGCGCAGGCGATCGAGGTGCCGTACTCCCAGCGGAAGAAGCCGGTGCCCACATCGTACAGGTCGCGGGCCAGCAGCTCAATCACCGGATGACCTTTCTCCCGCAGATCTTGCGCCAGCGACAGCGATTCGCCGGAGGAGTTCAGGTAGACAAACATGCGGTCGCTGCCGTACTCGTGAGCCTGCGGCTCCAGGTCCACCGGTACAATCCCGCGCCCATCCTTGCCGGAGGACTCAGCCACCAGCTGTTCCAGCCAGGCGCCGAATGAGCGGGTCGGCGTGTCCGAGATCACTGTGAGCTTGTCCCGGCCGCTCAGCGCAGCCTCACCCAGCACCGCGCCCAGCACCAGCCCGGGGTTGCGTCCGGCCGGCACTTCATCGCGGCACTGGTCGGCCATCCACTGGGCACGGTCCAGCAGCCGCTCGATGTCCAGCCCGATCAGCGCAGAGGGGACCAGGCCAAAGGCAGTCAGCGCGGAGAAACGCCCGCCCACGGTCGGGTCGGCCAGGATGACCCTGCGGAAGCCGCGCTCGCGGCCCAGCTTCTCCAGCGGCGTGCCCGGGTCGGTGATAGCGATGAAGTGCTCTCCGGCCCGTTCGCCAACCGCCTGCCGGGCTTTGGCCCAGAAGTAATCAAAAAGCGCCTTAACTTCCCCGGTCGTGCCCGACTTGCTGGAGACGATGAACAGGGTCTTCTCCACGGGAGCTCTGCGCGCGAAATCTTCCACCTGCTCCGGATCGGTCGAATCCAGCACAGCCAGATCCAGCGGCGGGATACCGTTCCGTTCCACCAGTCCAAAGACCTCGCGAAACACCTCCGGCGCGAGCGACGAACCACCCATCCCCAGCAGCAGAGCGTGGGTCAGGCCGGCCTGATGCACTTCACTTCGCAGGGCTTCGGTCACCGGGATCAGCTCGCGGCTTTTCTGAGGCAGGTTCAGCCAGCCCAGCCGCTCGCGGATCTCTTTGTGCTGGTCGGTCCTGTCCGTCCAGAGCGCTGCGTCGCCTTCCTGCAGCCGGCGGGCAGCATTTTTCTCCTCCAGCTGCTTAACCCTGGCGGGAACAACGTCCTTCAGCGGGCCAAGCTCCTTGCGCGCAGCTTCGCTCCGCTCGGCGATGGTGTTGAGCAGCGAATTGAACGCGTCCGAGAAGGCTTTGACGCCCTCCACCTCCAGCTCATAGGTGACCTCATCCATCGAGATGTTCAGGTCATTGAGCTGGCGAAGCACCTCTTCGTCTTCGGCCACATCCGGCCCGAGCTTGACTTCCGCCTTCCCGTGGTCGCGAAAAGCGTCCAGCGTCTTGGGAGGAACGGTGTTGACGGTGTCCGGCCCGATCAGCTCTTCGACGTAGATCACGTCGCGGTATGCAGGGTTCTTGGTGCTGGTGGACGCCCACAGCGGGCGCTGCTTGCGGGCGCCCTTCTCTGCCAGGCGCTGGAAGCGGGGCGAGGAGAAGACCTTCAGGAACTCAGCATAGGCCAGACGCGCGTTGGCGATGGCCGCCTTGCCCTGCAGTTTGACGGCTGTTTCCGCTTTCTCCGATTCAGCCTCGATGATCCGGTTCAGCCGGTCATCCACCTTGGTGTCCACACGGGAGACAAAGAAGGAGGCCACTGATGCGATGCGGCTGATATCCTGCCCGCTGGCCAGCCGTTCTTCCAGCCCGCTCAGGAAGGCGTCCATTACCTCCATGTAGCGGGTCAGCGAGAAGATCAGGGTGACATTGACGTTTACTCCGGCGGCGATCGCCTGGCGGATGGCGCTCACGCCTTCTTTCGTGGCCGGGATTTTGACCATCAGGTTCGGCCGGTCGACCCACTGCCACAGGCGCTTGACCTCCTCCAGTGTGCCCTCGGTGTCATTCGCCAGGTGCGGGCTGACCTCGATGCTCACATACCCGTCCCCACCGTCCGTCTGGTCATATACTGGCCGGAACATATCCGCCGCGGCCCGGATGTCTTCGATGGCCAGCTGGTAGAAGATCTCCTCCGGCGTCCATCCGGACCAGGCCATGGCCTTTAGGGCAGCGTCGTAATCGGTGGAGCGAGCGATTGCGTTCTGGAAAATGCTGGGGTTGGAGGTAATCCCGCGAATTTCACCCAGGTCTACCAGACGCTGCAGGGTACCGTTTTCCAGTAACTTGCGTTCGATATTGTCATACCATAACGACTGCCCGATTTCATGCAGCTCATTAATTGAACTCATACCAGTACCTCCTCAGTTCAACTCCCCCTTTTCGATCTGCCGGGTCTTATTGACCCGGCGGTTGTGCCGCTCCTCCGTAGAAAACTCAGCTTGCAAGAAGGCGGCGACCAGCTCGCTGACAACCGCCGGTCCGATGATGCGCGCGCCCAGGCACAGCACGTTCATATTATCGTGCTCCACACCCTGATGGGCCGAATAGTGATCATGGCACAGGCCGGCGTATATACCGCGCATCTTGTTCGCAGCAATCGAAGCGCCCACACCCGATCCGCAGATCACCACCGCACGCTGCGCCTGGCCGCTCTGCACGGCCTTGCCAGCCCTGGCGACGAAATCCGGGTAATCGACCGCATCGGTGCTGTTGGTTCCCAGGTCCAGCGGTTCGTGACCGTTCTCGCGAATCGCCTGGATCACAACATCCTTCAAGGGAAAGCCGGCATGGTCACAGGCCACTGCGACGATCATTGCTTCACCTCCATTTTGCCGGAGCGCTGCAGCAGCTGGCGGGCCTGCTGGACAACATTCTCCACGGTCAGGCCCAGTTCCTGGTACAGGCGCTTGTACGGCGCCGACGCGCCGAAGCGGTTCAGGCCGATGAACAGGCCATCCGGCCCGATCCACTGCTCCCAGCCCAGCCGGACACCGGCTTCGACAGCGATCCTGCAGGTGATTTCACGCGGCAGAACCGACTGCTGGTAGGCCTCATCCTGCTGACCGAACAGCTCCCAGCTGGGGAAGGAAACCAGGCGCACATTGACGCCTTCCTCGGCCAGCTGCTGGCCGGCTTCCACGATAATCGACACCTCCGAACCGGTGGCCATCAGGATCAGCTCCGGCTGCCCGTCTCCCATGTCGGCAAGTACATACGCGCCTCTGGCCAGGCCGGATGCGGGAGCGAAGCGCTCCCGATCCAGCGTGGGCACGTTCTGGCGTGTGAGCGCTAGCGCGGTCGGCCCGCTGCGCCGCTGGAGAGCGATTTTCCAGGCCTCCATGGTCTCATTGGCGTCAGCCGGGCGAATGTTCACCAGCCCGGGGATGGCTCGAAGCGACGCCATCTGCTCGATGGGCTGGTGCGTGGGGCCGTCCTCCCCCAGACCGATGCTGTCATGCGTGAACACCCATATGGAGGGATAGTGCGACAGCGCCGAAAGGCGGATGGCCGGGCGCATGTAGTCCGAGAAGATCAGGAAGGTGCCGCCGTAGGGGATCACCCCGCCGTGGACCGCCATGCCGTTCACAATCGAGCCCATGGCATGCTCGCGCACGCCGAAGTGGAAGTTGCGTCCTTCCCGGCTGCCAGCCTGGAAGCTGGGCGAACCGTCAATCCAGGTCTTATTGGAGGGAGCCAGATCAGCGGACCCGCCCATCAGCTCAGGCACACGGGCTGCCAGCGCGTTAATGGCCTTGCCGGAGCTCACCCGTGTGGCAGCGCCCTTGGCATCCGCGGGGTAGACCGGCAGATCGTCAAAGGCGTTCTCTGGCAGCCGGCCTTCCAGACGGCGTTCCAGCTCGCGCCCCAGCTCGGGGTAAGCCGCGGTGTAGCGCCGCATCAGGTCCTGCCATTCGGCTTCGGCCTGCGCGCCGCGCTCCCGGGCCTGCCGGAAGTGGGCCAGCACATCCTCCGGCACGTAGAAGTCAGGCTCAGTCGGCCAGTTGAGGGCTTCCTTCGCTCCACGCAGTTCATCCGGCCCGGCCGGCTCGCCGTGAGCGGAGGCTTTGCCTGCCTTGGTCGGCAGGCCGTAGCCGATGGTCGTGCGCACGATGATCAGGGACGGACGCGGGTCCTGCTTGGCCTGGCGGATGGCCTGGTCGATGGCCTCGATGTCGTTGCCGTCATCCACATGCAGCACCTGCCAGTTGTAAGCCTCGAAGCGCTTGCCGCGGTCTTCGGTAAACGCCAGATCGGTCGAGCCATCAATCGATATCCGGTTGTCGTCGTACAGGTAAATTAACTTGCCCAGCTGCTGGTGACCGGCAAAGGAAGCGGCTTCGGCAGCCACGCCTTCCATCAAATCCCCGTCGGTGACGATGGCGTACACATAATGGTCAATCACATTAAAATCGGGGCGGTTGTAGACCGCGGCCAGGTGAGCCTCTGCCACGGCCATGCCGACGCCGTTGGCGAAGCCCTGGCCCAGCGGACCGGTGGTCACTTCCACGCCAGGCGTCAGCCCGTATTCCGGGTGGCCCGGGGTGATGCTGTTCCACTGGCGGAACTCTTTCAGCTGCTCCATCGGCATTTCGAATCCGGTCAAATACAGCAGCGAGTACAGCAGCATGGAGCCATGCCCGCCGGAGAGGATGAAGCGGTCACGGTTGGCCCAGTTGGGGTTGGCAGGGTTATAGCGCATGTGGCGCATCCAGATGGTGTAGGCCATGGCCGCGGCGCCCATGGGCAAACCCGGATGGCCGGAATTGGCTTTCTGTACCCCGTCCGCCGACAGGAAACGGATCGTATTAAGTGCTCGTTCTTCCAACTCTGAGTTAGCCATTTTCTAAACCTCTCGTGTGATTTCTGTGTGGAAATGAGCGCTTGGCTCAATAGATGGCTGGGATGACGGGCTGACCCCACAAATCATTCTACCATTGGAATGAGGTCATGGAACCCCTTCCTCTCGGCGATTACAGCCGTCTTGCAGGCGAGTTTTCCTTGACAACCCCGGTGGGCCGGCTTACGATATTAGGGTGACCGCCCTGATCCGCCAGCACCAGTATTTTTCAGCCCTACCCACCGATTAATGCAGAAAGGCGAACATCATGGACCAAGTTTTGGTTAAGGATCTGCTCGTACGCGGCGTGATTGGCATTACCGACACCGAGCGCGAGCGCCCCCAGGATATCCTGATCAACCTGGTGCTCTACACCGACACACGCAAAGCCGGCGAGACGGACGATGTGAACGAATCGGTGAACTACAGCACGGTCACCAAGAAAGTCTACGAGCTGGTCGAGCACAACACCCGTTACACAGTCGAAGCGCTGGCAGCTGACATCAGCCGGCTGTGCCTTGCCATGCCCAACGTACGCGGCGTTCGCGTGCGCGTCGAAAAGCCCGGCGCGGTGCGCTTCACCAGTTCGGTGGGCGTGGAAATTGAGCGCATGCAGGTCCCCGAGGGGGACTCTACCTGGCCGATCGGTTAATTTAGAAGTGCAGCGGCTCCGCTGAGCGGGAGACGTTATCCAGAAACTCCATCCGCAGCGCCAGGTCCGTGCGGAATGCGCCCAGCATCTTGGACGTGGTCATGCGCTGGTCGTGCTTCTTGACCCCGCGGATCATTGAGCACAGGTGAATGGCCTCCATAATCACCGCCACACCGCGCGGGTTCAGCACTTCATCCAGGAACTCCGCCACCTGGCCGGTCATGCGTTCCTGCACCTGTAAGCGCCGGGCAAACATATCCACCACCCGGGGAATCTTGGAAAGCCCGATCACCTTACCGTTCGGGATATAAGCTACGTGCGCCCTACCGATAAACGGGAGCATGTGGTGCTCGCACAGGCTGTAAAACTCGATGTCCCGGACGATGACCATTTCATCGTAATCCACTTCGAACAGGGCATCGTTCAGCAGCTGCACCGGATCCGTGCGGTAGCCCGCCAGCAGTTCCTCATACATGCGGGCCACACGGTCGGGAGTTTTCTTCAAGCCTTCCCGCTGCGGGTCCTCGCCCACGCTGCGCAGAATTTCCTCGACGGCGGAGCGAATCCGGTCCTGATCGATCTGAGAATCCATAAACAGTTCAGCTGCTTTATAGAGTGAAACCTCGGAGTCGGACATAGCGCCCTTTCTTCCCTTCTTATCCTCTCACCTCATTTGTGTTCGAACCGGTGAGCCGTTTACTTGGCTTCGTTGGATGCAGCGAAAGTATGACTTATTCTATCAAAGGATGCGTTTAATGTAATCAGTGGGTCCTGTCCAGAAGGCTGAGCGACAGGGCGCGCAGTCTTTCTCCCGCCTCTCCCTTCGGATTGGCCTGATCCAGCGACTCCAGCGCGATTCGGGTCAGCCGGTGCGCTTCCTGCTCGGAATACTCGCGGCTGCCTTCGGCGGCCAGCAGCGCGGCCACTTCCTCCACATCCGCCTCGGAGATGGGTCCCCCCTTCCAACGCTGCGCAAAGGGACCGCCGCGCTCCAGCCCGTGCAGCACCGGAAGAGTCTTTTTCCCGGTCAGCAGATCGCTGGCCGCTGACTTTCCAGTCACCGCCGGATCGCCCCAGATCCCCAGGCAGTCGTCCCACACCTGGAAGGCCAGCCCCAGGTTGAAGCCGAACTGGTAATATGCCTGCTGCTGCTCCGGCCCTGCTCCGCCAACCAGCGCGCCGAGCTGGGCGCTGGCAGCCAGCAGCGCCGCGGTCTTGCCTTCGATCATCGGCCAGTAGGAAGCCAGCGGCAGGCTGTCGGCTCGCTCGTAGGCGATGTCCAGATGCTGCCCGCCGGTCAGCCGGATGCAGGCTCGCTGCAGAATCCGGATGGCATCCAGGGTGATCTCCGATGGAACCGTCTCGCTCAGGCGGGTCAGGGCGATGAACGCCAGGTTGAACATCGCGTCTCCGGCGTTGATCGCCAGGGCCGTGCCCACCTTCGACCACAGCGTCTCCCGCCCCCGGCGCAGCGCGCTCTGATCCTGAATATCGTCGTGGATCAGCGAGAAATTGTGCAGCAGCTCGACGGATGCCGCCGCCGGGAGCGCCCAGCGCCAGTCCGTGCCGCAGGCGGCTGTGGTCAGCAGCACCATCAGCGGGCGTATGCGCTTGCCCTGCGACAGCGGCTGCCCATCGTTGGACCAGCCCAGGTGATAAGCCAGTAATTCTTCCAGCCCGTCGTAGGGATCCAGCCCTGCCGAAGACAGCACCAGGCGCATTTCCTGGTCCACAGCCTCCAGCATGGCAGCATGAAGCTCGGTATGCATCATTGTCTCAGTCCCGTCCCTGGTAAAGTGGGGTGCGCTGCAGCGCCGCTAAATCCCCCGCGCCCGCGGCAAACATGGCTACGCGCAGTGCGAGGGTGATTTCATCCATCCGCATCAGCGTTTCTTCCAGCGATTGGGCCGCTGCCTTCAAGAACAACCCGGCGAACCCGCACAGGCTGGCCCCCAGCGCGATGCTCTTGGCCACGTCCACGCCGTCGCGCAGGCCGCCCGAGGCGATCACCACCACATCGGGCGCGCTCTCGCGCACCTGGCGGATCGACTCAGCCGTGGGAATGCCCCAGCCGCGGAACGCTGCGGCCACCCTTGCTCGCCACGGTTCGCTTTGGCGGAACATTTCCACCTGCGACCAGGAGGTCCCTCCGGCGCCGGCCACGTCGATGGCGGCCACGCCGGCATCAGCCAGCTGCCGCGCAGTTTTCCCGGAAATGCCCCAGCCGACCTCCTTGACGATCACCGGCACTTCCAGCCCCCGGCAAACCTGCTCGATTTTCTTCAGCAGGCCGCTGAAGCGGGTGTCTCCTTCCGGCTGCAGGGCCTCCTGCAGCGCGTTCAGGTGCAGCACCAGCCCGTCGGCTTCCACCATCTCGACAGCTCGCCGGCACTCGTCCAGCCCGAACCCGTAGTTAAGCTGCACCGCGCCCAGGTTGGCGAACAGCAGGATGTCCGGTGCGTAGCGGCGCACCTGGAAGGTTTCCGCCAGCTCCGGGTTGGCGATGGCCGCCCGCTGCGAGCCGACCCCCATGGCGATCCCCCGCGCCTGCGCGGCTTCCGCAAGGGTGCGGTTGATGCGCCCGGCCTGCTCCGTCCCGCCGGTCATCGAGGAGATCAGCAGCGGGCTGGACAGCCGCTTTCCGAACAGCACCTGCGAGGTTTCCACATCCTCCAGGTCCAGCTCCGGCAGCGCCTGATGGATGAACGAATACGCCTCGAACCCATTCGTCATCTGCGAACGGACGTCCTCCTCCAGGTTGATGCGAATATGGTCAGCTTTTCGTCCGGGTAGAGACGCTTCTTCTGGCATGGCAGCTCCCTGCGGATGAGTATACCAGCATTCCTCTCCAGCAGACCGCCGCGAACCCGACCTCACATCTTTTCTTCCAGTATCGGGTTATAACTGGCGGACCGGCGCGCGAGCAGCCGGTCACCTTGACAGATTTCCATGGAAAGTTACAATTTGAAATCAGACCCGCGGTGATTTCATGGAGGACCCAATGAGCGATACGTTTGAACTGGTGAAAAACGTCATTGTCGACGTTTTGAAAGTCGATGAGAGCGAAGTGCAGCTGGACACCCGGTTTATCGAGGACCTGAAGGCCGACTCGATGGACCAGTTTTTCCTGATTGACGGGCTGAGCGAGAACTTCAACCTGGTCATTTCCGACGAGGACGCCCGCAAGATTCGCACGGTCAGGGACGCGGTCGAGTTCATCGAAGCCAACAAGAAATAAGCCCGTCATCGAGCCTGACATTCCCAATCACAGGTCCGGGCCAGCCCATGGATCTGTGATTTTTATATCCCGGCGCGGCCTTTGAGCCGCCCTCCCGGAGCACAGAACCATGAAAACCGAAAAAGAGAAAATGCTGGCCGGCGAACTGTACCGGGCGGACGATCCCGAACTGACGGCCGAACGCATCCTCTCCCGGCAGCTGGTTTACGACTTCAACCACTCCCGCCCGGACGAGCTGGAAAAGCGAACCGCCATCCTCAAGAAGCTGCTGCAGGCCAGAGGGAACGTGTTCATCGAGCCGCCCTTCTACTGCGATTACGGCTTCAACATATACGTCGGCGACAATTTCTTCGCCAACTACAACTGCGTCATCCTCGACGTGAACCGGGTGACCATTGGCGACAACGTTATGTTCGGCCCGGCCGTCCAGGTCTACTCCGCCACCCACCCCACCGACCCGCTCATCCGCCGCTCGGGCCTGGAGCTGGGCCTGCCCATCACCATTGGAAACGACGTGTGGATCGGCGGCGGCTCGATCATCTGCCCCGGCGTGACCATCGGAGATAACGTCACCATCGGCGCGGGCAGCGTGGTGACCCGCGATATCCCTTCCAACGTGGTCGCCGTGGGCAACCCCTGCCGGGTGATCCGCCGGCTGGAAGTGCGCGAAGAATAAGAGCGGGCAAGCTGCCCGCTCTTATTTCATCAAAATCGCCTGACAGCGCTCAGGCGGCCAGCAGTTCGGGAATTTCCTCCGGGTGACGCGCCACACGCACCCCGGACGAAACCAGCGCCTTGATCTTCTCTGCCGCGGTGCCCGAGCTGCCCTCAATAATCGCCCCCGCGTGGCCCATCTGCCGCCCGACCGGCGCCGACTGCCCGGCAATGAAGCTGACCACCGGCTTGGTCATGTAGCGGGAGATATACTCGGCAGCGCGTTCTTCNNCCGATCATCACCACCCGGTCTGTGTGCGGGTCCTCCTCGAACAGCGCCAGCACGTCGACGAAGTTAGTCCCGTTGATCGGGTCGCCGCCGATTCCCACGCAGGTGCTCACGCCGACGCCGACCATCTTCAGCGAGTACAGCACCTCATAGGTCAGTGTCCCCGAGCGGGAGACCATGCCCACATTCCCCGGGATGGCGATGTTTCCGGGGATGATCCCCACCTTGCACTCGCCCGGCGTGAGCGCGCCCGGGCAGTTCGGCCCCACCAGCCGCGCCCCGGTGCGGTCCAGGTAGGCGCGCACCATCATCATATCCCGCACGGGGATGCCTTCGGTGATACAGAAGATCAGCCCGATCCCGTTGGCGGCGGCTTCGACGATGGCGTCCGCGGCAAACGCCGCCGGGACGAAAATCACGCTCACGTTCGCCCCGGTGGCCTCGACCGCGGCCTTGACCGAATCAAACACCGGCACCTTGCCGCCCAGCACCCATTCGCCGCCTTTGCCGGGCGTCACCCCGGCCACGATGTTGGTGCCGTATTCGGCCATCTGCTGGCTGTGGAACAGGCCTTCGTGGCCGGTGATGCCCTGCACGAGCACGCGGGAAGTCTTGTTAATTAGGATACTCATTGGCTTCCTCCCTGACCACCGCCACAGCCTTGCGGGCGGCATCCATCAGCGTCGTCGCCGTGACCATCTCGGCGTTCTTGAGCAGTTCCATTCCCTCATCGGCGTTCGTGCCGACCAGGCGCACCACCATGGGCACCTGCAGCTTCACTTCCTCCATGGCCGCCAGCAGGCCGTGGGCCACCTCGTCGCAGCGGGTGATCCCGCCGAAAATGTTGATCAGCACCACGCGCACGTTGGGGTCCGACAGGATGATGCGCATGGCGGCGGCCACCCGCTCGGAGCTGGCCCCCCCGCCGATGTCGAGGAAGTTGGCCGGCTCGCCGCCGTGCAGCTTGATGACATCGTTGGTCGCCATGCCCAGCCCGGCCCCGTTGACCATGCAGCCGATTTCACCGTCCATCTTGACGTAGATCAGCCCGTACTTGCGCGCCTCGGTCTCGGCCGGGGCTTCAGCGTCGTGGTCGCGCTTGTCGGCCAGGTCAGGGTGGCGGAACAGGGCGTTGTCGTCGATGGCCATCTTGCCGTCCAGCGCGGTCAGCCGGCCGTCGCCGGAAATCACCAGCGGGTTGATTTCCGCCAGGGTGGCGTCGTTGTCGCGGAAGACCTTCCACAGCGCGCGGCAGATGGTGAGGAATTCGCGCCAGTGCTCACGGGGGAGATCGATCCCAATCATCAGCTCGCGGATCTGGTAGTCCATCAATCCCAGCATGGGGTCGATGTCAATCCGGATGATGCGCTCCGGCGACATGCGGGCCACATCTTCGATGTCGATGCCGCCCGAGCCGGAGGCAATCAGCACGGGATGGTGCGCGTGGCGGTCGTTGATAATGCCCAGGTAAATTTCCTTGGTAATGTTGACCGCTTCCTCTACCAGCACCAAGCGCACCGGCAGACCTTTAATTTTCATGTTGAGTATCTGGTTGGTCAGCTGACTGGCTTCATCCGCCGACTTGGCCAGGCGGATACCGCCTGCTTTCCCCCTGCCACCGACCAGGACCTGCGATTTAACCACCACCCGGCCGCCCAATTCTTCGGCGATTTGCTTTGCTTCGCCGGCGACCCGGGCTACTCGACCGCGCGGGATGGGGATACCAAACTTCGCAAAAATCTGCTTCGACTGGTATTCGTGAAGTTTCATGTCGATCTCCCCGTTTCGGTACTCAGGTTCTTAAAGTCCCGAGACGATTATATCATGGGGATACACGAAATCCTCCGGGCCGGACAGCGGCGCCTGCCGCCGCCCTCTGGCAGAATAATGCACGCGCCGGTGTCCATACCGGCCCGGGAAAGCGGTTATGTTGTCATGGCAAGGCAGGCGGGCGGTGCTCAAATCTCCGCACCGCGGTGGACCCGGGTGCCAGCCTCCGCCGCGCCTGCGCAGTTCGCTGACCTGATGGAATCAGGCAAGGCGGCGGGAGATGCTCGCGATCCCCCGCCGCCTTAATTTACTGGGCTATCCCTTGAGGTACTCTTCCAGCGCTTCCTTGCTGATGCGGAAGGCCGAGCCGATCTTGCGGGCCTTCAGGTCGCCG
>CZCB01001551.1_pt1 | contig 17811 bp, 18 predicted proteins | sample 591991 | NCBI WGS metagenome assembly CZCB01 (sample SAMEA3556809, study PRJEB10932) | anaerobic digester metagenome | reverse complement strand
GAAAGTAGCAACATATGGCCTTAATCCACCGTGTACTGCCAGACCATTTCCAATAGCTGCCATTGCATGCTCTCTCACACCAAAATGCAAATTAGAACCAAGTCTATCCTCTGCTGAAAAATGTCCTCTATCTTCCATTATTGTCTTAGTAGAGGGTGCAAGATCTGCAGAACCTCCTATCAGATTAGGTATAACCTTAGACAGTCTATTTATTATCTTACCTGATGATGCTCTCGTTGCCATATCTCCTTCAAATTTCCAAAACTCCTCGTCATTTAATAGATCAACAGGTAAACTCTCATCATGCCAAATCTCCCATTCTTCAGCAAGATCTGGATATTCTTTCTTATATGCATCCCACAATTTGTTCCATTCACTTTCCATCTTTTCGCAATTAGTTATTACACCCTTCATATGCTCCCTTACTTCAGAGGGCACATAAAATGGCTCATCCCACTTCCAACCAAGGAATTTCTTCGCCTCTTTTAAATTCTCTTCACCTAATGGTTCACCATGTGCAGATGCACTTCCCTGCTTGTTCGGACAACCATAGCCTATCTCTGTCTTTACTTCTATAAGAGTAGGCCGTTCTCCCTCGGCCTTTGCCTCTTCTATGGCCTTTCCTATTGCATCTATATCATTGCCGTCTTCTACTACTAAGACCTGCCATCCATATGCCTCAAATCGCTTACCTACATCTTCTGTAAATGCAATATCTGTGCTTCCCTCTATAGTTATTCGATTTGAATCATACAATACTATGAGCTTAGATAGTTTAAGTGTCCCAGCAAGTGAAGCAGCTTCAGAAGATATACCTTCCATCATACAACCGTCCCCAGCTAATACATAGGTATAGTGATCTACTATATTATATCCTGGCCTATTAAATTTAGCTGCAAGATGTTCCTCTGCAATTGCCATACCTACACCAGTAGCAAAACCTTGACCCAAAGGACCAGTTGTGGTTTCAACGCCCACTGTATGGCCATATTCAGGGTGTCCAGGTGTCTTACTTTGAAACTGTCTAAACTCCTTTAAATCATCTATAGTAAGTCCATATCCAAACAAATGTAAAAGGGAGTAAAGCAGCATAGATGCATGTCCACTAGATAATATAAACCTGTCTCTGTCTACCCAATTGGGGTTTGATGGGTTATGTTTCATGTGCTTAGCCCATAGAGTGTAGGCAATAGGTGCAGCACCCATAGGCATACCAGGATGACCCGATTTTGCCCTCTCCACAGCTTCAGCAGATAAAATTCTTATGGTATTAATAGAAAGCTTATCAATATCTTTCATAAAATTCTCTCCTCCTTTTTGTGCTAGATGATCCTTCTTTATATTTTTTAAATGACATTGCCTTCCATATAAAATATAGCACATTTGGATAAATTATATCATTTACATATAAAAAAAACAAATTCTATAACACCTGTGTTTCTTTAAAAAATAAACTCAACTGCCTAATTTGTAGATTACTATGAAAACCCAAACCTCTCTACTCAGAATATGAATATCCCTTATTAATTTGTTTGAAAGCATAGTCTGCTCTATTGTATAAAAATCCACATCTAATGAAGATATATCGCCTGCTGAAATAATTATCACTTGCCCTATTTTTATGTCTTCATTTTCTTCCCTAATTGCCTTCAATGCAGTACTATCTAAGGATTGGACATAACAATTTTCCACCATATCATATTTTTCAATAAGCCTTACAATCTCTCTACAATCTAGGCATACACACCAATCGTTGATACTCCTGGATTTTTAGACCTTTTTATGATGTACTTAACATAACAAAAACCAACAAATATAACATAAATATGTGATAACATATGTTCGGAGAAAACAATAATAATGTACGGGGCAAAAGCAAAGTTAAAGTAGTAGGCACCTACAAGGTTATCGTACAGAATATCAGTAGATACGTTAAGTTTATGCTAGGGGGCTACAAGCCAAAAGTCGCCAATACACCTCACAACGAGATGGCTGTGCCCATTTTTAGTTAAATAGGGATAATATCACCGAAAGAGAGGGATATATCCTAGTCCCTAGATGATAAACTGGGTGGATAAGGGTTGATGCTCCCTATATTCCCTTAATAATGGATATTATGTGAAGTTATCAAGGTACATGGGGCGTTTCAAAAATAGTTCATGCAGTAGAATCATATCTTTGGTATTTTTAATTTATCTTATAGTATTTATATTTTATGGATTGTAGACTTTAAAAATTCTTATATATGGAGGATAGTGCTATATGAAGAAAAAGAATTTGCCAGTAAATATAAATGAAAAATATGATATAGAGATAGAAAACTTAAATTCAAATGGGCAGGGAATAGGAAGGATAAATGGTTATACTCTATTTATAGATGGTGCACTACCCTATGAGCGGGTAAAGGTAAAAATTACAAAGACAAATAAAAACTATGGATTTGCTAAGCTTTTAGAGATTATAGAGAAGTCGCCGGCGCGTGTTGACCCCATATGCGAGTACTTTGGGGAGTGCGGTGGATGCCAACTTCAGCATTACGAGATTATTTGCACTACACCATGCACTGATGATATGGGTTATACTTTCCCCATTCCTAGATCCGCACATGGTTTTGCCATCTATAGCTACTACATCGCCACCACTCTCACAATATACTGTAAGATCCTGCATCCAGTTAGTAAAACATCTTTCAACTTGGCTAGGCTTCATTGCACTTAATACCCTGTAAATTGTCGATGTTGAGGGAATACCATTCTCTAGTGAAATATGTTTTTTTATCCATTTTTCATTCTGTTCCATAGATGCCCATAAATTCATATCCCCCGGTGTATCTATACCTGAAAAACAGGCCGATATAATAACGAAAAGTACATCTATCAGCTTATGCTCTACCTTCCCTTGTTGTCTGATATCATCCAGCTCATCAAATATCTCAAAAAAACGTCCTTTGTACTGATCATTACCTATTATTTATTCCCCCATTTTTCCTGCAACTCGCCTAAATCTGCAGTTTCATATGGGTAATATTCGACGCTTAGCTTGATAATCCTTTTGGTATTTATTGTAATACATTCGCAAGCAATATGTTTTCCTGCTATGCTGGGGCGACTCTTTCCTAGTTTCCATTTATTTGCTTCATGAATTTACCGTGGGAAGGGATGATAATATGAATAATAAACTAGAAGAACTTATGAGTGCTGCAAAAATCAAGGATAATAATTGCCGGCTTTTACACTGGCTAACTATTATCCTTCTTTTTTATTTCTTCTTTTTTGGTGCCTGGCACCAAATCTTAGGCACCAAATTTCAAACATTTCCTTTACATCCTGTTGTTAATATCATCATAGCAATTACTGTTATGATAGATATAAGCTTTCTTTTCATGAAACCCTCCAGAATATATATTATTCTTATTAGTATATGGTTTATGGGAGGGTTTTGTGATTGTCTAGAAATTCATCAAGTAATTTGTATTTAAAAGTGCCTGGCACATTAATATATAAATTCATTTACTAATTCATGTCCTGCAACTTCTTGCTTTTTTATTAATTTGTTGTTCTCGATTATATAAATATTTAAATCTGTTATAAGGTATGTTTCATTATTTAATTGGTATATAGCCCTTGCATTTTCATTTGACAGGTCAAAAAGTTTTTCTACCTTTTTATTAAATAAATCATACTTAACAATTGAAGAATTAGTAATACCTTCAATTCCGTATATTGTCCCAGCAATGTTAACTATATAAACCAATTCTTCACCTATAGTCATGACTTCTTCCTCTAAACCAGCATTATTTAATTTAAAAATTTTATTAATATCTTCATTTGCCCCAAAATTAATCTTTTTGTTTTTGATTATATAGATTGTATCATCTAGTACAAATGGAAAAACCTGCTCAGGAGAATCGTATGAATATATTTCTGTATTAGTAGCTGTTTCTGTGTCATAACAATATATAGAGGTAAAATTATTTTCAAAGCTATGAACAGAATAGTAGAATTTCTCATCTTCAATGTAATAGTTGTCAAAAGTACCTATAACACTTTCCTCAGCTATCTTATTCTTAAACTCTTCTGAATACATTTTAAGGTAGGCATTTTTTTCGTCTTGACATATTATAAGATAGGTCTCCCTAACTTTTGTAACATAAATAATGTTATCTTCAATATCTGAATAACTCTTTATTCCATCATCTTTAAGAAGGTATATATTATTGTAGTTGTCAACAGATATTGTTTCTTCTTCCCCTACCCTAGATGTAATCCAAAAGTATTCTGTATTTTTCCCTAACTTTTTCTCATACTTTCCTTCATCATTAATTACAGTAAAATAAACCTTGTTTCCATCTGCAACAAGATATGGCACTCCATTACCAAGATAGCTATTATCTCCCTTTATAAATAGAAAAAAACTCATTACTATTATAACTATTATTATAATAGGAAAAAAAGATTTTCTTTTCATTATCTTCCTCTTTTCTTATTCTACATACTTCTTAGTACATCTATTGTTTTTAATTGTGAAACTTTTCTTATTGTTCTTGACGTTGTTATAATCATGACAAGATACGTAGCAGCAATTGACACAATAAACTGCAATACAGTAAATTTTAAATCACCCATCATAGATAAATCCATAAGCTTGGGTAGTAACTTGATTACTAAAACAGACATTAACGTAGCTATTATTGAAATAACAACCCAGATAAAGAAAACTTCAAGATTAAGTATTTTGGAAATACTCTGTGAATTAATTCCTATAGATTTTAATATTCCTATTTCCCTATATCTTTCCTTAAGAGAATTATTAAGAGTTACATTCATTATAACTACCCCTAATAATAAAAGTGTAACAATAATTATCATGCCAATTAAAATTATCATTTTTGCAAGCTGTGGTAAGCCCTCACTATATTCAAGCCCATATGATGTTATTAGGCCTTCTCTCTCAATTAAATCTGCAACCACTTTAACATTATCCACCTCATCAATAAAGACATTGATTGTTTGTCTGGTAATTCCCGAATCTTTGAAGTTTTCTATAGATGTGCCATATAGGGATGCTCCTATCTCATTAACTGTATTCTGTGACACTATAAAGACATTTTCATACCAGCTTGCAATCATTGGCTGTTGATAAAAACCTACTAAAGTCAACTTCTTTGAGACTCTTGTACCAGAATCACTTGTAACACGAGCATTATATGATATTTCAATTTGGTCTCCTGGCTTATATCCCAAATCCTCCATATTAGAGTTTAATATTATATCTTCATCTCCAAGCTCAAGACTATAGCCACTAATATAAGATGCTTGCTCACTATTCATTGCTAAAACCGTTGCTTCAACTGCATCCTTATCAATTGATACTGATGGTGTAAACTTAAATATAGCCATGTCTACATGGTCTATCTCTCTTATCCTACTTATACTTTCCTCACTTATTTCTTCCCCAACTGTATCGACATCAATAATTTTAAGATTAGAATTATCTGTTATGTTTGTTGATGCTTTATCTGAAAGTGCAACCGTTAATGTATATGTAAGATTAAATACTATAATTATTACAGCAAAAATAACAACTATTGCTATGTTCTTTTTCTTTTTCCTCTTTGTATTTTTATATGCCATTTCAAATACATCTACAAACTTCATCTTAGCTTCTCCTCACTTCTTGTTTCTTCAATTAATCTTCCATCTGATAGTCTATATACTTTGTCAGCAAATGTTTTTACCACTTCACTATGGGTGACAATAACTACTATTTTACCTTGATTGGCTATTTCTCTAATGATATTTAATATATGCTCTTCATTATCTCTATCTACGTTACCTGTGGGCTCATCCGCAAAAACAATATCCGGATTATTAATTATAGCTCTAGCAATAGCAACTCTTTGTTGCTCTCCTCCTGATAAAGTATTAGGTAAATGTTTCTTTCGATCATACAAGCCTACCTTATCTAATACTTCATCAACCTTTTTATCCCTATCTCTTTTTTTAACTTCACTATTTACATAAAGGGCAATCTTAACATTATCATCAGCTGGCATATCATTTATAAGGTTATATTGTTGAAATACAATTCCTATATTGTTTGCCAAAAAGCTTTCTTGCTTCTTCTTACTAAATGAAAAAATATTATTACCCTTCCACAAATACTCACCAGCAGTAGCATCATCAAGCGTTGACATAATATTTAACAAGGTGCTTTTACCACTTCCCGATTCTCCAACAATTACAACAATCTGCCCTGATTGACATGTCATGCTAACATCCTTCAATATGGATATCTGCTGATTATTAAATAAAACATTCTTTTTTATATTCTTTAATTCCAACTTCAATTTTCTTCCTCCGTTTTATTATAAAAGATCTACAAAGTAATAAGTTGCTTGTATGTCAAAGCAATCGTCCATCTTATTCATTTTAAAGCCACCATTACATCTATATTCCTCTATATAGTCCAGTATTTCCTTCTCAGATATAAAATTCTTATTCAAATTTTCTTCTCCAAGAAGAAGTATTTTTGTTTGGTTGATTGTATAATTAAATGCAATAAATAAAATTGAACCATAGCGAGAAAATCATGTATAATGTTTTTGTCTAAAAAAATCAAGATACAGTGAGGTGCTCACTATGGCTGATACTAATTCTACCACAAGTAGACGAAAGTTTAAATATCTAACACCATATGAACGTGGAGAAATACATGCTCTACTGCAAGAAGGCAAGAATCAAAGTTATATAGCAAGAAAGCTAGGTCGTGATTCTAGTACTATAAGCAGAGAGATAAAAAGAGGTACTGTTACCCAATTAAGGAGTAACTTAGAAACGTATGAAGCTTACTATCCAGAGACTGGGCAGGCAGTTTACGAAAAGAACCGTCATAACTGCGGTTGCAAAATCAAATTGGCGGAAGCAGAAGACTTTGTAAGCTTTGCAGAGGATAAAATCTTAAAAGATAAGTGGTCCCCTGATGCCGTTGTGGGTTCATGTAAAACTGATCCTCAATGGATTGATAAACCAATGGTATGTACCAAGACCTTATATAACTATATAGATAAAGGGTTTATGAAGGTAAAGAATATAGACTTGCTTCTCAAAACCCGTTTAAAATCAAAGAAACCCCGCATAAGGCCTAATAAACGAAACCTTGGCTTGGTGAAAGCATAGAGCAAAGGCCTCAAGAGGTAGATAAACGGGAAGAGTTTGGGCATTGGGAGATAGATACGGTGATTGGTAAATGTTCTAGTGAGCCTGTTATTATGACCTTAATAGAAAGAAAAACTAGACACGATTTACTATTCCTACTGGAAGGTAAAACTAACGATGCAGTGAATAATTGCACACAGTCTCTTAAAGAGGAGTATGGGGATTTGTTTTCAAAAGTTTTTAAAACGATAACAGCAGATAATGGCTCAGAATTTAGTGGTCTTTCTGACAAACTAGATGAGTATGGGAGCAAAGCCTATTTTCCTCACCTTTATTCATCTTGGGAGCGTGGCACAAATGAATTTCATAACGGTATTGTTAGACGCTTTATACCGAAAGGGAAATCGCTTAAAGACCTATCGATAGAGACGCTTAGGAGGATCCAAAATTGGATTAATAACCTACCGAGGAAAATCTTAAGCTACCTGACGCCCAATGAATGTTTTAAGAGCGAATTAAATCTCTTAGGTATAACTGGATAGTAAATGGGGAGGCCTTTCGGCATAATATGCCAAAAGGCCTGGCAAAATTATATCATCACCAGCGTTGTCAAGGGTAGGGTGGAGATTTTCTACCTGCCCTCAAGGACAGGTAAGTGAATAATAGTTCAGAGGCTTCTTTATCGAAAGAGATATATCCTAATTCGTCTGCTATAATAAGGTCATATTTTTCGAATTTCTTTTCAAAAGCCCTCAATGTTTTTTCAGATCTAGATTTTTTTAGTTCATTTACTAGCAATGGTATTGTGGTAAAAAGAACCTTATATCCTTTGTTACAGGCCATAATTCCAAGTCCTATAGCTATATGTGTTTTTCCTGTACCAGGGTTTACTGCAAGTATTATATTTTGCCCTGTTTCTATAAAATCTAATGATGAAAATACTTTTATCTTATCTCTTGCATCTTGAGGTAAATCCTCTATGCTTAGGTCTTCTATATACTTTTTATTCCATTTGCTTTTCTTAAATCATATTCGTTTTCTAGTAAGGATAAAAGAAAAGCCTCATATGTTAAATTCTTTATATTTGCTTCCTTTATTTCATCCTCTATATTTCTAATTATATATGATAATTTCAACTCCTTTGCTATGGTTTTTATATTAGTTTTAACTATATCTTTTTTCATATTATCAAAGCCTCCTTATCAAAATCTCCTGATGAATTTTTTAGTAAATCTCCATAATGATTAAGGATTAACTTTGAATGCTCCTCTATTTCTGTGTTTTTATGCTTATTTCCATCTATGGTTTCTTCTTTTCTATTACATAAAAGTTTTATCTTTTCTGTATCTATATTTAAAGAGTTTATTTTTTCTAATTCTTTTATTGACTTTTCTAATTCTTCTAAGCCTTTATTTGAAATTAATTCAAGTTAGTGTATAATTTCATGGGCATCGGGTATTAAATTCCAAAAAAGGAATACCCCACTAAGGGGTCTTCCTTATGCATAGTCAATCCTATATAATGTAATCAACAATGAAAAACATTAAGCCAAAGTGGCTATGTCCTCCAGATATCTGAAACCTGCGCAAGGGATAACCCTTATCAACTTATTACTGATTATGCTATTGATACCAACAATACCAGCGACGTTAAGATGCTAGAAGACCGACTTAAGACCATTGGTGAAAATACAGGTTGCACTGATATATATGTAGATGGCGGTTACCATTCGGAAGATATTCATGAAATTGCCGATGATAGCGCTATGGAGATTCATCTTACCGATATGACAGGGAGGGAGCCTACAAAGGAAATATCGGCCACTGACTTTGAGATAGACGAGGACACCAATATTATTAAAAAATGCCCTGGTGGATATACACCAATTAACGCAGGCGTAAGCAAAAGTCAGACATCCGCATATTTCCCCCATAAGGCTTGTGAAAACTGCCCTTTAAAGGACCGGTGCTATAGCAAAAAACAGGTAAAAAGTTGTGTAGTACGTATCCCGATAAAGACAGTCAAGGCCTCCCGCGTACGGAAAGTATATTAAAATAAACAGACAAACCACTAAATATCATATTTATATACTATGTTTTAGTTTATAATTTTCGACAAAAGATGTCAAAATAAACGAAAAGTTTTTTTTAATACATGTTTATTTTTTTTAAAATAGGTTATTATATAATATGTAAGTTACCCAAACCCCCAAACCCCTTACATAAAGGCTCTTGGTACTCCAAGGGCCTTTGTGTATCTTTATATCATCATATTCCAGTTTAGAAATCTATAGAATTCCAAAGGTTCAATGTAAAAAACTATAAAATAAATATAAACCAAATTCCATATAAAGTTTCTTTTATTTTTTTGAGAAATTCAAGCATAATAGCCAATTGTAAATCCCCTTATTTGCTGTTATGCTATATTTAAAATAATTATCAATTTTAATTAATGCGAGGGGATTAACTTTGAATAAAATAAAAGATAAAAACATGGAAGACAAAATAACAAATAGTATTATGGCATTCACAAAGTGGATGGAACTTATCTTGGCTCTAGCCATAATTATAGCTGTAATAATAAGTACAAAGGATATATTTATCCTTATGAAACAGATATATAGTGCCAGACAAATGGATCTCTATAATCTATTTAATAATTTTTTGTCCCATATTTTACTTCTAATAATAGGTCTTGAGCTTATAGAAACCCTTATAACTCATACACCAAGCAGCATAATAGATATTATGCTATTTGCAATAGCTAGAAAAATGCTCATACACTCATCAAATGCCTATGAACTATTAGTGGGAGCCATTGCTATAGCTATACTATTTGCCACAAGACGTTTCTTAATATTTGATTGACAATTGAATGAAATAGTGTAAAATTATATATAAATTCATAGATAAGAGGAGATTAGAAGAGAGGAGTTTTATTATGTCAAGAAATGTAAATGGTTATTATGGTCCATATGGAGGAAGGTATGTCCCAGATGTACTAAATAAAGCATTAGATGAGATAAGAGCTGTATATGAAAAGTTAAAAGATGATGCGGAATTTTTAAAACAACTCGACTATTATAACAGGCAATATATTGGAAGACCAAGCCCACTATATTTTGCAAGCAAGCTGACAGACAAAATGGGTGGAGGAAAGATATACCTAAAAAGGGAAGACTTAAATCATACTGGTTCCCACAAGATAAATAACACCATAGGACAAGCCTTACTTGCACAAAAATTAGGCAAGAAACGTATAATTGCAGAAACCGGCGCCGGACAACATGGCGTTGCCACTGCTACTGCATGTGCATTATTTGACATGGATTGTGTCATCTATATGGGAGAAGAAGACACAAAGAGGCAAGAACTAAATGTATTTCGTATGAAATTATTAGGTGCACAAGTCATACCTGTAAGACGTGGTACCAAGACATTAAAAGAAGCAGTTGACGTGGCTATTGAGGATCTCATTGAAAATCATGAATCTACTTATTATATGTTAGGATCAGCTGTAGGTCCTGATCCCTATCCTGCTATGGTAAACAACTTCCAGTCTATAATCGGAAGGGAAACAAAAGAACAGATCTTGGAGGCAGAAGGGCAACTTCCTGATTATCTGGTGGCTTGTGTAGGTGGAGGAAGTAATTCAATTGGCCTTTTTTCTCCATTTTATGACGATGCAGATGTAGAGATGATAGGTGTAGAGCCAGCTGGTAAAGGTCTTGACACAGATATGCATGCAGCGACTTTGGCCCTTGGTAAACCTGGTATACTTCATGGCTTTAAATCCTATCTCTTACAGGATGATGAGGGAAATCCTGCGTCTGTATACTCCATATCTGCAGGTCTTGATTATCCAGGGGTTGGTCCAGAACATGCCTTCTTTAAAGACACTGGGAGGGCAAAATATGTAACTATAACAGATAAGGAAGCCCTAGATGCCTTCTTTACTCTATCTCATGTGGAAGGTATAATACCAGCACTCGAAAGTGCCCATGCCGTTGCCTATGCTATGAAACTTGCAAGCAAATTGACTAAAGATGATATCATAGTTGTAAACCTATCTGGTAGAGGAGACAAAGATGTAAAACAAGTTCTCGATTTTATACAAAATAACCATTAAATCATATAGGCCAGACAATATTGTCTGGCCTATATGATTTAATTTCCTGTATTTTTTTAGATAGTTAAAACAAAACTATTTTTTATGCGAAATAGTCAATAAAACACTAAAATTTAATGTGTTTCGCACAGTTTTATATTATCTCTTTTATAAAATTAAGTCTTTTTAATATAACATAAATTTAGTTCCATTTATCTAGTCTAATCTGTTTTTATAATATTTGGTAATCGTTCTAAGATGACATGATCCTAATTTCATGTTAACATATTATTCGGTTGTTAACATATTTTATGGAGGTATTATATGGCTAACCATCAAAATTCCAATAAAACGATAGCTCATCTTAGTCTTTTTGAGTTTATATTTTATGCAACAACTGCCTGTTTTAATCCCTATTTAGTAGTTTTTCTGCAGAGCAAAAAATTTACGAATACTGCCATTGGTACTATATTGTCAATTAATGCCTTAGTTGGCATATTAGCTCAACCTTTTTGGGGAGTAGTAAGTGATAGAATTCAGTCTATAAAGAAAGTCTTTTTATTATGTATATCCCTATCATCTATACTTCTCCTCACTATGCCACTATATCAATCCTACATAGCATATGTAACTATACTCGCCATAATTACATTTTTTGATAGCCCTCTATCACCACTTACTGATGCTTGGATTATACAAAATATAAAATCCATAGAAAGCGGAAATTATGCCAGTATACGACTATGGGGCTCCCTAGGATATGCAGTTACCGTATATATAATGGGTATTATAGTCAATAAACTATCGCCATATCATGCTTTCTACTCACATGCCCTCCTTGCTGCCATCACCATTGTAATAATTACAACTAAAAACTATGATGAAGATATATCCGTATCTCCCGCCCAAGCTGAAAAATCTAGTATAAAAAAACTTCTCACCAATAGGCATTATATAATCTATCTCCTATTCGCAGCGTCCATAATGGCACCTCATAAGGCAGCCTTTACATATCTTCCGAACCTTATGAGCAAAGTTGGAGGTAGTAATAAAGAACTAGGAGCTGCCATGTCCATAATGGCCTTATCTGAAATACCCATGTTTATAATCATAAGGCGATTTATATATGATAAAAAACCTATAACACTCATACTCATATCAAGTATATTCTTTATATTGAAACAGCTCTTATATCTATTTGCAAGGACTCCAACCCACGTAATAATGCTCCAAATACTTCAAGGGCCTTCATATGCACTATTATTGAATGGTCATGTTAACTATATAGATGATCTTGCCCCTGATGAGCTAAAGTCCACTGCACAAACACTAGGAACTGCCATAGCATTTGGAATAGGAGGTATATTAGGTAACTATGGAGGTGGATTGATAATCGATAGATTCGATTTGCCTATCTTATACAAGGTAGGTCTTGCTATGTCCGTCGCCGGCGCCGGCTTCTTCCTATTTTCTTTATATAAAACTAATGAAGATAAAACACACAACCCCAATTCCTTTGACTGAATAGTGCTTCTTCGATACAGCAATAATCACTTTACACATATATCTTTTTACTAGGCAAATATTTAAATAACTCCTTGGCTACAGCTACCTCCATATCATTTTCGTTTTTATAATACACTACTCCATCGTCCACATCCATCTGATGGGAAAATATATCTGTATCGAACCTGTTTTTCCCTATCTTCTTAAAGTATTCCCTATTCATCCTAAATACTCCTACATTTACATCATAGATCTTATCCATGGGAAGTGTTGTACACACCTTATCTATAAAATCTTTATATATACTTTCCCAGCCATTAATCTCTATCAAAGGCTCCAAAGATAATCTCACATTCCAACCATCATCTATTGCCTTACAGATGGCATTCATTCTAGCATCTAATGAAGGTGTGCCTTTTTCATACTTTTGTATTATTTCATCAGGTGACAATGTCCATGCAAGGATTACATTGGGGCATGGAGCCAAATCACTTATCTTCCCATAATTTGCACTCTTTGTCCGTATCTCCATGATGAGTTCTTCCCTACTACTTGCAAATTCTATCCACTTCCTAGAATATGGAAGTATTCCTTCCAATGCAAGTAGATCAGTATCATAGGATGTACACAGATACATAGAACCTAGCAGCGATAATTTTCTATCCACAGCCTTGAAAAAATCTTCAATATTTACAAATATCACTATATTGGCCGATTGATACATGCCCTGTAGATAACAATAATGGCAGTCATATATACAATTGAGTACTGCAGATGCATAATAAAAATGTCTATTCCCAAAATTCTCACAGATCTCTGGCCCCTCATATAAGAACGGTTCATCTTTCACAGCAAGTATTATATTTTGATAATTTTTTTGTAACCAAAAATTCTGTCTTGGCCGATTGAACACATTCTTATAATGCTTTATAGGAATTATGCGGGCATATTTAAATCTATTCAAGAGTATATCTGCCACATCATATTCCAAAGCTCTGTCCTCTACATATATATGAGAAAATCTATTTGCTCCAGAATATTTCTTTGAGTTTTTCAAATTCTCTCTTTACCTCCTCCTTGCTTTCTATTTGAATATCAAATATGTATTCAAGGGATGGTAAACCTTTACCTGTTCTAAGTTTGTATTTGAAGGCCATATCATACAATTCATATGTTTGAGAAACAGTAAACCTAAGTCTTTTAGCTATCCGCTCAAGGTATATCTTTTCATTTGCATCCAATACTGTAACTGCATTTTCTATGTTATAGCGCATTGCCTTACATACATTATCTATATGAGGAATAGACATATCTATCATATTCATTAATTCATTCTTTTTTGGTATACATCCATCTATATGATCAGACACTACTTTTATACACGATATCCTATGAGGCGGTAAAAAAGTGCTTGCTGCCTCAAAAAATCCCGATGCCTCCATATCTACAAATTCTTCTCCTATATAAATACCACTAACCTGACTGCCATGGGTTTCCAATCCTCCCTCTACCATATCATGAGAAAAGAATATATCGGGAAAATATTCATACGATGTATCTGCATCTACTATCTTATTTATCAATATAGGCATACCCAATGAATGTTTCCTATCCTGTGCCCCACATAAACCTACATTTATAACTGCACAGTGGTCTATATCCCCAATATTGGATAGCATATATGTAGTGGCTATACTAGAACATATCTTACCCACACCACTTATTATAAGTATAATATCCTCATGTCCATATATCCTAAAATATGGATTTTTTATTCCAGATAGTCCATAATGCTCTATTAAAGGTCGTGCCTCATAATCCAAAGCCGTCACTATACAGATGTTACTTGCCCACTTTCCCATATATTCCACCTCCCCCATAGACTATATTTAGATTACCTTTTCGTGCACTTAATATGCGTTTTGCAATCTTTTCTCCCACAATATCTGAAATATTATTATAATCTGCCCTATGGATTATATTCATTTCAGTCCCAAAATGTTCTATGAGTTTATCAATTGTCTTAGGCCCTATGCCTGGTAAAAACTCTAAGGGTACTTGGTAGTGATATGGAGGACGACCATCACTATAATCAACATGCCTATCTCCTATAATCTCTAATCTGTCCAACACTCCCATAATTACTCTATGACTACTGTCGAAATTACACTCAACTATTGGCGGTTCTCCTTCTATAACGCTATTACATTGTATACAAAAAGTACGATGATATTTGCCCAACCTAGGATCTAAGCCATAATTTCCTACAATTCCTCGCCCCTCCTCGCATTTTAAGGCCATAACTACCTCTTTATAGTTAAGGGATTCTAGCTCCATTACATTGTATTCCCTTCCCATCTTAGGAAGAGAATGGGCATCAGAATTACTAAGGAATGTCATATCATCTAATTCGGATATGTTATACGCCATATATGTGTCCGCACTGAGGCCCAACTCTATAGCATATATATGCTTAAAGATGTTGCTGTCATATACATTTCTCAGCCTATCTGTGCAATTTCCATATACACCTTTATACGGGGTAAATACATGGGCTGGTATATATAAACCACCCATGTCTAATACAAGCTGAAATAATTCATTCAATGTCAATCTACTCATAGTACTGTTTTTATATATATTTTTCATATGGCTTTTTATCTCTTTCGAAAATGCCTTTATACCTTCTAAATGGGGAAAGAAGGCAAGAGAATGAGCACTTCCACCTTCTTTCTCCCTAGTTTCAATTTCTGCGCCGGCGATAATCATAATACTATCCCTATATATAAAACCTCCTTCTTTGAGCTCCACAAGCTCACCACTCTCAAGAAGTTTTTCTATATCTCGAATTACATATGGAGATATGGCATCTACAACACCAATTATGTCTATACCCTTTCGGTTTTTTGCTTCATATGCAATTTGCTCAAAAGTAAGATTGTTTGCTGTTCCCATCTTAATCACATGTCCATCAGACGAGCGACCTATATGCACATGTAAATCTACGAAATACTTTTTCACACACGATTCTCCTTTTAAAAGATATTTAATACAGAGTCGTATCTTATCTTTCTCACAAAAGTACTATACCAATGTATTATAGTCATTGTCAATATAATATCCTTTATTTGAATCTTCTTTAAAATTACAACATCAATGGATTCTTAAAAGAATTGAAAATATATTTAAATATCAGGATCTATCATAAAAAATTGACACATCGTTTATATGCTGCATTCTTCATTCAATTTGTTTAGTTTTTAAAGTTTCCTATCATTTCCATGTTACAATATTGTATACTGTATAAATAAGTATATGTTGGAAGTTTTGACAGAGATTTTTTAATAAAATTAATCTGTTAAAGCTATAAAAATATTCACGTTCAATAATAAAATGAAGGATTTGAATAATTTTTATGGATAACTACATTTACTAATTTATAATAATTATAGCAATTATCCATGAACAAATAGGATAAAATTAGGATGCAGGTGGTATAGTGGACATATCTTTAGGTGAAAAATTACGACTTCTTCGCGAAAAAAGAGATTGGACACAAAAGCAAGCAGCAGATATATTTGGTATAACAAGTGGTGCCCTATCTAACTACGAACGAAATAAACGGACACCCGATATTCATACATTGAAGAAAATTGCCGAAGTATATGGAACTAGTATAGATTATATTGTAGATAATAAATCTATTACATATAACAAAACATATATAAAAGAAGAACATAACGCTCCTTCCATAGAAGATATTATAGGATTAGAATGTCTAAAACTTTTAGATGAAATAGGTACTCTTGACAAAGAAGAACAGAAACTTATGGCACTATTTCTTGAGGGCATTAAATCTCGAAGAGAAAGAGAAAAAAAGAGAGCCTCTAAAGCATACTAGTGTATAAACTCATATGAATTTCTAGTACTCATTCATAGTCTAAAGTATTTTATTTTATTTTATAATATTAAACCTAGACATACATTTTATATCCCCTTTGTGTTTCGAGTTTCGAATTGCCTTTTTTATAGGTATTACATATGAAGAACCCGTTTGAGGATGTTCTATTATACATACATCCACACCATATATATCTTCAATATTTGCCTCTGTTATAACTTCTTTAGGCACTCCCTTTGCCTTTACATATCCATCTTTTAACAAAACTATATGATCGCTATACTGACTTGCAAGGTTTAAATCATGAAGTACCGCTATTACCGTAAGATTTTTTTCAAATTGTAGCATCTTTATAAGGTCTAATATTTCCATCTGATAATATATATCAAGATGGGATACTGGTTCATCCATTATGAGTATATCTGCTTCCTGGGCTAATGCCCTTGCTATCACAACACGCTGCATTTCACCGCCACTCAATTGTGTTACAGGTCTATCTCTTAAATCCCATGTATTTGTATATTCCATTGCATACTTGGCAATTTCCATATCTTCAGGGCCTTCATCTTCAAATCGCTCTAGATAGACCTGCCGGCCCATAAGCACTATGTCAAGGGCAGAAAAATCAAAATCTATATAGGTGTTTTGGGGAACGACTGCCATATTACGAGCACGTTCCCTATTTGTATAGGATAGGATATCTCTCTTTTTTAAAAATACAGTACCCCTATTAGGTACTAAAGCCATCGTGATATTACGCAAAAGAGTAGTCTTACCTGAGCCATTAGGACCTAAAATAGTAGTAAACTTTCCTGTTTCAAAGCCTAGGTTTATGTCCTTCAATATATGGCTATTCCCATAATACCAATTGAGATGTCTAGTGTATATAATAGAATTATTCTGAGCTCTTTCATACATAACTCCACTTCCCATTCTCTATATTTTTTTATTATCAATAAATATCTATTTACTAATAGCCATATACATATCATAGAATGATAATTAATTATATAATCTCATAATATATCTAAATTTTACCTTCTCTCTTAGATTTCAGTAGAAGATGAAGAAAAAATGGTGCACCAAATATTGCAGTGATGACTCCCACTGGAATCTCCACGGGGGGCATAATAATCCTCG
>CZCB01007981.1_pt1 | contig 17819 bp, 15 predicted proteins | sample 591991 | NCBI WGS metagenome assembly CZCB01 (sample SAMEA3556809, study PRJEB10932) | anaerobic digester metagenome | reverse complement strand
ATGCCGCCTTTGACCGCCACTTCATCGGAGTCACTCCTGACTACACCATTGTCATCAGGCCAGAACTCCTCAGGGAAAAGGATGGCCCCATGCTCAGGCACGGCATCCAGGAGATGCACAACCAGCGTCTGATCCTGCCCAAGCGTCCCAGTCAGTACCCTGATCGGGACCTTCTAGCCCTCCGCTACGAGCAGTTCAAGAAAGCGATGTGACATGGAGGGGAGACTCTGTCTGGGAAGTCCTGGACAGAGTCTTTTTTTCTGCCGGTACTCCCCCAGACCGCCGAGAAATAGGTTTTGGAACAGGGAACGAAGTTCGGTTGGCGAATTTCCTGAAGGAGATTACACCAGAGAAGGAGCGAAAAGATGCAGACCCGGAAGGTAGACGTCGTTGAGAACTTCCATGGGACCTGGGTGGCGGACCCCTATCGCTGGCTGGAAAACAGCCGCGATCCAGAGGTCAGGGAGTGGGTTGACCGCCAGAACGAACGGACTGAAGAGTTTCTGAAGACGCCTGAGAGGCGCCCGGCCATCAAAGAACGCCTCGCAGAGCTGTGGGACTATCCCCGGACATTCCTGCCTCGCAAAGCGGGCTCTTGGTACTTCTACGAGCACAACAGCGGGCTGCAGAACCAGCCTGTGCTCTACCGGAAGAACGGGTTGGACGGTGAAGCCGAGGTGGTCCTGGACCCCAACCGCTGGAGCGAGGACGGGACCGTGGCCATGAGCGGCTTCAGCGTTGATGAGGGAGCCCGGTACCTCTCTTACACCGTCTCTGTCCACGGCAGCGATCGCCAGGAGATCCGCATCCGTGACCTGGAGAAAGGTGTGGAGCTGCCAGATGTGATCAAGTGGTGCCGCTTTACTAACATGGCCTGGTTCAAGGATCTGGGCTTCTACTACAGCCGGTATCCCCAGCCAGGTACCGTGGCGCCTGAAGACGAGAACAACTTCAACCAGGTGTACTGGCACAGCCTGGGTACAACCCAGGAAGAGGATGTTCTCGTCTTTGAAATGCCCGAGCAGAAAGAACTCAGCTTTTCCCCAAGCATCTCCTGCGATCAGCAGTATTTGATCCTCCATGCGTTCCGGGGAACAGATGACTGCAACGGCGTCTTCTACCGCAGACTGGGGCATGATCGCGAGTTTGTGCGCCTCTTTGAGCCTGGGGAAGCGGCCTACCATTACCTTGGTAACGAAGGCAGAACCTTTTTCTTCGCCACCAACTGGCAGGCCCCGCGGGGCAGGATCGTGGCTGTCGATTTAGACAAGCCGGGCAAAGAACACTGGGTTGAGATCCTGCCCGAACAGAAAGATGCGATTGAGGATGTGCGCTGCGTTGATGGAGGCTTTGTAGTCTACTTCCTGCACAACGCCTATGCTGTTCTGCGCACCTACGACCGTCAGGGCAGGGAGCTCAAGGAACTGGAACTGCCCGCCATGGGCTCTATCCAGGGTCTGTGGGGCCGGCCGAACCAGAAAGAGGTCTTTTTCGTTTTCACATCCTTCCTCCACCCCGAAGCGGTCTACCACTATGATTTCGAGACCGGTGATCTGCGGATCTTTGCTGAACCGAAACTCACCTTTAGGCCGGAGGAGTTCGAGACCCACCAGGTGTTCTATCCTTCCAAAGATGGCACCCAAGTGTCCATGTTTCTCGTGCACAAGAAGGGCCTGAAGCTGGACGGCCGCAGCCCGGCCTTGCTCTATGGTTACGGCGGGTTCAACATCGCCATCACACCCTTCTTCTCGCCCGTGCGCATGTGGTGGCTGGAGCAGGGTGGTGTTTACGCGGTGGCCAACCTCCGGGGAGGCAGTGAGTATGGGGAAGAATGGCACCAGGCCGGCATGCTGGCGAACAAGCAGAATGTGTTTGATGATTTCATGGCCGCTGCTGAGTGGCTGGTCGCGAATGGCTACACCAGCAGGGAGCGGTTGGTGATCGAGGGGCGGAGCAACGGCGGGCTGCTGGTGTCAGCAGTTCTTGTGCAGAGGCCAGAGTTGTTTGGCGCGGTCGTCTGCGTCGTGCCGGTCACAGACATGCTGCGCTTCCACAGGTTCACCGTGGGCCGTTACTGGGTGCCCGAGTACGGCGATGCGGAAACCAACCCCGAGCACTTCCAGTTCCTCTACAAATACTCGCCCCTGCACAACGTCAAGCCGGCAGAGTACCCGCCAACCATCGTCGTCACTGCCGATGGCGATGATCGGGTAGTTCCAGGCCATGCCTACAAGTTCGCCGCGACCCTGCAGGAGGCCCAGAAAGGAAAGGCACCTGTTCTCCTGCGTGTGGACACGAAGTCAGGGCACGGGCACGGCAAACCCACGGCGAAGATTGTGGAGGAACAGTCAGATATTTGCGCTTTTTTGGTGAAAGTGCTGGGGATCTAGGCATATCCAACCCGAATTTGGACTAAGTATAGAAGGAAAAAACACTCGCAACTCGAAACCTGTGTATCGTGTTTCGAGAAGGATATGAAGGAGGATGAATGCATTTGAGGTTTGCTGTCTTAACTGGTGGAGGAGACTCATCCGGCATCAATGACTTCCTGTACTTCCTAGCGCAGCGCCTGGAGCGGGAAGGCCACAGCCTCATCGGCTTTCGCCGCAGCTGGCTCGGCTTGGTGAACAATGATGCGGTGGAGCTGGACAGGAAGAGCCTGGCTCAATACCGCTTTACCGCCGGAACCCTGCTGGGCACCGAGCGTAAGAACCCCATAAAAGACGGGCAGATGGATCTGGTACTGAACAGCCTGAAGGATCGGGGGGTTGATGTGCTGATCGCCATGGGCGGCGACGATACCCTCGGCGTTGCGAACCACCTGGCTCAGATGGGTTTCACCGTGGTCGGCGTTGCTCAGACCATCGACGATGATGTATACGGCACCGACCGTTCCCTGGGCTACTACACTGCTATCTACCAGGGCGTAAATGCTGTGAACAGCATGGTGAACAGCAATGTTGCCCACGATCGGGACATGATCGTGGAGATCATGGGCCGCGACGCCGGCTGGCTCGCTCTGGGCATTGCCGTGAACACCCCGGCCTGCGCCTGCATGTGCCCGGAAGGTCCGATGAGTCTTGACGAGATGGTCAATGCCATGAACGAGTACAGGCGCATCAACGGCAAAGCAGCCCTGGCCATCGTCTCTGAAGGAATCCAGCTGGAAGGCGTGGACCGCAGCGGACTGCAGCGCGATGCCTTTGGCAACCTGGCCTATGCTGGAGTAAGCTACATAGTAGGTGACCTGTACAAAAAAGCCACCGGCAGAAATGCCCGGGTGCAGGTCATGGGCTACCTGCTGCGCGGCGGGACACCCGTGCCTCAGGATGTAGAACTGGCTGCTTTCTACGCCAACTACGCGATCGACCTGGCTTTGGAAGGCACCACAGGCGTCCTGGCTGCCCTGAAGGACGGCAAGCCGGCCACCGTGCCCCTGTCTGAGGTCATGGGCCGGAAGAAACTGGTTGATCCCGAGTACCTGAAGCAGCAGTTCAAGCTGCTTGGTTAGCTGAGTCATCCGGAAGCCTGAGGATGTAGGCGCTTACCGCTGCCCCGATCAGTGCAGCCAAGATGCGCATGCTGAAGAGGGGTATAAAGAACATGGAGACCAGCAGGGAAGGCCACAATGTGCCCAGAGCCACGGCCTTCACCCTGCGGGGGATGGTTCGCCTTTCCAGGTAATCCTGGAGATAGCGCCCGAACACCCGGTGACCGATCAGCCATCGATACAGTGAATTAGAACTGCGCAGATAGCAGTAAGCAGAAATAAGCAGAAGCGGTGTTGTGGGCAGGACGGGAACGACCAAGCCCACCATTCCTATTCCTAGGGCCAAGGTTCCCAGCGCAACCAGCAGGTATCTTTTGAGATGGGACTTAAGCATAGAACACCTCGCAACATAGTGCTGGTTTGATCATAAAACACCCTGGCATGGGAATCCAGTCCATATTAGTTAGAGGATTGGTAATGAATTTGCACCCTTGAACCCTCCTACATCAGGAGGGTTCTGCTGATCCGCGCGAAAAAAGCGTGCTGTCAGTGACAGCACGCTTCAGACTGTCGAAAAAGGGTGTCTTCTAGAGTTGAAGGCACCCTTTTGGTTGTTGGAGTAACACAGAGAACCGCTCGATCGAAGCAAAAAAAGAGGTCCTGGAGACCCATAGTGCCAGCTTTTTGAGGTTCATGGCAGCAAACTTAAGCGTAACCCACTTCGTGACCCGGGCTAAGCCTCTGTGGAACGTGTATCTCATTCCGTGTTTTTCCTTAGCATCGGCGAACACCCGCTCAATTGTCTCGCCGCGCAGTTCATAACTCTTCTTTCCTGCCTCGGTATGGCGGTAGTCTTCGGCTCTTTCGATGTAATCTTCCCAAATGTGCTTGATGACTACCTTTTGGTGGTTCCTGCTGGAAGTGCACTTTGCCAGGTCGGGGCACGCTGCACAAATCGCCGGATCGCTCTTGAACACTCGGTAACCATCCCGGTTGGTCGTACTGTAACTCAAGACCTGGTTGTGAGGGCAGATCACGCAGTTGTAGTAATTGTCGTAGACATAGTCACGGGGGCGGAAAAAGCCTTTCTTTCCCATCGGCCTCTTGTAGGGCATCGACGGGTTTCGACCGGCATCGATTATCTTCTTGCAGATCCACGGGGTCTTGTACGCCGCATCAAGTGCGAATGTTTCGATCCCTGGGAACCTCTTCACCAGAGGATCGTGGATCTGGTCAAAGGCAACGCTGTCATGAACATTGCCGGGAGTGACGCCAACACGCAATGCGAAGTTGTGCTTCTCGCATGCCACATGGACGGTGTAGGCAAATACCGGCTTGTGATCACCTTTTTGGAACAGACCGCTGTCTGGGTCAGTTGTCGATCTGGTTACCGTAACCTTTTCGGGTTCCGTTTTGGGTTTGAGAGGCTTTTTGCCGTTTGCTGTGCGCTCTTGATCAATCTCTTCACGCAACTGTTCGTCGTAGATCCTGGCAGTCTTCTCAGCGAGTTCCTTCGTGTACTTCTTTCGGTTTGCGTAGGCCTTCACATGTGTGGAGTCGATGAACACTATCGTTTCATCAATGCAGCCATTTTCTATTGCCACTTCCAAGATCCAGGCGAAGACCTTCTCGCACACGTCGCTGGGATAGCGTGTGGCGAAGGCGTAGCTCACGGTCGAGAAATGGGGGACTCTGGTCGTCAAGTCGAATCCCAGGAACCATCTGTACGCCACGTTGACGGTTATCTCCTCAACGGTTCGACGCAGGGAAGGAATGCCAAACAGGTGTTGGATTAAGACCATCTTGAACAGAACCACCGGATCGACAGCTGGTCTGCCGTTGTCTTGGCAGTAGTACTGGCCAACGAACTCGTAGATTCGGTCAAAATCGATGACCTGATCGATCTTTCTCAACAGGTGATCTTCTGGGACCAGCATGTCCACGTCGACCATCTGAACCTGAGTCCTTCTATTTCCTGATCTCTCGAGCATTTCCATCACCATCTATATTCTACCATCAACAAAAAACCCTCGCGATCCATAAAACATGGAAAACGAGGGTTTTTCGACAGTCTGACCCCACCTCCCAGAGGTGGGGCAGAATCAAGTCTTTCTCTAGCTGGAAGGCACGGTGACTTCATACTCATTGCGGGTTATGGCCTGGATAGCTTCCGCATGCCCGGAGAAGATACCCGCGCCTACCGCACCCATCAGTGCGCCTCCCAATGTCACTGCATCGGTGATCTGAGGAACGAACAGTGACCTGTTCAGGTTCCTGGCCTTATCTTTCATCAAGAGATGATTGCGTGTGCCTCCCCCGATAGCAATCACACTGTGATGCTTGCCAAGGACCCGGTCAAGAGAGCGGATAACCTGGCAGGCCTTATCACTCACATGACGAATGGCCGCCATGAACACCTCTCCTCTAGTAGTTGTGGGACCAACACCGAGGATGTTTAGCCCAGGGGGATATCCTTGTGCAAGATGATTGTCCTCAGACATGAACACCCTGAGGGTTCCGGGATCCTGCCCAAAATACGGTTCGGCCTCCAGGCAGAGAAGCGAGTAATCGTCGCCGGAAACCTCAACCACAGGTTTACTGAGGAGCAGACTGGCCACCTGGTTGAGCACGGCTCCTGAAAAATCAAACGCCTTGTAGACATAGTATTTCTCAGGTACAACATGAGCTCCCAGATGAATGCCCTCCGCCATAAACTCGTCTAGCCTGATCTCATTGAGGTCGATCATGGTAGAGATGTTCTCGGCCGTTCCCATGGAGTCAAGGATCACGTCATCTCGAAAGGCCGCAACTGTAAACGAACCACAAATGTGATCATGTCCAGCCAAGCTGACGGGAACATCGTAGTCGATCCCCAGCTGCCGTTTCACCTCGTCCGTCAACTCGCCTATAGCTACGCCGCAGTCAACCAAGGACGGGAAAACCTCCGCATCAAAAGGCAGATGCCTGAAAATCTCCTCCGACCAGGTCCTCCTGGTGATGTCAAGGGCGCCCGTGCGGCTCGCCTGGGAGTAGTCCATACCTAGCCCACCGGTCAACCGGTAGACTATGTAGCTGTTCATAGGCAACCAGAGCCGCGCCTCTCTAGTCTCCTCCACATGTCTGTGATACCAATGGATCTTGTGGATGGAGTAGAGGTAATTGGGCTTGAGCCCTGTTATGCGCGAAAACTGGCCAGACCCAATGGAGTCCAAGAACTCGTGCATGACCCCCTCAGTGCGCTTATCAAACCAAACCATGGTCCTCCCTGGGTCACCCGATTCTCCACCGAACAGTGGAAACACGCTTTCCGCCAAGCTCGAGATGCCTATGGAACGGATGTACAACCCCTGTTCGACGACGCTTCTCAGCATACTGATAACCTTACAGAAGATGTCTTTGCCATCGAAGTCAGCCATACCATTCTGGTAAAGGATCTCATTTCTGCACGAACATTCTCTGAGCTGTTCGCCCTGCTCATTGTAGGCGCTGAGCTTGATGTTCGTCGTGCCAATATCAATTCCCACTAGGGCTGTCTGCATTAATCCACCTCCAGGGCTCCTGTGGGTCCAAAAAAGCTAGCAGACCTGACTTCTATTTGTCCACTACCCGAGCCCATTCCTTTTGAACACGCTCATACGGTTTGATCGCTACGTACTGCTTGGATTCCTCAACATCATAACGGGTAACTCGGCCTGGTCCATAACTGAGGGTGTTGGCCATTCCACAAGCCATTCCGCGCAACAAGCATTCTTCCAATGATTCATCGTTGATCATGCCCAGCAGATACCCGGCCAGAAAAGCATCTCCAGACCCGATCGCATAGTTGGACACCACGCGCATAGGTTCGGCAGCAAGCATCTGGCCGTCCCTGTAGGCTAGGGCACCCCTTCTGCCCATGGTAATCACTGCATGACTGAGTCCCTCTGCCTCGATCACAGAAACGAAGTGGGAAGGCTCATCAAAGGTGTAGTCGTACTTCCTTCCATAGTGCTGCTTGAACTCATGGTGGTTTATTTTCAGCAGGTCAATGGGACGGTCCAAGATTCCGGACAAAAGGGGGCCACTTGTGTCCACAGCTACCAACATTCCTTTCTCGTTGCCCATGGCTACAATATCAGCCAAATCTTCACTGGTGAACCCCTGGGTTGCGCTTCCGGCAATAACCAGCACCTGCTCAGGTCTTAGCCAATCGGACAGCTCTGCCAAATATTGCCTTTTCTCGGCATCGCTCATCAGCGGCCCCTTTTCATTGATCATCAGCGTGCAATCCCGCTCCGCATCCACCAAGGCGTAATTGACGCGGGATTCATTCGCAATGTGGTAGTTCCAGCAGTTCAGGCCCTCTCGCTGCAGTTCTTCCTCAATCAACCTTCCGATTTTGCCGCCCACCACATTGGAAACCGTATAGTTGGTAAACCCAAGGGCATGGAGGGTTCGGGCGACATCCACGCCCTTTCCACTTGCCAAGGCAACAACCTCATCCACCCGGACTACTGTCTGCCCTGCAATGGACTTGTAGCAAATCCCGGTATGATCATAGGAGGCATTGAGATTGAGTATCTGGATGTGAATCGTAAACACCTCACTTCGAAAGTACAACGCAACTAGTACTCCATGAGCACCTTCATCCCGCCTCTGGTCATCCTGTCTTTATCCAGTGCGGCTGCATACGCCTGCTCATAGTCGTTGATGCTGAAGACATCAGTGATTAGGCTGTCGACATCAACCCTGCCGTGACTTATGGCATGAATCGCACGGACGTAATCCTCAGCCACATACTGCAGGCTGCCCACTACGATCAGTTCTCTGTCCTGGACAAAAGCCATGTTCACGGGGACCCTTACAGGTGGCACGCCCACCAAGATGATCTCTGTGCCTTTTCTCGCCGTGTTGATGGCCTGATCTAGAGTAGCCTCATTGCCAACACAGTCGAAGATCAAATCCATCTTCTCCGGACCCATGTTTTCTCTAACCCACTCCGCAGGATCCGTTTTGATAGGATTGAGGACAACATCCGCACCTTGCTTTTTGATCAGCTCAAGCCGTGCATCAACGACATCAGTTACAACCAAGGTGCGGACCCCAGCCATTTTCAATACCTGAGCGGTTAGATTGCCGATGACTCCTGCGCCGATGACCATCGCGGTATCTCCAACCTTGAAATTTGACAACCGAACCGCATGAAAGGCTACCGCCAAGGGTTCTACCATGCTCACCTGCTCGGGAGTCATGTTGTCAGGCACCGCGTGCACGCGTTCAGCATCGATGACGAGGAATTCCGCCATGGCACCGTCAATACCCACATTGCCCAGGTATTTGCCACGTTCGCAAAGTTGATACCGGCCTCTCTTGCAATTGTAGCACTGACCACACGTTACAGCAATTTCAGAAGTAACCCTTTGTCCTTTCTGAAACCGGTGTACGTTTTCGCCTACGGCCTCAACGATTCCAGAATACTCGTGTCCTAATACAATGGGCGGGTGCACAAAGGGATGATGCCCCGTATAGCTATGCATGTCTGATCCGCAGATTCCCACCGCTTCTACCTTGATCAGAACTTCATTGGGGCCGGGTTCTGGTATCGGAACTTCTTGAACTTCGAACTTCCGCACATCTGTCAACTGAATCTGCTTCATTGTCTTCATGCTCATCACCTCATGATTTTAATCATCACTTTAATCCGCTCGGGGTTGTTCCTATAACACTCGAACGCCTCTGGTAGCTCCTCCAAGGTAAAGGTGTGAGTGATAAGAGACTCAAGATCAAGCCGCCCCTCGTTCAGCAGAGCAACAGCCCGTGTCATGGTATGTGGATTCATCAAAGAGCCTTGGATCATCAGTTCCTTGGTGAAGACCTCGTTCGGCACCACGCTGATTCGAGTCTCTGGACTTGGCACTCCGAACCACAGGATTTTCGAGCCAAAGGTGGCTACTTCCAAGGAGAGTTCCAAGGTGGTTTTGGCTCCAACCGCTTCTATGACATTGTTGATCTGTTTGAATCCCACTGCCGCGCGGACCCGTTCCACAATGTTTTCGTCTCGACCATCTAGGAAAACGTCAGCACCCAACCTCGTGGCTAGGGGAGCAACGCTTGGCTTCGCACCCACCAGCACGATGGGCGCCAGCCCTGCCAGCTTACAGAGCTGAACCATCATCAAACCAATGGTTCCATCGCCAATGATCACTACAGACTCTCCCGATTTGCATTTCAGCAGATCCATGCCCCGGATGGCACAACTGAGAGGTTCTGCCATGGCCGCCTCTTCCATAGACACATTGTCGCCGATCACGTGGACATTGGAAGCAGGTACGGCTATATACTCGGCAAAAGCACCGTCTAGGTTTACACCTATACCCGGTAGCTCTACACAGTAGTTCATCTGGCCGCTCTGGCAGTACGTGCATTGGAAACACGGAGTCATAGGATCCCCCACGACTCGATCGCCTACTTTGAGATGCTTCACATCCGCTCCCACTTCCGCGACATAACCTGAGAATTCGTGCCCCAATATCAAGTTTTCTTTGCAGAAGAACTCTCCATCGTCAATGTGAATATCAGTTCCACAGATCCCGCAATGGGAAACCTGGATCAACACCTCGTCACTATTTATGGTAGGAACGGGAACAGACTGAAGAGAACAGTTGTGCTTTCCTCCAAAGACGAATGCGCGCATGACCACAAGTAATACCCCCAATTCTAGCAGTAGTCAACATCCTACTTACCTCCACCACTGAGTCCAGCAATGCTCCTAAACCCACTGATCAACCCCTTTCTCGCCACGATGGCAAAGATGATCGATGGGATGGATGCGATTACACCAGCGGCTGCCATCTCACCATATCTCACTTCCAAACCTTGAGCAATGAAGGAGCCCATGGTTACTGGCAACGTCGGGTTCCTGGAAGTCAAAATAAAGGCGAAGAAGAAGTCATTCCAGGTAAACAGAAAGACAAGGATGGCCGCTGCAGTCATACCAGGTCTAGCTAAGGGCAAAACCACTTTCCAAAACGACTGCATCAAAGTAGCCCCCTCAGTTCGAGCTGACTCATCGTATTCCAAAGGTATACCCCGGAAAAAGCCTGCCATGAGCCAGATAACAAGCGGCAGATTCACCGACAGATAGGTGACCACAAGCGAGAATGTGCTATCCAACAGCTTGAGGTTCAGCCACAGGTAGTAAAACGGTATGATTACCGCCACTGCGGGCATAAAGCGTGTGCTGAATACCCAAAATTCCAAGTCCTGTTTCCTTCGAAACTCGAACCGGGAAAGGACATACGCAGCTGGTACACCAAAGAGCAGAGCAAAAAACACCACCAAAACGGTCACCACTAAACTGCGGGAAATGGAACCCAGCATGGCCGACCTGGACAACAGCCACTGATAGTTGTCGAGAATGGGCTTGAAGGTCCATTTAGGAGGGATGGCCATGATGTCTACTCTGACCTTCAGCGACATGGTTACCAGCCAATAGATGGGGAAATACAAGAAAGCCAAATAGGCCAGGATAATGAGGGCAGCACCGCCCTTTTTCAGGCGCTCTCTTAGTAGGTTTCCCATTGCTGCACCCTCCTCAGGAATAAGTTCGCAAACCCCACGGTCAACAACACGACAACAACCGATACCGCCGCTGCTAAGGAGATGTTGCCACTCTCAGCGATACCAATGTAGTATGCGAAGACGTCCACCGTCTCTGTGGCTATGCCCGGTCCCCCGTTGGTGAGCATAAACACAGCATCAAATGTCCGCAGAGCGTCGATGGTACGGAACAAGACAGCCACAACCATGATGGGTTTCAACAGAGGCAGGGTAATGTACCAAAAGCACTGCAAACCCGTGGCGCCGTCAACCTTAGCGGCTTCATAGGGAGTCTGCGGCAGGGTTTCGAATCCAGCCAGCAGCAACAGGATAATAAATGGCGTCCACTGCCAGATATCCACAATCATGATTGCCCTCAGCGCCAATTTGGGATCACTCAGCCAGTTAAGCATGGGCAACCCCACAGACGACATGAGGTAGTTTATGATTCCGATCAGCGGGTTGTACATGAGCCGCCACAACAGGGAGACAACCACTCTAGGCAGAGCCATGGGCAGCACGATTAGAGTGATCAACCAAGTATGCCTACGGAAGTACTTATCGATCAGCACCGTTAAGAGAAGGCCTATGATGAACTGCGTGGCCACTACTCCCACAAGGAACATCACCGTTACTCTAAACGAATTAAGCGCACGGGAATCAGTTAGGATCCTGGCGTAATTCGCCAAACCCACAAACTTGGTGGGCAGGAACGGCATGGTCAAGTTCCGATTAACCAAACTCAGGTAAATAGTGTAGAAGAACGGAGGCAGAGTGATAAGCGCTAGCACGATGATGGAGGGGAACAACAGCACGCTTGGATTTTCACGCAGATCTCGATTCGACCAAGGGCTCCTCTTCGGACTACTACTCAACTCATTTCACCACCATTAGCAAGATGTGAGGGAAATAGCTGGCGGACCAGCTATTTCCCAAGTGACCGCTACCTGGTCCGAGCCATTACCTCTTCAGCACCCTTCTGGGCTTCCGCGAGAGCCGCAGGAGCGCTCTGCTGTCCTGAGATGACACTTTCCACAGCGATGCCCAACAAATTGCCCACTTCTCTCCACTCAGGAATGAGCGGCCTGTAATTGGGGTCGGTAATCTCCAGCGACTTGACAGCAGCTTCGAGCCACTGCGGGTTGATCTTGTTGCGGAACTCATTGGATTCGAAGACGGAGGTCCGAGTAATGCTGACTATATCCGCTTCCAGAGCTTTACCTAGCTCCATTTCGCGCGAGGTTGCCCATTGAACGAATTTGGCAGCATTCTCGCGTTGCTCTTCGCTCCTAGCCGCCACGGCGCTGATGGCAAACCCCATCGCATAGTTGCCTGGGAACCGGCCCGAAGGCCCGGCAGGAACTACAGCGTATCCGATCTTCCCAGCGATGGCAGAACGCTCAGGATCTTCGATGCGATTATAGAAGTTGGTAGCATCGATGATCATGGCTGCCCGACCAGAGACAAAAGCGGTTTGGACGTCATCCCAGCTGTAGCTGGAGCTTCCGGGAGGTCCCCACTTTTGCAACATGGAAGCGTATTTCTCCGTTGCCAGGATTGATTCAGCACTGTCGAAGAGCGGGTTCATGTTCTCATCGAAGAAGGCACCACCATAGGAATGCAGCCACTGAGCCCATGTGTAGATGTTCATGCCGTTACCGCGCAATCCCCGCATGGCCACGCCCCAAATACTGGGAGGCCTGGTGAAGTGCTCGGCCACAGCATAGAACTCATCAAGAGTATCGGGAACGGCAATGCCCTCTTGTTCAAAGAGGTCTTTGCGGTACATCAAAATAGTGGTTTCCTGGTAGATCGGCGCGGCATAGAGCTGGCCTTCATAGGAAAGCAAGCCGCGCACGGATTCCATGATATCTTCTAGGTCGTAAGCAGGATCAATGTACTTGTCGAGCGGGAGGATATATCCGCCCATGGCAAGTTCGGGAATGAACACGCTGTCCACCGCGATCACGTCATAGGCCCCGGCCCCTGTGGTTAGGTCCATGATTGTCTTTTGCCGCAGCTGCTCTTCAGGATAGGTGACAATGTTGACGTGAATTCCTGTGGCCTCTGTAAACTCCTGTAGATGCTCGATAATGTAGTCGGTCTCAGGGAGTGAACGCAGCGCTACAGTAACTACCTTGTCCTGAGCCAAAGCCTGACCAGCCAGTATCGCAACCAGCAACACTGTCATCAACAGAATAGGTAACCGTTTCAACCTAAACCCTCCTGTTCATTTTTCTCGTAGTGACCTGTCAACTTCCGTCTACAGCTGCCTCAAAGACTGATTACCACCTCCTCTTAAGACTTAAACTGGATAAGTGCTTCTTATCTCACAGTCGCATTGAGCTAGCACGACCGCTTGCTCCAAATAATCTGATCTTCTTGACTACGGTATCGCGAACAGCTTCTCTGACCGCTTTATAAAGCAAACGCGACTCGTGCGTGTCTGGGTTCTGTGCCAAGACCTGACGCACAGCGTTGGTCACGGCAACCTTCAGATCAGTGCCAACGTTGATCTTGTTAATCCCACACCTAATCAACTTAGCGATGTCTTCATCGGATAAATCAGAACCGCCGTGCAAAGCCAAAGGGACACTCACTCTAGCCCGTATGTCTTCCAACCGGGAAAAGTCCAGAGCAGGTGCACTTTTGTACAGACCGTGCACTGTACCAATGGCCGGAGCGAATACATCAATGCCTGTTAGACGCACGAACTCCTCAGCCACGTCGGGGTCTGTAAGGCGCGCTTCATCATCAGCTACCACAAGATCGTCCTCTTTACCCCCCACTATGCCCAACTCGCCTTCGACTGAAACCCCACAGGCGTGGGCAACTTCCACAACCCTTTTTGTGATGCGCACGTTATCTTCTAAAGGCAACCGAGAGTTGTCAATCATGACTGCGGAAAAGCCCGATCTGATACACTGTGCACCCATCTCCAGACTTGTTCCATGATCGAGCTGTACTGCGACAGGCACCTTGGCCTGCTTGGCCGCGTTCAAGCAGACGGCGCTGATGTAACCGAGTTCTGCATGGCGGACAGCACCTTCGCTGACCATGATGATGACCGGCGCATTTTCGCTTTCGGCAGCAGAAACCACGCCTTGTACTTCCTCTAAGTTGGTAACGTTGAAGGCCCCAACAGCCCATTCACCATTTGTTTTCTCGAGCAGTTCTCGCGCTGTGTGTAGACTCAATACTAACGCACCTCTTTTCGCAGTTGATCTTTGATCAGGACACTTGCAGTTTCTTCATCGATCACCAGCACATCGACTATGCCCATATTGAGGGCGGCTCGGATCGCCCGTTTCTTCACTAGACCACCTGCCACAGCTACAACTGTCTTGGTCTCCCTGAGTTGATCAAGAGTTATACCCACCAAACGGTCATCAATGTCCCAATCACAAGGCTGGCCTTCGTCGTCGAAGAAGTGGGAACAAATGTCACCCACGATACCCTGTCTTTCCATCTGAATGAGGTGGACATTGGTGAAATGAGAGGTTAGCAGCAGAGGCGACTTGGAGATGGACACACCAATACCCACGATTGCCACGTCTAACTCTGACCACATGGCTGTTGCCGCTTGGATCACAGAATCCGATAGGAGTGCGGTCTTCGTCTCCACCTTTTCCACCAGAAACGGCGCGTGCAGCGATTTCCATTTGCTGCCCGTCTTTTCAGCCAGCTTGCGGGCAAACTCGTTAATCTGGAAATGTACCCCAACTTCAGCCATGCCCCCGATGAGCGGGACATAGGTCACGTTGAAGACATGGTCATCAGATATTGCGTTTACAACTTCATAGACCGACGTACCCCAGCCAATCCCCACCCGATCACCGGGCTTGAGCAGATTAGGGAGCAGCTTGGCTGCAGCGCGCCCTAGGGCCACAGGGATCATGGATTCATCGCCCATAACGGGGACAACCACCACATCCCTCAGTCTGTAAAGGGCGGCCAACTGTGCCGCTACTTCGGCGGAATTAGTGATGGGATTCACGATTTCTATCCTTACAATCCCCTGCTCTTTCGCCTCCTGAAGCAAGCGGTTAACCCGCAGTCTAGTCATGCCTAGCCGCTGTGCGATCTCGTTTTGCGTCAGCCCTTCATAGTAGTACATGGAGGCAATATCTACCATCAGCGAAATCCGTTCTCGTTCTTGAACGCTCAAGGATTCTGTGATCATAAAGAGGACATCCTCCCGCCGATACATTTGATCAACCAAGTACACTTGAAACTAAACAAATGTATGCTCGTTGCATATGTATTTTACTTTTGTTCTAGTTATTAGACGCCCCCTTCCGAACTCCTCCTTAAATCTGTAACTTTTTTCACTGATATCATGCGTTATTTCTTAACCAAATGGTTTATCGCAAAGACTCCTTTGGTCGCTTTGGTGATCGAAACCCCAAAAGAAAAAACCTTGGAGCACCAGCCCCAAGGCTTTTTCTACACTAACCGACTGCTTCTCATCGGTTGCGCAACCAAAGCTCAGTATAGGATTTGAACCGTTGGAAGCACTCAAGATAAGACTGATGGCTTTCGGGGTTCGGTTCATTCACCCCTGTCACGCGTTGGTCTTGGTCGACGATGCTGGCTAAGTCTCGGCCGGTAACACCAATTATGCCGAGATAGGCCGCCCCCAAAGCGCTAGTGTTGGGCTCCGGCGAATACTCGAGCGGCAGTCCGAAAACATCGGCCACAATCTGACGCAGCGTATTCGAGCGTAATGGTCCACCACCAGCGCGAATGCTGTGGACAGGCTGAGCCACTTCCTTCGTGACCGTGTAGGCGTTATAGAGAGCAAATACTATGCCCTCCAGGACGGCCCGCGCGAGCTCGCGGGCTGTGTGAGTTACCCGTAACCCTAAAAAGGCACCGCTTAGACTAGAGTCCATGTAAGGAGTTCGTTCCCCGATCAAATATGGAAGAAACAACAAACCTGACGCACACGCAGGATTCTGGGAGACTTCATGAAAGAACCGCATTGGCTTCTGTCCTAACACGGCGGCCGCCCAATCAAAGGCCAAACCACCTGACAGTATAGCGCCCAAGGTATGCCAATGGCGCCCGTCTGCGTGTAGCATAGTGTGATACCTTCCGTTAGGGTCCGGGCTATAAACAGTCAGAAGCTGGAATACCTGTGCACCTGTACCCATGTTCACCAACAGCTGATCTGGTCCTGCGATGCCAATCCCCACTGCGCTAGCTTGTGCATCCCCACACCCAGTGACCACGGGTATCCCAGGCGACAAACCCAACTCATGGGCGGGTCCGGGCTGCAGGTAACCGCTGATTTCTAGCGACTGGCTGATGGGCGGAAATAGCTCTTCGTCAATCCCCAGTGAACGCAACAGACTTACATCCCATCGGCATTCGCCGGCTCGAAACGCCCCGGTCCCACAAGCGTCTGTGGGATCGATGTCCAGCTTGCTGGTAAGCAGCATACGGATGTAGTCTTTGGGTGTGGACACCCTCCTGATCCGCGCATAGACATGGGGCTCGTACTGTTTCACCCACAGCAGACTGGGCAGCAAAAAACCTACTGCAACTGGCCCCCCAATCCGTGAAAAGAGATTCTCCACTTCAGTTGAGATTTGCTGAATTTGCTTCTCCGAACGCGTGTCCGCCCAGATGATGGCCGGGCGGACGGGTGTCTCGTCATCGTCCAAAGCGACCAGTCCGTGCATCTGCCCAGTAACACCTATACCCTTGACACTCTTTCCTAGGCCGCCTTGAAGCGCTTGCTGCACGCTCTCCTTGACTGCTCGCCACCACTCTGCAGGATCTTGCTCCGCCCAATCGCCCTTGCGCTGAACCGAGTACCTCCCCTGCCCCAACGCTACGAAAGAACCCTGCTCGTCCACAACTACGCATTTGACACTAGATGTTCCTAGATCCAACCCCAAGTACAGATTCTTGGACACCGTCTTCCACCTACCTAACCGTTGAACTCTTGTGTAGCTGAGAACGCTGGGCGCCAGCTCACCAATGGTCTGGTTCTACACGCGTCACACTTAACCTGCCCATAGAATCGCACTATATCGAATGGCGTTATACACAATCAAAAACCCCTGCGAATAGCAGAGGTTTTCTCAGGCATAGGTTTAACAGCTCAGTTCAACTTAAAGCGCTTCATCTGGCGGTTCACTTCGGCAGCGGCATCAGCCACCTGGCTGGCCAGGTTAGCCATCTGCTGTACCGAGGAGGATTGCTGCTCGGCCATGGCTCCCATTTCCTCGGACCCAGCGGCCATCTCCTGCACGGCGCCGGCCGTTTCGCCAATCTCTCCAACCAAGCCAGAAATCACATCGGCAATTTCCGCAAAGGTCTGGCCCGTATCTGCCACCACGGTCATGCCCTCCTCTACCCTGCGGGTGCCGGCATCGGCCCGTTCCACAGAAGCCCGGGCAGAGCTGCGGATCTGCTGAATAAGTTGGGTGATTTCCCCAGCCGCTTGTGCGGATTGTTCGGCCAGCTTGCGCACTTCATCTGCCACCACAGCAAAACCGCGGCCCTGCTCGCCGGCGCGGGCGGCTTCGATGGCGGCATTCAAAGCCAGGAGGTTGGTCTGTTCCGCAATGCCCGTGATGATACCCACAATTTCTTCAATCTGCTCCGACTGCTGCCCCAGGTCCTTAATGTCCGTGGACAGGACCGTGACCACATTGCTGATCTCGGACATGAGGGAGACAGGATCAAGTCCAGATTAGTGTGTAAATTCCTCAGTTATCAATAAGCTTATCTGATATAC
>CZCB01002111.1_pt1 | contig 17822 bp, 17 predicted proteins | sample 591991 | NCBI WGS metagenome assembly CZCB01 (sample SAMEA3556809, study PRJEB10932) | anaerobic digester metagenome | reverse complement strand
AAAAAGTTCACGGTGAAGCGAGGGCTGGAGGCGACCCTGCCGGCATGGACGTCGGCAGCCGGCCTCTGACCATGGATGGGAATTGGCCGGGTAGGTCGCCGCAAGCCCGAGCAAACCGTAGAACTTTCTGAGCGGAACTCGGAGCTCCGCCTACAGCAAACGCTGCTCCATTTCATATCAAAAGCCCCTCAGCTCGAGCGTTTCCACATACTTATGGCACATGCGTGCCATTTCAGCAACCTTTTCCCGGGAATAAGGTTTAAGGGAGAGCAGGGCAGGATCGATAATCATGGGACGGGGAGAAAACTGCTGTAAAACATAGCGGCGGCAGCCGGCAATTTCTTTGGCGATGGAAAGGAGATCTTCTTCTTTTAACAGCCCGGGGATCACCGTTGTGCGAAATTCCTGTTCAACGCGGCTGTTTTTCAGCAGGGCGATCGTTTCTTTTAATTTGGCGTGATCTATATTATTCCCCGTAATGTAAGAGTATTTCGCCGGCGGGCCTTTGACATCCACGGCAATATAGTCCAAAACATCTTCCTCCAGGAGCCTGCTTATAACTTCCGGTCTTGTTCCGTTGGTATCCAGCTTTACCTTCAGGCCCATTTTTTTAATTTCCATCAGGAAATCCGGCAACTCCTCCTGCAGGGTGGGCTCACCCCCGGAGACACATACACCGTCCAGCAAGGAAGACTTTGACCTTAAAAAAGCAAATATTTCCTCTGCAGAGATAGCAGGAAGGGAGTCGGGATTAAGAACCAGATCTCTGTTGTAACAGTAACGGCATCTTAAATTGCACCCTCCCACAAAAATTGTGGAGCATATTCCTCCGGGGAAATCCAGAAGGCTGACCTTCTGCAGCCCTTTTATATTCATCTCTTTAACTCTCCTCCAGGCTGTCTTCCAGGGCTCTTTTCCAGAGGACCGCCTTGGCAAAGGTACGCGTTGTTTCCTTGATAACTACCTGAACTTCTTCCCCCACCAACTCCCCTCCCCCCTCAATATCCAGAACATAACCGTGAAGCCTGGCAATCCCGTGCTCAGGGTTGGCGGAGTGGGGTTCCTCTATTACAACACGGTAAATACCCCCACACTGGACCGGCAGGGCATACCTCGCCACCTCCTGCATGTCGCCTGACATTAAAATATTATATTTTTCCACATGCAGGTTGTCCGAACCGCGAATGAAGATATTCTTTCCCGTCGATGCTTCCAATTTTTTTAAATATGTTCCCCCGCTGCCGATCAATAAAGCGGCAACTTCACTGTTCATCTCGACAAGAATTGCTTCTACATCCTCGCGGAGTAAAATTTGCTTAAGCTCTCTTTCTACTTTGCTGCTCACCGCCTCCAGTGAAAGAGTCTTTCCCTTTCCATGACAGTAAGGACAGGGTTGCAGCATTACCGCAGATAGCCCCTGTTTAACCTTTTTCCTGGACACTTCTACCAGACCGAGCGATGTTATTCCAAGAACCTGGCTTTTGGTCCTATCCTTGTTCATTTCCTGCTTTAACTTTTCCAGGACAAGTTGACGGTTTTCCGGTAAATGCATGTCTATGAAATCGATGATAATTATGCCTCCAATATCTCTTAACCGTATTTGCCGGGCGACTTCTTCAACCGCCTCCAGATTTGTCTTCAGGATAGTTTCTTCAAGGTTGCTTTTTCCTGTATACTTGCCGGTATTGACATCAATGGCCGTAAGGGCTTCCGTTTCATCAAATACCAGATAACCTCCGCATTTCAACCAGACCATACGATTTAAAGAGCGTTCAATTTCCTCCTCTATTGCGAAGTGTTCAAAGATCGGCTGCCGTTTATCATAGTAAACCATTCTCTCTTTTAGGTGTGGAGAGAAGCAATCCAGATGCTCCATTATTTTATTGTACTGCTCTTCGTTGTCGATAATCAACTGTATGACATGATCATTAAAAAGGTCTCTGACGATTCGGTAAATAAGAGCGGGATCCCGGTAAAGCAAGGCCGGTGCCTTTACTTTTGGGAATAGATTGTTAATTTTTTGCCAGATTTGTAGGAGGTTTTGCAGGTCGTTTTTTAAGCTATCCGTATCTGCCCCTTCGGCAGCTGTTCTGACAATTACACCCATATTTGACGGGTGCAGGCCCTCCATTTCCTTTTTAAGCCTTTCTCTTTCTTCCTGGGATACTATACGCCTGGACACACCCACATAATTAAATCCGGGCATCAGGACAAGATATCGCCCCGGCAGAGTAACATGCCCTGTAAGACGTGCTCCCTTGCTCCCGAAAGACTCTTTCATAACCTGAACTAAAACCTCGTCTTTCACACGCAAGAGACGTTGTATCGGCAATTTGCCCTCGTTTGCTTCCTCTCCCCCCGGCTGGGGCACCTCATCGACATAATAAAAAGCATTTCTTTCCTCGCCGATATTTACAAAGGCAGCCTGCATACCCGGGAGAACATTTTCCACGACACCTTTATAGATATTCCCGACCAGGCGCTGATGCAGCGGCCTTTCAAAATATATTTCCACAACTTTCCCATCTTCCAGCAAGGCGACCCTCGTTTGCTTGGGGTCGTAGTTAATGATTATTTTTTGTTCCATAAATATACCTCTTAAAAAATTGTATTAAGCTTATTGTATACCCGCCCTTTCTTCACAGGACTCTTCACTGAGGTAATATCCGGACTCGATACCTTCAGGAGTTTTTAAGCTGTCTTTCTCCCCCAGAAAAAGAGCCTTCCGATAGATGCGGATATCGCCCTCCACAGGCATTAACTCCAGGATTTCCTGCGGCCTTACCCCGCCCTTGCTGCCGGCAGCAAGAAGCATCAGCAGTATGCCCTTCCCTTTAACGTCTCTAACTTGCAAATCATAAATAAACGGCCTGATATTTACTTTTTTAACTGCTTTCCGGGATTTACGCACTTTTAAAATTTCCTCCCGTGAGAGAACACTTTGCACTTCCTGCAGCAGGCCGGAAGGAAGAAAGGGCAGTTCGGCGACATAAAGTGCGGCACCGAGCACAGCAGAAACAGGTGGCAGGTCAGCCTTAACTGTTTTTATTTTCTTAATTTTTAGCTCTGGAGGAAGCTGCTTATTAAGAGAGTCCTTTAATGTTTCCTCTTTCCAGGGTTCGCTCAGGTAAAGATCCAGATACTCGTTTTCTCCCTCCATACCTACGGCGAGAGGTGCGGCAAATGACAGCCTGGGCTGCGGATTAAACCCCTTGCTGTATGCTACCGGTATACTTGCGCGCCTCAGGGCGCGGATAAACATGCGCAGTAAATCCAGATGGGAAATAAACCTGAGATCACCTTTTTTGTAAAAACATAATCTATAGTGGTACACCTTATGTCACCTGCCTGATTGGACAGTCTGGCAAGCCGCAGCCTACACAACCCCGTTCACGGCAATCGTGCGTTATTTCCCCCTGGAGGGCTTTTTGATATTCATGCCGCAAAAATTCTCCGGATAGGCCCGTGTCGATGTGCTCCCAGGGGAGCCTTTCCTTTAATCCGGGTCTGTAGTGAGCATATTTTTCCGGTTCAATTCCTTCGGCGGCAAAAGCCTTTTCCCAAAGAGTAAAATTGAAGCTGTCGCTCCAGGCATCGAGCTTGCAGCCCAGAGCATAAGCCCTTTCCAGAACCGCAGCCAGACGCCTGTCCCCCCGGGCAAATACAGCTTCCAGAAAACTCATTTCTGCCTCATGCCATGTGAAATCTACCCTTTTTATTTTTCGAAACTGTTGGCGCAAAAAATCCTGGCGCCGTTTAATCTCCGCAAGCGCTATCTGGGGTTCCCACTGAAAGGGAGTATGTGCCTTGGGAACAAAAGTGGAGGCGCTTACGGTTACCTTAAAGGCATGTTTTCTGTTGCCGGCCGTCCGGCGAAGATCGACTATTTTTTGGACCAGGAAAACCAGTTCCTCCAGATCCTGGTCTGTTTCCGTAGGGAGACCGATCATAAAATATAATTTGATATGGCGCCTTCCAGAAGCAACTGCCTGAGCTGCAGCTTCCAAGATCTCCTCCTCAGTAATCCTTTTGTTAATAACATTTCTTAAGCGCTGGGATCCCGCCTCCGGGGCAAAAGTTACCCCCCCGCTTTGGCTGACCCTGTCAGCAAGTTGGAGGGCAGAAACGTCAGCCCGCAACGAAGGTAAAGACATCTTTACATATTTGTCCCCAAATTCCTGCTCCAATTCGTTCAGGAGCTCTACTATACCCGTATAATCACTGCTGCTGAGAGAGGAAAGAGAGAGCTCTTCAAAGCCTGTGCTGTCAATAATACTCCTGGCCAGTTCCTTTAATCTTGACACTGTGCGCTCGCGAACAGGTCTGTAAATGTACCCGGCCTGGCAAAAACGGCATCCCTGGGAACATCCGCGGAATAGTTCCAGAACCGCCCGATCATGGACAACATCCGTGTAGGGAACCACAAATGAATGGGGATAGAAGGCATGCTCCAGATCAGAAACCGTTCTCCGCTCAATTCGTTCCGGAGCCCCTTTCTCCAGGACCGTCATCCGACAAAAAGTACCGCAGGTGTAAAGGGGTTCATAAAAAGAAGGCACATAAATACCAGGGAGACGGGAAATTTTTCGGAGGAACTCTTTTCTTTCCCCTCCCCGGCCCAGTCCTTCTTTCCAATGAGCAAACTCATGGAGCAGTTCCGGTAAAATCTCTTCCCCGTCACCGATGACAAAAAAGTCAAAAAAAGGAGCCAGCGGTTCCGGATTTAAGGCTCCCGGTCCGCCCCCGATTACAAAAGGATCCCCCATTTTCCTTTTTTCGCTGCGCAAGGGTATCCCGGCAAGATGGAGCATATTTAAAATTGTCGTATAGCTGAGCTCATACTGCAGGGTAAACCCTACCAGGTCAAAACTGCCCAGAGGGGTCCGGCTCTCCAGGCTAAAAAGGGGAATCTTCTCTTTTTTCAAGAGCTCCTCCATATCTCCGGCAGGAGCAAAAACCCGCTCTGCATAAAACTCCGGTAATTCGTTCACCAGCGCATAAAGTATTTTCAAACCCAGGTGGGACATGCCAACCTCATATAAATCGGGAAAGGCCAGAGCCAGATGGACTTTTACATCTCCAATTTTTTTATGAACAGCATTTATTTCCGTGCCCAGATAACCTGCAGGTTTACGCACTTTTTCCAGCATGCTGCCGATATTTATTCCCGCCAACAGGTTCAAACCCTTTCCTGAATACGCAGTAAAACCTTTATTCTTATATTATAGCCTAAAAAGTGCCGGTTTAAAATAATTTATTTTCTTAACAGGTGTTTTAACTGTATATCCATTCCCTCCCGCAGTGCTGCTTCAAGGATCTGGCTTTCCGACAACAACTCCAGGACGCGGCAGGTCCGGTTGAGGACAACAACCTGGTGGTACCTTGTGGGCCTGAAGCGTTTCAACAGCTCCAGGACCGTCGTATTTTCCAGGGCTACCAGCTGTTCGCCTTTAAGAACCCGGTGTTTTTTTAACATATTCTCCTTACGCAACAGGTATCGCAGAAAGACGTAAACAGCTGTCTGCTGTTCGCGTCCTGCTGCATAGTATAAAAAAATACCCATCAGGGAAAAAGAAAGAAGCATATAGTCATAATAAGAAAGCAGAATACCCAGTAGCGTTAAAAATGCTCCCAGCCATTTACCGCAGGAAGCAGCAATTTCCGTGGCCTTTTGAAAGCCGACCTTTGTACTTAAAGACGCTCTGAGCAGCCGTCCGCCGTCAAGGGGAAGCCCGGGAAGCAGATTAAAAAAAAATAAAAAGGTATTGGCTCTAAGTAAAAAAGCTACCAGAGAAGTATCACTCCAAAAGGAGGTGCCATAAAGAAGGTCGCTATAATTCCACAGCGCAACGAGCACGATCAGGTTAAAGAGTGGACCTGCACCGGCCACCAGAAACTCTTTTACGGGATTCATCTCCAACGGTTTGGCCAGGTAACCGACACCGCCGAAAGGAAAAAGTTCGATCTTTCTAATCTCTATCCCGTATAGTTTGGCGACAAGCATATGGGTCAGCTCATGTCCCAAAACAAGCACAAAAAGAATAACTGTCTGCAGCGGAAACCCCGCTATGATCCAGAGTAAAATAAACAGTAAAAAAAAGGGATGGAGAAGTATTTCCAGGTTTTTAGCTTTAACAAGCCTCCAGCTCATTGTTCGCCCACCAGCAAAGGCAGGGGGTCTACAGGTTCGCCGTATTTACGGATCTCAAAGTACAGGGTGGATTTTTTCCCTGAAGGATTAGCTCTTAAATACGCTATTTCCTGGCCCTGTGCTATCTCTTCTCCCTCCTCCACCAGCACTTCCCCCAGATAGCCATAAAAAGTCTCCATTCCTGTCGGGTAATGTTCCACTAGCAGGTGGAGGCCGTACACCGGATCTTCTTTTATTTCTGCGACACAGCCGCTGGCGGCAGCGTGGACAGAGGCTCCCTCGAGAGTGCTGAACACCAGGCCATAAGACATTTCCTCTTTTTGTAAAAGGGCATTAAAATTAAGTCCAAATGTTTTTTCCAGCTCGCCATGTAGGGGAGCAATAAAACGGATCTCTTTTTCTGCGTCTGTGGAAATACCCCCACCCGGCGCCATTACATACTGTTCCAGGCCGGATTCCGGGCTCCCCTCCCATAGCTTCCTGATTGCCGGAACAGCCTCTCTGCCCATAGAGATAAAATCCATTTCCCAGGTTGTTACATACTGGATTTTCTCCAGGATAGAAGCGGTAAAAGGTAATTTAACAAAGGAAATAAGTAAAACAACCAACACCACCAGGAAGGCAAGGGTGATTTTGAAAAGCAAAAAATTATGCATATCCTTTAAAATAGACAATGGGAACAAGTTGAGTATAGATCCTCCTCCGTTGTCCGTATCATCGCTTCCCTGCCATCTCGATCTTTCTTTCCAGCCGGAATATTCTTCCAGTCTGCTTCGTAAATCAGAATACGGTGCACTTTTTCTCTTTTTCCTGCCAGCAAACATTTTTGTATCCTCCCAGGGGATGGTGTGCCTGTACATATATATTCCGGCGCGTTGTATTTATGCTAGAATTGAATCTTATGACGCCGCATACCCACGTTAATCACCATCCCGATGGAGAACAGGTTCACCAGCATGGAATTACCCCCGTAGCTCATAAAAGGCAGGGGCAAACCGGTAACAGGCATGATACTGAGAGTCATACCCACGTTGACAAGGATCTGGAAAACAATCATGGCGGCAACACCTGTGCAGAGAAGAGCACCGAAGCGATCTTTGGAAAAAGAGCCGATTTTTAAGATACGGTAAATAAGAAAAAAGTAAAGTATAAACAAGACAACAGCGCCCAAAAAGCCCAGTTCCTCTCCCAGGACGGAGAAAATAAAATCTGTATGCTGGGCCGGCAGGAATTGTAAGCGGGCCTGGGTTCCTTCAAAAAGTCCTTTGCCGGTCACCCCTCCGGAGCCAATGGCGATCATTGATTGCTTTAACTGGTAACCGTATTGGAGGGGATCCAACTCCGGGTTGAAAAAAACAATCAAGCGCATTTTTTGATAGGGAAGCAGACGGCTCCATAGAAGAGGAAAAGCCGCCAGGCCGCAGCATATAAAAATCATGAGGTGTCTCCAGGGAACTCCTGCCATATACAACATGCTAAAAAAAATTATAATAAAAACCAGAGAGGTGCCCAGATCCGGCTGTAAGAAAATTAAAAACATGGGGATAGCCACGAAAAAGAGAAAACAACAGGAGGCGAAAAAATTTTTAATCTTGTCTCCATGGTCCACCAGAAGACGGGCAAGGGTAATAATGATCACTATTTTTGCTAGTTCAGAGGGTTGAAAGTCAAATACCTTTAAATCGATCCAGCGGTAAGCCCCTCCCCCCTCACTCCCGATAAAAAGAACCGCGCCTAAAAAGAGAAGATTACAGGTATAAATATACCAGCACCAATTATAAAAATTGACATAATCCAGACTGATAACCACAAAAATGCCTAGCATTCCGATAGCAATCCAGGCAGCCTGCTTTCTTAAAAAAAAGTAAGGATCCCCTATATCGATACCCTGCGTAGCGCTGCCGATGACAACCAGACCGTAAGAACAGATCATTAACGTAACTAATAGAAGCTGCCAGTCAAAATTTTTAAGAAGACGGCGATCAAACATTGATTTCCTTACTGCTCCTCTGTGATATGAAAGTATGCCTCCAAAATTCTACGGGCCACCGGAATGGATGTACTTCCGCCGGACTCACCGTGTTTTACAAAAACGGCCAGAGCGATCTCCGGATCTTCAAGGGGGGCAAAGGCTACAAAAAGGCTGTGGGAAGGAATGCTGCCGTCTTTCCCCACAACCTGGGCGGTACCTGTTTTCCCCGCGACTCTTATAGGGAAATCGGCCAGTCTTGCCCCTGTTCCCCCCGGCATGGTAACCAGAGACATGGCCTGCCGGATAATTTCCCAGTTGGCATCATCAAGTTCTACGAAATGAAGGAGCTCCGGCTCGGCGATCATTTTTATAGAACCTTCACTATCGACAACCTTTTGCACCAGATAGGGGCGGTAGTGAGTTCCCTTGCCGGCAATTATCGCCACATAGTTCGCCAACTGGAGGGGTGTAATACTGTGGAAACTCTGGCCTATAGCTGCATCCATCGTTTCTGCGGGGTACCAGGGATCCGTATACAGGCTACTTTTATATTCACGGCTGGCCACAATCCCTTTTTTCTCACCGAAAATGTCCGTCAGACCCACAGGGTTTCCAAACCCGAGCTCCCGGGAATAATGTGCCAGAGTATCAATACCCACTCTTAGTCCCATTTCATAGAAAAAAATGTTACAGGACTTCTGCAGAGCTTGAAAAATATTTAAGGAGCCATGCGCCGTCCTCCGATAACATGACTTGGTCGCCCCGTAGCGCGTTACTGTCCCGCCACAGTATACTCTCTCTCCTGTGGTGATCAGCCCTTCCTGCAAAGCAGCCAACGCCGTAACCATTTTAAAAGTTGATCCCACAGGGTAATGCTCTTCAATAGCCTTATTCACCAGGGGCCGCCGCGGATCTTTTACCAGATCAGGGAAATCGAGGCGCAAAGTATTGGGATCGTAGGAGGGAATGCTGGCCATGGCAAGAATAGCGCCGCTGCGAGGATCAAGTACAACGGCCGCTGCTTCGCCGGCGTAATAATTATTTTCATCTAATAATCCCTGCACTACTTCATATAAAGCCTGTTCAGTCACCTGTTGCAGGCGGGTGTCTATGGTAAGATACAGGGCATCTCCAGGCTTCGGCTCCACTCTCTCAAACTCTCTGATAGCCTGTCCTGTGGAATTCACCTCTACCTGTATGCCCCCGTCTGCTCCTCTTAAAAGCGGTTCCCAGGCCATTTCAATACCGGCCTGTCCCACTAGGTCCCCGACCTGGTATTGGTATCCCTCTTCTTCCCACCGCTCCATCACCCAGTCGGGCACTGTACCTTCACCCATATAACCGAGTATATGTGAAGCGAAATTGCCATATACAAAATGCCTGATGGGCTGGACTTCGATCAGTACCCCGGGCAACTCCATGCGCCTTTCGGCAATCCTGGAGACTATTTCCATGCTTACATCCGTTTTTAAACGGATAGGCAGATAACGGCGATAATACTGGGAGCGGATTTTTTCGTTTATTTCCTCTTCCTCCATCTCCAGCAGCCGGCTCAGGTAAGAAATAGTATCATCATCGTAACCCTGTCCCAGATCCACCAGTGAGACCGTAAAGCCGGGTCTGTTCGAGACAAGCTGCCGTCCGTAGCGATCGAATATTTCGCCCCTTGGCGCGGTGATGGGTAAAATGCGCAGGCGGTTTTTTTCCGCTCTTCCCCAGTATTGTTCATGCTGAAATATCTGCAGGTACGCCAGGCGGGCAGAAAGGACAATAAATATAAAGACCACCATTGAAATAAATATTCTCGTTCTTTTGAGCATTTTCTTGTCCATTTTATCTTCCACCTCGCCTATTTGAAGGAGGGATAAAAAAATTTCTTCTGTTCAGCCCGGTAGAATAACGGATAGAAAAACATCATCAAAACAAAGTGATAGACAGCCCTCGGCAAAAAGAGCTGCTCTATTGCCGTAATAAGGCTCACTGTATTTCCCCAAAAAAAGCCTGTAAGGTAAAAGACGGTGATCTCATGAATAAAGGTAACAAAAAACACCGTTAACATAGGTCCGATAATCTGATCACGGTAAACTTCATATGAAGTCAAACCGGCAATCAAGGCTGCCAGCATTTTGGCCAGGCAGAAAAACCCGAGCGAGGGACCGAAAAAAATATCCTGAATAAAACCGGCCATCAGGCCAACGGCGACAGCCTTCCTTTCACCCCAGAGAAATGCCAGGCAGACCACCATGATAAGTAGCAAATCAGGTATGATACCGTTGACAATAATGAATGGCAACAGCGAACTCTGGATAACCAGTATTATTACCGTAATAAAAATGACAACCAAGTAAAGAGTTAAATTATTTTTATTCTCCAGAAGGAACCGCCTCCTCCTGTTCCGAGTTGCTTACAGGGTTGTCCTCTTCGACCGGAATTTTCACGATAATAAATACTTCTTCCAGGCGGTTAAAATTAACAGCCGGGACAACTATGGCCTGCTGCAGCAACCCATACTGGTCTTTACCAATCTCCAGGATATGACCAATCACCAGTCCCTTGGGGAAAACGCCCCCCAGGCCGGAGGAAATGACGGCGTCACCGGGTTGTATATTGGCTTCGGGGGGCAGGTTCGTAACCCTAAGATACCCATCTTTTTCAGGATAACCCTCCACTATGCCTATGAACCCGGGTTCACGGGAACGCTGGACCAGAGCGCTTACTGCCCGCCGGGAGTCAGTTAGCATCAACACCTGGGAAGAGTTCCTGGAAACAAACAAAATATTGCCGACAAGGCCCTGCGATGTAACCACAGCCATATCTTTCTCTACGCCGTCAGCGTATCCTTTATTGATAATAATCGTTTCAAACCAGTGGCTGGGGTCCCTGGCAATAACTTCTGCCGGCAGCAAAGAGTACTCTGTACGTTCTTTAAAACCCAGCATCTCTCTTAGCCGGTAGTTTTCCTTTTGCAGTTCCAGCAACCGGTAGTCATGATGGTCCCTGGCAGCAAGCTCTGCTTTAAGCCGCTTGTTTTCCTCCAGTACCCTTTGGTAATCAACCATTCCCTGGAAAAAAATATAAGTTCTCCGCCCGATCTGAGAAAAAAACCCTTGCACTGGTGAAAGACCTGTCATGATCAGATCTTCGGCAAAGGTATAACGGGAACGAAATTTGCCTGTGAAAAATGTTAATGTAAGTAATAAAATAATTAGGCCTAAAATCCCCATGACTTTCCTGGTCGTTGGGTTCAATTTTAAACACTCCAGCTGTTTTTGTTAAAAGGATCTGTTAGGAGTAACAGCTACCCTTCTTAAAAGCTCAATGGCTGAAAGCGCCTTGCCTGTCCCCAGAACAACACAATCAAGAGGATTTTCCGCCAAGTAGACAGGCATACCTGTTTCTTCGGCGATCAGCTTATCCAGACCCTTTAAAAGGGAACCTCCCCCGGACATAATAATGCCCTTTTCCATGATATCGGCAGCAAGTTCTGGAGGTGTTCGCTCCAGTGTTATCTTGATAGTTTCCATAATAGCCGAAACCGGTTCAGCAAGAGCCGCTTCTATCTCCCAGGAGCTAATGGTCAACACCTTTGGCAGTCCGGTAACAAGATCCCTGCCCCTTATTTCCATATGTTCTTCATCGGTAATACGGAAGGCCGAACCAATTCTAATTTTCACCTCTTCTGCCGTACGTTCGCCGATCATTAAATTATAGGTTTTTTTGATATAATTGATAATAGCCTCATCCATCTCATCGCCGCCGACACGAAGTGATCTGCTAGATACGATGCCTCCCAGAGAGATGACGGCAACCTCGGAAGTACCGCCGCCTACATCCACAATCATACTTCCGGTGGGCTCCTCCACCGGAAGCCCTGCACCTATAGCTGCAGCCATGGGCTCCTCAATAAGAAAAGCCTCCTTTGCTCCAGCCTGCTTTGTTGCATCCAGGACAGCCCTTTTTTCTACCTCCGTAACTCCAGAAGGAACGCAAACCACAACCAGGGGTAGAAAAAGAGAGCGGTGATGGTAGGCCTTGGCAATAAAATGACGCAACATGATCTGTGTAACATCAAAGTCGGCAATAACCCCATCTTTCATTGGCCTGATGGCCACAATATTTCCCGGGGTACGGCCGATCATCCTCTTCGCTTCTTCACCTACGGCCAGTATAGAACCGGTATCCTTGCGGATAGCAACAACAGAAGGTTCCCGCAAGACGACGCCTTTCCCTTTTACATATACCAGCGTGTTGGCAGTGCCCAAATCTATACCGATATTCCTGGAAAAAAACCTGGTATTAAATGCCATTTATGGCTTTCTCCTTTCCGTTCACCATATTTTACTCTGTTGAATTATATCAGCCGTGTAAAGTTGTCACAACAAGTGTTATTTTCCTTTATTAGCATATTATGCCATTTTTTTAATCCATAAGCCCTTTCTCTTTAAAGCTTAAATACTTTCCTTCGCCGACAATAATATGGTCCAGCACATTTATCCCGAGAATCTTTCCCGCTTCTACCAGCCTTTTCGTAACCTCAAGATCTTCACGGCTGGGAGTAGGATCACCGCTGGGGTGGTTATGTATTAAAATCACGGCGGCAGCGCTTTTCTTTACGGGAAGGTTAAAAATTTCCCTTGGATGAACAATTGAAGAATTTAGGCTTCCAATAGATACATCCTCCACGGAGATAATCTGATTTTTCGTATTTAAAAGGATGATCTTAAAATATTCTTTACGATAATAACGCATCTCTTCCATTAAGAAATCGGCAACCTCACGAGGAGACCCCAGGGAAAGAGTGGCTGGGCGCAGGGTGGAAGCCATACGCCGGCCAAGTTCCAAGGCGGCCTTAATCTGAACAGCTTTGGCCAGACCGATTCCCTTAATCTCCTGCAACTCTTCCAGAGTAAAATCAGGTAGAAAACGCAGGCCTCCTGCCTGAGAAATAATCCTCTCCGCAAGGTGCAGGGCTGTCTCTTCATGATAGCCTGTCCTTATAATTATGGCCAGAAGCTCTGCATTGGTTAGCTTTTCAGCTCCCAGTTCCTTCATCCTCTCACGGGGGCGCTCCTCGGAAGGCAAATCTCTAATTGTCAGCTTTTTTTTCGCCTTAATCCCCTCCTCTCCTGGCCTAAATTCTAGACCCCGCAATACATGATCCGTTTTGTATAACTGTTTCCCTTTTAAACCCGCCCTTAAAAATCACACTATATAGTATAATTTAACAATAACTTACCAGATTGAAAAGCCCCATTTATTAAGCAGATCAACAGTCCTGGCCAGAGGCAGCCCTACTACATTAAAAAAACATCCTTCAACTTTTTTAACAAAAACAGCACCTTTACCCTGAACGGCATATGAGCCGGCCTTGTCAAAGGGTTCTCCCGAGTTCACATAAGCATTAATTTCTTTTTCATCAATTTTACGCAACCAGACGAGCGTTTCCTCCCGGGCAGAAATCTCCCGGGTTCCCTGGACCAGGGCAACCCCTGTAACAACCTTGTGGACTTTATCGCTTAACGACATTAACATCTCCCGGGCTTCCCGCTCATCCCGGGGTTTCCCCAGCACTTTTCCTGCACAGATCACAATTGTATCGGCCCCTAAAATCAGATCATCAGGAAATCTTGCGCCAACGTTCCGGGCTTTGGCCAGGGCGACCCTCTCCACCTGGCCTGCATCATGTATAATCGGCTCGCAATAATCGCTCTTTATTGCCTGAAAGTCAAGACCTATCTGTTTCAATAAAGCAGCTCGTTGCGGTGAAGCGGAAGCCAGGATCAAGCGGTTCAAGGCAACAGACTCCTCCAGTGAATATGAAATAGGTGCGGGCGAGGGTTGGTGCTCGCTTCACTATGGAAATGGAGCAGCGCTTGCTGCGGGCGAAACTCCGGGTTCCGCTCGTAAAGTTCTACGGCTTACTAAGGCCTCTGACGACCTACCCGGCCAATTCCCATTAGTAGGGATGGCGAAGGCTGGCGCTCGCTTCAGGGTTCGCTTGAGGCAGGTTTTGCAGCTCAGCTCGGGCTTTCGATTGGCCACCCGGCTTAAGCTCACCTCCATGTTCGCGCTGCCGGCGGCGGACGTCCGTGTCCGCCGGGCCATCTACAGCCCTTGCTTCGCTGAACCTGCTGGCTCAAGCTGCACATTCCGCTCGCCACAACCTTGCGCCACCCCTGCGGGGCATGAAACGGAGTCTAAGTTAGGCTATTTTCATCGGTTTTTGAGTCAGCAAGCGACGTCCATGTCGGCAGGGTCGTCTCCGGCCTTCGCTTCGCCGTGAACTTTTTAACTTCGCTCCACAAGTCGCTCTCGCCCACAGCAAAGCGCTGCTCCCAAGTATCGGTGGCGGTAGCTTAAGGGTTGTGTTCAGAGTGTGCTACACGTCCCTGTTCCATGACCCCCGGTAGAGTTCTTAGCTGCAGGCCGGCACGGGCGGCAACTTCATTAAGGTAAATTGTAGCCAGGCCTGTAAAAAAGCCCGTGGGGACTGCCAGAAAGAGTAAAAAGGGCAGGTAACCTCTGAACAGGACAGGGTTTTGTACCAGGAGGGAAGCCAGCGACAGCTGAACAACATTAAAAGTTACTGCTCCGGCCAGGCTTACAGAAATCAGCGTAATTTTACGGCTCATGTATAAATTCATAAACGCTGCCATAACCAGGCAACTTAAGACGGCACCACTAAAGCTGAGATAGAAGCCAAACCCCATGAAGGTGCCGCTTAACAGGCTTGCAATGATACTACGCAGGGAAGCAACAACCAGGCCGCTGCGATAACCGTATAAAACAATGGCAAACAATGTAATGATATTGGCCAGTCCCAGTTTTGCCCCCGGTACCGGCATGGGGACCGGGATAGCGGCTTCCACCGCATGCACTGCTACAGCCAAAGCGACAAGCAGGGCTAAATAAACCATTTTAAAGGTCGGGGTAGGGTTTGACATTTGCATTTCCTTCCCAATTTGCTCAAGCATTTGTGTTATTCATCTTGAGGTATTTCGATATGGTCACCCAATCCGGAACTCACATGTATCTCTCCCTGTTTATCAATCACAAGCCCATCTATTCCCTTAAGGCTTTCCAACAACTGCATGCCCTTGTCTTTGCCCAGGACAAATACCGCCGTGGACAGGGCATCAGAGAGCATACTTTCGGACGCCACGATGGTTACACTGGATAAATCTCCGGCCGGAATCCCTTTTTCGGGATCGAGGATATGATGATAAATCTCTCCGCCTTCTTCAAAAAACCGCTCATAATCACCGGAGGTAGCCACACATCCTTCTTCAATCTCGAGGATTGCAGCCCATTTTTGAGGATCACGGGGCGACTGGACAGCGACCCGCCATTTTTCCCCTGAAGGTTTCTTTCCCATGATACCGATATCTCCGCCGGCATTTACAAACAACGCCTTTACAGAAAATTGTTGCGCTATTTCCCGACCGCGGTCCACAATAAAACCCTTGGCAATCCCGCCCAGATCCAGTTTCATGCCGGGTTCAGCCAAAAAGATTGTGGAGTTGTCCTTATCAATCTTTACCGCTTTATAATTAACCAGGGGAAGCACTGCATTGATTTCCTCAGCAGATGGCACCTTAAGTTTTTCCGTACCCCAACCCCACAACTCCACCAGCGGCCCCACTGTGGGGTCAAAGGCGCCTGAAGACAACTCCGCGATTTCCAGGGCTCTACTTGTTAACAGAATTGTCTCGGGCTCAACCGTTACAGGAACACGCCCGGCAGCCTCATTGATACGATTAACATCGCTTCCGGGCACATGTTTGCTCAATATGTTCTCCAACCTCTGCATTTCGTCGAATATTGCCTGAATAACAGTTTCGGCCTGCTTTTTACTTGTATTGTAAACGGCAACATCGACCCTGGTATCCATAAAAAAAGCCGTTTGCTTGTACTCTTCAGCGGAGCACCCCTTTAAAAAATAAATGCTTAAGGAAATTATTAATATTAACAATACGGCAATTTTGTAAAAACGCGTTTTCACTTTGTTTACTTACCTTTTCTAAAGAACATCATTCTTTTGGAGGCAATTATTTCACTATTGTACTATAGTAGCACTTTTGGTTCCGTTAAGCAAGTTTATTTGCACGGTGCGCGCAGTGCGTCCAGTGTGGGATAAACAAGCAAGTGATAAGCGATCATAAAATGGCTTATCTCCCGTGATAAGCCATTTCTTGCATAACTTGATACACTCTGCAGAATTCCATATCCGGCTTAGAATGCCTTTTATCAATTACTCTCCTCGCGGTAAAAGTGGCCGCTTTTACCGCCCTTTTTTTCCAGCAAACGGATCTGCCGGATCTCCATTTCTCTGTCAACAGCTTTACACATATCGTATACTGTTAATGCAGCAATACTAACGGAGGTCAGGGCCTCCATTTCTACTCCGGTTTGGCCGTTAACCTTAACTGTAGCTTCTACCACAAGGCAGCTTTCCTCTTCCACGAACTTAAATTCCATGTCCACTCCGGTAATAAGAAGAGGATGACACATCGGGATAAGGTCCGGTGTACGTTTGGCCCCCATAATGCCTGCTACCTGTGCTACCCCAAGAACATCTCCTTTGGCCATAGCTCCTTCTTTAATCTTTTGCAGGGTTTCTTCCTTCATAAATATTTTGGCTTGCGCCCTGGCAAGACGGTGGGTGCTCTTCTTTTCTGAAACATCAACCATCCGCCCCCTGCCTTGTTTATTAAAATGAGTAAAAGTTTTATCTGTCAAGATAGACCACCTTTCGTACTTTAGTATGTCGGAGTCTTAAAATAGTATGGTGGATAATATTCTCGTTTAAAAAGTAAAATCCTTCCGGGACTGTCTTATGCGAGCTTTATTTGTTTCAGGGGAAACAGGAAAAGCGGTTAAAAAAAACCAGTAAAAGTATTTTACCGGTATAAAAACGGAGATAATAGCTCTATTTAGAACACGTTTCATGTCCCGCCAAAGGGGTGGCGCAAGGTTAGGGCAAGCGTAATGTGCAGCTTGAGCCAGCAGGTTCAGCGAAGCAAGGGCTTAAAGCTGGCTTTGGCAGACACGTCTACCGTTGTAGCGGCTGTAGCTAATTAGTTTTCTCGTTTAGCCCCCGCTACCGTTCTATGGAAGCAGCGATTTGCTGTGGCGAGAGCGACTTGTGGAGCGAAGTCAAAAAGTTCACGGCGAAGCGAAGGCCGGAGATGACTCTGCCGGCACAGATGCCGGCACAAAAATGGAGAGAAATAGCTCTATTTAGAACTCGTTTCATGTCCCGCCAAAGGGATGGCGCAAGGTTGGAGCGAGCGAAATGTGCAGCTTGAGCCTGCAGGTTCAGCGAAACGAGGGCTCAAGATGGCCCGGCGGACATGGATGTCCGCCGCCGGCAACGCGAACATGGAGGTGAGCTCTGCCGGGAAGGCCAATCGAGAGCCCGAGTTGAGCTGTAAAACCTGCCTCAAGCGAACCCTGAAGCGAGCACCAACCTTCGCCACCCCTACTAATACGAATTGGCCGGGTAGGTCATCGGAGGCCTGAGCAAACCGTAGAACTTTACGAGCGGAACTCGGAGCTCCGCCCACAGCAATCGCTGCTCCATTTCCATAGGACGTCCGCCGCCGGCAGCGCGAACATGAAGGTGAGCTTAAGCCGGGTGGCCAATCGAAAGCCCGAGCTGAGCTGCAAAACCTGCCTCAAGCGAACCCTGAAGCGAGC
>CZCB01002579.1_pt1 | contig 17863 bp, 16 predicted proteins | sample 591991 | NCBI WGS metagenome assembly CZCB01 (sample SAMEA3556809, study PRJEB10932) | anaerobic digester metagenome | reverse complement strand
TGATGGAGGTTGCAAGGAGAACCGCCACCTCCAACGGGATGCAGTCCTATTCAATTATCCGGGTGACCGATCCGTCCATTAAGAAGGAAATAGCCAAGGTATGCAGCCAGGAGTACGTGGGAAGGGCGCCGGAGCTTTTAATATTTGTAGTGGACCAATTCAGGAACAACAGGATTGCAAAGGAAAAGGGCGCCGAAACCGAAAACGCGGCGGATATGGATCGGTTTTTCCAAGGCTTTACCGATGCGTGCCTGGCGCTGCAAAACGTTGCCAATGCTGCAGAAGCAATGGGCCTGGGAGTTATGTATCTGGGCAGCATTTTGAACGATTCGGCGAGGATTTGTGAGCTTCTAAAGCTGCCAGAGCTGACGTTCCCGGTGTTGGGGCTGGGGATAGGCTATCCCAACCAAAACCCGCAGCTAAAGCCCAGATTTGAAAACCGGCTCAGGGTTTTTGAAAACGGTTACAGGGTTTTTGAAAATTACCTGGAGGAAATTAAAGATTATGACCGAGAAATGACAAGCTATTACGACTTAAGGAATGCAAACAGGAGGGTGGACAGCTTCAGCGACCAGGTGGTGGCAAAACTTAATATTTCCATGCCCAACAGGCAGGGTATGCTGAAGGTTATAGAGCAGCAGGGCTTCAAGGTACAGGGGTGACGGCAAAAAAAGGAAAAAGGAAGGGGAGCATAGCTGTGGACACCGAAAAAAGGAGCGCCGAAAGCATAAAGGAGATCTACCTGGCAGGGGGCTGTTTTTGGGGCGTCGAAAAGTACCTATCTTTAATTAAAGGCGTGGTAAGCACAGAGGTGGGTTATGCGAACGGCAGTACACAAAACCCCACCTATGAAGACGTGTGCTATAGAAACACCGGCCATGCGGAGACGGTTAAAGTATTGTATAATCCGGACGAGCTAAGCCTGGAACGTATCCTAAGTCTATATTATGAAATAATTGACCCCTTGGCAAAAAATAAGCAGGGCAATGATATAGGCACCCAGTACAGGACCGGTATTTATTATGTGGATGACCGGGATAGAGGAGTCATAGAAAATTCCCTTAAGGACCTTCAAAAGCGTTATGACAAACCGAACATGGTTGAGATGATGCCGCTTCAGAATTACTATCCCGCCGAAGAGTACCACCAGAAGTACTTGGATAAGAACCCGGGCGGATACTGCCACATTGGAGAAGAAAAATTTGAGAAATGCAGAAAAGAGAGTGGATTACTGTAGCGGTAGCTGCTTACGCCCACTAATACCGGCGTAAATATGGATGGGGTTTGCTATAGTAGGATTATATACAAGAACTCCGTCCATTTGCAATACTGTAATAAAGTAAAGGGGGAGAGACTTGTATGTTAAAAGAGTTTAAAGAATTTGCGCTTAAGGGAAATGTGATAGATCTGGCTGTTGGAGTTATTATAGGTGGAGCGTTTGGCAAAATTGTCACTTCACTTGTAAATGATTTGCTTATGCCGGCAATTGGGGTTTTATTGGGAGGTATTAACTTCAAGGACCTGAAGTATGTAATTACGCCAGCCAGCGGTGACATCGCTGAAGCAGCCATTTTGTACGGTTCTTTTATTCAGTCTGTAGTAGATTTTTTAATTATTGCAATTTCAATTTTTGTGTTTATTAAGCTTTTATCGTTCAAAAAAAAGAAAGAAGCCGAGGAGCCGCCTGCTCCCCCTGAGCTATCGCAGGAAGTTCTTCTGCTGGAAGAAATAAGGGATTTGCTGAAACAAAAGCAGTAAAGAGAGAACACAATAAGAATACTACTTCCATAGGCATTATTAGTCATATTATTCATAAGGGGTGGGCTTAGCTGCAATGAGACCTTTTCTGCTGCATTATGTATTGATATAAGAGGAGTATAATAGTTTAATCCGGGGTGATTGCATGGAATACTCGTTAAGAACTACAAAAACCCAGCAATTTGTAGATATAACAGGCCTTGTTAATGAGGCGGTGAGCAAGAGCGGGGTAATGGACGGGTTAGCTGTAGTCTTTGTGCCCCATACCACAGCCGGGATAACAATAAATGAAAATGCCGACCCGGATGTTGTAAAGGATATACTGGCAGCGCTTAGCAAAACATACCCTGAGCAAAACGGGTACCTTCACGCAGAAGGGAACTCCCATGCCCACATAAAAGCTTCACTGATGGGCTGTTCATGCAGCATAATAATCGAAAATGGCAATCTGAAGCTGGGTACATGGCAGGGGGTGTATTTCTGCGAATTTGACGGGCCAAGAAATAGAAAGGTATACGTAAAAACAATCAAGGCATGATATTAAACAAGGGGCCAGGCGAATGCATCGCGCTTAGTACGGCGGCGGGGCTGTTGTTATCAAGTATTCATAACAACAGCCCCGCCCTTTTTGTGAACAGCCCGCTGGTTTTTAAGTCAATGGGCTGTACATAAATCACCGGGCATGTGCAGTAATAATACAGCGAAAGTCCTGCTGTGGGCTTGGTGGTAGAAAGCATAAAGCGGTTAAAAACCTTTTATTTAAGTGCTCGTAAATTGAGCAGCAATACGAGAAAGTGTACGAATAACGAACAGTACCTTTTTTTTATAATCAGCACAATCATTGGTAATGCTGGCATTTTCTTATTGGCATGATATTTGCTTAAATTATGGTAGTGATAATAGGAATTGCAAAAGCTGCAATAATTACTGCTTTTGCATGAATAAAGGGCAGCACATAATTGCGGATTTGTTAAGGTGGGCTGTATTGAATTAATATAGCAAATATATTAAAAAGGAGGATGAGAGATGATCAAGAAAAAATTGTTTGTCAACGGTGTTGAAAGAACCGTGATTGCAGATCCGGAGGCAACATTGGCACAATACATAAGAAAACAGCTGTGCCTTACCGGAACCAAGATTGGTTGCGGAAAAGGCGAATGCGGGGTATGCACGGTCATCTTGAACGGTAAAGTGGTGAGGTCCTGCATAGTAAAGATGAAAAGAGTTCCCGATGAATCAGAGGTCATAACAATTGAAGGTATAGGCTCCCATGAAAACCTTCACCCGCTGCAGCTGACTTGGATGGTCCACGGAGGTGCGCAGTGCGGATTCTGTACGCCGGGGTTTATTGTCTCTGCAAAAGCTTTGCTTGACCAGAATGTAAATCCTACAAGGGAAGAGGTAAGGGAATGGTTCCAGAAAAACAAAAATGTGTGCAGGTGTACGGGGTACATACCGCTGGTGGATGCCGTTATGGATGCTGCAAGGATTCTCAGGGGCGAAATTAAGAAGGAGGACCTGTGGTGTAAACTGAAAGAAGGCGCCAGCATGTTGGGCTCCAATGAAGTCCGTCCTTCCGCTCTCGCAAAGGTGACAGGCACATGGGACTTTGGAGCGGACCTGGGCCTGAAGCTGCCCGAAAACACCCTGCACATAAAGCTGGTACAGGCGACTGTGTCCCATGCAAACATAATTTCCATTGACACTTCTGAAGCCGAAAAAATGCCCGGGGTATTCAAAGTTATTACTCACAAGGACGTACCAGGAACAAACAGGATCAACGGTCTGGCGTTCCCCCAGAACAAGGGAGACGGCAAGGAGCGGCCGATACTTAATGACAAGAAAGTGTTCCAATATGGTGACGTGCTTGCCATGGTGCTTGCGGATACCCCGACACAGGCCGAGGAAGCCGCTAAAAAGGTAAAGGTTGAACTGGAAGAACTGCCGGCTTATATGAGCGCGCCGGAAGCAATGGCCGAGGATGCTATAGAAATCCATCCCGGCACTCCCAATGTCTATTTTGAAACCAGGCGTGTCAAGGGTGAAGATACGAAGCCTTTAATGGAAAGCCTTCCCTATGTTGTAGAGGGTGACTTTTATGTGGGAAGACAGCCCCACCTTGTTCTCGAGCCGGACGTGGGCTTTGCATACATGGATGAAGAAGACAACCTGATTGTACACTCGAAGAGTATTGCGCTGCATTTCCACCACGCAATGACGGCGGAAGGCATCGGTATAGCCCCTGACAAGTATTTTATTGTACAGAACCCGGCAGGCGGAACCTTTGGATACAAATTCAGCCCTACGAATGAAGCCCTGCTCGGTGTAGCGGCATTGGTGACCAAGAGGCCGGTATTTCTTGAGTTAAACATGTATCAGCAGATAACCTATACCGGTAAAAGGTCTCCATTCTTTATCCACCTCAAGTATGGGGCCGATGAAAACGGTAAGCTGGTAGCAATGGAAGCGGACTGGACGATTGACCACGGCCCGTACTGCGAGTTTGGGGACCTGCTTACCATGAGGGGTACTCAGTTTATTGGTGCCGGTTATGATATCCCGAACAGCAGGGGCGTAGGCAGGACTGTTGCTACAAACCACGCGTGGGGTTCGGCTTTCAGGGCTTATGGTGCGCCGCAGAGCCTGTTCGCAACTGAAGTCTTGGCAGATATGATGGCTGAAAAGATAGGGATGGACCCCCTGGAATTCAGGTATTTGAATGTATACAGGGAAGGTTCTACTACTCCTACCGGCTGTCCGCCCGACGTTATTGCATTCCCTCAGGCCCTTGATACTCTTAGGCCCTTATATAAAGAAGCAAAGGAAAGGGCCAAGGAAAAGAATAAGAAGGGTGGGAACATCAAATACGGCGTAGGCATATCGCTCAATATGTACGGCTGCGGCCTTGACGGCGCGGACTCGTCGGAGGTGTGGATAGAGCTTACCAAGGACGGTGTTACCCTGGGAGCTTCATGGGAGGACCACGGGCAGGGAGCCGATATGGGTGCTTTGACCCATACCTATGAGTCATTGAGGCCACTGGGTATAAAGCCTGAAAACATAAAGCTGGTATTAAACGATATGACCAAGACACCCAACAGCGGACCTTCCGGTGGAAGCCGCCAGAACGTTGTAACGGGCAACGCAATTCAAGCGGCGTGCAGGAATCTGTTGGATGCTATGAGAAAACCGGACGGTACATACAGGACCTATGATGAAATGGTAAAAGAGAACCTGCCCCTTAGATATGAAGGCAAGTGGACCGCTCCGAATACTGCATGTGATGTTGACACAGGGCAGGGGAATCCATTCTCTACCTATATGTATGGTGTGATTATGAGTGAAGTGGCAGTAGATACAACTACCGGCAAAACCACTGTAGAAAAAATGACTATTGTGTCCGACTGTGGTACAATTATCAATAAACCGGTAGTTGAGGGGCAGATTTACGGAGGACTTGCACAGGGAATAGGCCTGGCATTGAAGGAGGACTTTGAAGACCTGAAAAAGCATACAACTCTTACAGGCTGTGGAATAGTTGAAATACAGGACGTACCCGACGATATAGTTATAATCCACCAGGAGACACCAAGGCCCCATGGACCCTTCGGTGCTGCCGGCGTGGGCGAAATGCCTCTTTCTGCACCCCATGCTTCAATAATAAATGCAATATATGATGCCTGTGGTGTGCGCATAACGCATCTGCCTGCATACCCTGAAAAGGTCCTGGCCGGTTTAAAGAAGCTTAATAAATAATACAGTTTGTAAAACCAGCTAAAGTTAAAATATGGGATTGGGATTTTATTCCCAATTCCATATTTTATAAAAAGGGGGTACAATCAATGGACCTGGATAAGCTGCTTGAAACAAGCGACAGATGCATACATGACGAACCGCCAGCATGTACCTCACGCTGTCCCGTTCACATGGATGTAATTGCCTTTATAACGGAAATGGAAAAGGGGGAATTCGATAAAGCTTATAAAGTGATGGAGAAGCGGATTCCCTTTACAAGGATAATTGGCAGTATTTGCGACCATCCCTGTGAAGAGTTTTGTGTCAGGTCGGAGCTTGGGGGAGCGGTCAAAATATCTGAACTGGAGAAGGCCGCTGTAAGTTATGGCTTTTCTCCGCCGAAAAAGACCATTCCTATGCCTAAAAACAAGGGGAGAGTGGCAGTCATAGGAGGAGGAATAAGCGGTATGACGGCAGCCTCCGAACTGGATAAAAAGGGTTATCAGGTTACTTTGTACGAGAAATCATCTAGGCTGGGCGGGAAGCTGTGGAGTTATGTAGGAACTGATCTCAAAAAGGAAGCGCTGGAAGAGGAACTTAAAGCCCTGGTAGAACAAGGGATAGAAGTAGAGTTAAATACCGCTGTTGACAAAAAAATGCTGCAGGAGCTTGTTACAGAGTATGACGCAGTTTACTTGGGAACAGGTGTATGGGAAGAGGAACTGCAAATCCATCCCGAAATATTCCAGGTAGGGGATACATCCGTGTTTGCCGGGGGAAAGCTGGCAAATAAAAATGATTCGGTAATATTTTCGGTAAGCTCAGGCAAAAGAGCTGCAGTATCCATTGACAGGTATGTAAAGAGGATTTCACTGAGCGCTTCCAGGGAAAGGGAAGGGCCCTTTGAGACGCCTTTGAAATACGAAACAGACAGTATAAAGTCCGTCCAGGCCGTGAAAAAGGAAGCTGATATTTACATCGAGGATGAGGCTGTAAGGGAGGCAGGCAGGTGCTTGAAATGCAAATGCGAAAAATGTATCAGATCATGCAGCCATTTATCAAGGTTCAATATATCTCCCAAAAGTTACATGAGGCAAATAAATCAAAACGAGAGGATTATACTGGGAACCCGTTACGCGAATAAAATGATTAATTCATGTACATTGTGCGGACTGTGTGAGGAAGAGTGCTTCAAGAGAATAAGCATGAAAGATGTTGTACAGGAAACGAGAGAAAGTATGGTTGAAAGGGGCAAGATGCCTGTTTCCGCCCATGACTTCGCACTTAAGGATATGAAGTTCAGCAACAGTAAACGCTTCTCAATGGTGAGAAAGCAGCCCAAGGACATTAAAGGGTCGTGCGAAGGCACGGGGGAAACGAAGTACCTATTCTATCCGGGATGTCAGCTGCCAGCTTCATATCCCGAGTATATCGAAAAAACTTATAAATACCTGGTTTCCAATGTAAAGGGCGGTGTCGGGATTTATCTGGGATGCTGCGGGGCTCCCGCCGACTGGGCAGGGCGACAGGACCTGATGCGGGGAAATGTTGAAAAAATCAAAGAAACGTGGGAAAATATGAGCAGACCCGTGTTTATTCTGGCCTGTTCCAGCTGCTGCAGTGTATTTGAAAAATACCTTCCTCAAATTGCTTATGTTTCACTATGGGAGATATTCGCCCAGCATGGTATGCCCCATAATAAAAAAATTTCGGATAAGCATGTCTTGAGCGTACATGATGCATGCGCCACACGGCATAACAAGAGAATACACGACAGCATAAGAAAAATTGCTGTTTCGTTGGGTTATACCATAAAAGAGCTCAAATATACAAGGGAGAAAACCAAATGCTGCGGGTATGGCGGCCTGGTGTACTTTGCAAACAGGGAACAGGCTGCAGATTTCGTAAAACACAGGATAGAAGAAAGCGATAACGACCTATTGGTTTACTGTGCCATGTGCAAGGACTTGCTTGTGGATGGAGGAAAACGGACTTTTCACGTCCTGGATTTAATCTTTGGGGATGACATGGAAAAAATTGCGACAAGGAAAATGCCAACTTTGTCGGATCGGCACAGGAACAGGGCGCAGATTAAGATAAGGATGTTAAAAGAAATTTGGGGTGAAAAGCCTGATATGGATTTGGAAAGACAAGGCGATTTGAAAATTGCAATACCTGAAAATGTGCAGCAGCTTATGGAAGACCGGTACATTCTCATGGAGGATATTGAAAGGGTTATTGACAATGCACAAAAAAATTGCGAGAGGTTCTTTAATCCCAGGGAATATAGTTACCTGGCAAGACTTAGGATTGACAATGTCACATACTGGGTGGAATACAAGGAAAAGGGTGAAGAGGTTCTTGTGAAGAGCGTCTACAGCCACAGAATGGAAATAGTGGAGGAATAAAAATGGATGTTGATAAGAAACAGGATATACCATGGCTCTGCGATAAATGCAAAAAGGAGTTGGTGCTTGATAAGGTAAAGGTACGTTACCTGGAGGGGAATTTCGAAGTTGAACTATTGAAATGCCCCGGCTGCAATATGGTTTTCATAGATGAGGAACTGGCTACCGGCAAGATGCTCGAGGTGGAAAAAGAATTGGAGGACAAATAGGGTGAAAAGCTGTAATGTATACGAAAACAACAGCATGAAGGAAGTGCTGGGTGAGACCCTAAGGCCGGGCGGATACAGCCTAACGGAAAAAGGGGTGCGGTTTTGCAAATTTAAGCCGGAAGATACCGTGCTTGACTTGGGCTGCGGTATGGGTGCTACTGTCGGATATCTTTATGTGCGTCACCGGATAAAAGCCGTGGGGCTTGACCCTTCGGAAAAACTGATTGGATTGGCAAGAGAACAATATAAATTTGCCGATTTTGTTATAGGTGCGGGAGAGAATATTCCTTTTGAAAAGGATAGTTTTAATGGCGTATTTGCAGAATGCACTCTTTCCCTTATGGAGGATTTGGAAGCTACTTTGAAGGAAATATCCAGGGTTTTAAAAAAAGGCGGTTGGCTGGTCATTACCGATGTCTATGCAAAAAAACCCGGTCTTTTGAAGGAGCTGAACGGGATTCCGTTCAATAGCTGCATGAGAAGTATGCATGATTTAGAGCTTTTAAAAGAGCAGCTCAAGGAGCTGGGATTTTGTATTATGCTATTGGAAGACCACAGCGACCTGCTTAGGTCACTTATGGCCCAAATAGTGTTTTCCTACGGTTCAATGAATGCTTTTTGGAGTAAAACGACGGGCAATTGCGCGGTAAGCTGCAGATTTCAGGAAATACTTAAGGCTTGTAAACCGGGTTATTTTCTGATGATTGCCAGGAAAGGAGATGCTGCTTATGAATGATACGGCATTTAAACTGTTCAGGCTGTCGTCTTTAGGTTACTGCTGCACGCAGATAATGCTTAAGCTGGCATTGGATGAGGAAGAAAAGGAAAATGAAGACCTGCTCAGAGCCGTAAGCGTACTGTGCAGGGGTATAGGCGGTAGGCAAAAAACCTGCGGGGTGCTGACGGGGGGACTGGGAATCCTGGGGCTTTATGCAGCTAAGGGAAAGGACACGGAATACCCGAAGGCTAATCTTAACGATATGACTAAGGAGTACATGGAATGGTTTGAAAATGAGTTCGGAAGTGAAGAATGCATGGATATTATAGGGGTTCATTCCTTTGCCGATAATACCGGAAAAGATGCGTACATGGTAAAGTGTGGCGATATTTTATTGAAGAGCTACCAGAAGGTGGTACAAATACTGAGAGAAAACAATTACGAGTATGGAAGCAGGGAATGCTAATGGAGCGCAAGAAAACAGTCTCGGTAACAGAAAGCCTGTGCCCGATCTGCATGAGAGAGATTGATGCCCAAATTTATACCAGGGATAACAAAGCTTACATGGAGAAATACTGTCCCGAGCACGGGTTTTTTGAAACGATTATCTGGAAGGGTAAAATCCCCATACAAAAATGGGTTAGGGAAAAGGAAAGGGCTTATATAAAGAATCCCTCTACGGCGATGAACAAGGGCTGTCCCTTTGACTGCGGATTGTGCATTGAACACCGGCAGCATACATGTACTGCACTTATAGAGGTGACTAAACGCTGCAACCTTTACTGTGCATATTGTTTTGCGAATTCCTATGCCCAAAAAGGGGAGGACCCTTCTTTGGATAGAATAAAGTTTCAGTATGAAAGTGTAATGAAAGTGTCCGGGAAATGCAACATACAGCTTTCAGGGGGAGAGCCCACGATAAGGGATGACCTGCCTGAGATAATAAGGCTGGGAACAGACCTGGGATTTACTTTCATCCAGGTTAATACCAATGGAATACGACTTGGAGAGGACGAAAGCTACGTCAAAGAGTTAAAAGCCGCGGGCTTAAGTTCTATATATTTGCAGTTCGATGGGACAAAGAATTCTATATATAGAAAACTTAGAGGAAAAGAGCTGCTGGAAATTAAAAGGGCTGCCGTGGAGAATTGCAAAAAATACGGGATAGCTATCATTTTGGTTCCAACGCTGGTTCCGGGGGTCAATACCGACAATATTGGTGAAATAATTGATTTTGCGCTGGAGCATACACCGGCGGTAAGAGGCGTGCATTTCCAGCCGGTGAGTTATTTCGGAAGAGTGCCGGGTATTCCTTCCGATGAAGACAGGATAACGCTTCCCGAGGTGATGGAAGAAATTGAGATACAAACAGGGGGCAGGATAAAAACAGGGAGCTTTAAGCCGCCGGGATGTGAAAATGCTCTGTGCTCTTTCCATGGCAGCTATCTGCTAGATGACGGAAAGAATCTGGTTAGCACAACAAAACGCTCATGCTGCTGCAGTAATGAAAAAGCTGAGGAAGGCGCTGTAAGGGCGAAGGAATACGTATCGCGGAACTGGTCGTATCCAAAAGAGCATATCATGGGAGATAAACAGGTTTCAGAAAGAATGTCGGATTGGGATAGAATACTGTATCATATTCATAAAAATACCTTCAGTATTTCCGCCATGGCCTTTCAGGATATTTGGAATTTGGACTTGGAAAGGCTCAGGGACTGCTGTATCCATGTTGTCAGCCCCGACGGAAGGCTTATCCCATTCTGCATTTATAATATTACGGATTTTGAAGGCAGGTATTTATACAGGCGATAAGCTTAAGCTTGGCTATCGGACACAGGGAGGAACGGCTATGAAGCTGACACCCCTTGAAAACTGGATCATGCAAAAAGCGGGTCTTAAGAAAAGGGACAGGGAGGCCTTGGAGGCCTTTCAACTGGAAAGAATAAAGGAAACAATTGCATATGCAAAGGAAAACAGTGTTTTCTACAGAAGGCGGTTGAAAAAGGTGCGGGAAGAAGCAATTTATTCCCTGGAAAGTTTACGGGACATCCCTTTTACATTTCCGCAGGATATTAGCAAAAAACCCCTTGATTTTTTATGTGTGCCGCAGAGCAAGGTTGCAAGAATAGTGACATTAAATAGCTCCGGTACAAGCGGTGAAAACAAAAGGCTGTTTTTTACCGAGGAAGACCTTGAACTTACCATTGATTTTTTTAAACATGGCATGAGCTGTCTTACCGATAGAACCGACAGGGTGCTGGTCCTTCTGCCGGGCAGCACCTATGGAAGTATCGGGGATTTACTGAAAAAAGCATTGGACCTGTCCGGTATTGAATGTATTGTGTACGGGGTCCTTACCGATCCGGAAAAGGCGGCCAGGTGTATTGAAGAAAACGGTATAACCTGTATTGTTGGAATACCCTACCAGGTGCTCTACTTAAGCAGGATTAAGAGCGACGTTTTCAGAAAAAACATTAAAAAAGTACTGCTGAGTACCGATTATGTACCTAATGTGCTAGTTCATGAACTCACACAAGGAATGGGCTGTAAAGTTTTCGGCCACTACGGGATGACGGAAATGGGGTACGGCGGAGGGGTTGAATGCGAAACCTTAAGCGGGTATCATATGCGGGAAGGGGACATGTTTTTTGAAATAATCGACCCGGATACCGGTAAGACTGTTGAAAAAGGCCAATATGGTGAAGTTGTTTTTACAACTTTTACAAGACGGGCTATGCCGCTAATCCGGTACAGAACTGGGGATATTGCTTCATTTTCTTCAACCGCTTGTGCTTGTGGTACCTTTCTCAATACGATGAAAAAGGTGCTTGGCAGAATAGATAACAGAGTTTGCCTCAAAGGAGGCCGGTTTTTGCATTTAAGGGAATTGGACGAAATCATTATGTCCTATGAAGATGTTTTTGACTACAAAGCTTATATGGAGGACAAGGATAGGTTGGTGCTGGAAGTGACTGCTAAGGACGATGTGGATTTTGGAAAGATAAAGGTTAAAATCTTGCGGGATATTCGGCAGCTACTGTCCAATAAATCAATGCGAAGGTATAATGTGGCAGTTGTTCCGGCGGTAGGGTGCAAACCTATAGGGATAACCAACAGTATGGTAAAAAGAAGGATTATTGATTATCGCAAGGAGAGGTGAGGAATGGAAGACATATACGAACTGGTTAAAAAACAGCTGGATAAAAAAGAAAGCTTTGTGCTGGCTACCATTTTAAAAAAGTCAGGTTCCGCGCCCAGGGAAGAGGGTACGAAAATGCTGATAAAAAGAGATTTTTCAATCGGAGGGACTATAGGGGGCGGGCTCGCCGAGGCTATGACCATAAAGCTTGCAGCCAGGGTGTTTGAGAATGGAGCGTATACAATAGAAAATTTCATGCTGTCAAACAAGGATGCTGCACAACAGGGCATGGTATGCGGCGGCGATATAAGCGTATTGCTGGAGTATGTGAACTGTTATGACAGCAGGATGGTTGACATATATAAAAAAGCAATCGAGCTTAAGCACGGTGGTAATGATTTTGTTATGATAACAAGGCTGCCGGATAACAATAGAAGAATTAAAGGAACGGATAAGTGGATCTGTACTGAAACGGGTTTCTACGGTACCGAAAATGAAGAAGTCTTGGAAGTTGTCAAGCATGTCAGGGAAGACTTCAGTGGAACGAAGATTCAGGAAGTGACCGTTAGGGGAGAGAGGTATATAATAGAGCCTTTTTTTGATATTGAAAGCGTTTTTATCTTTGGAGCAGGGCATGTAGCTCAAAGGATTGCGGATATAACGAAAAAACTTGGTTTTTATACCGTGGTAATGGATGACAGGGAGGAATTTGCAAACAGGGAGAGATTTGAAACGGCTGATGAGGTTAGAGTAATCCAGTCTTTTAATGATATGGAGAATTATGATATAATTGATAGCAGCAGTTATATTGTCATTGTAACAAGAGGGCATGCCTTCGATAAGGATGTACTTGCCCAGGTGCTCAGAACCGATGCCAAGTATATCGGGATGATAGGAAGCAGGAGCAAAAGAGAACATGTCTACAACAGCCTTCTAAATGAGGGTTTTACTCCCAGTGATTTGGAAAGGGTGCACTGCCCGATAGGCTTGAATATTTATGCTCAAACCCCGGAAGAGATAGCAGTGAGCATTGCGGCGGAATTGATTAAGGTTAAAAGGGGACCTCAAAATGAAAGACGATAGGATGGCTTCAATTGTCCTGGCTGCGGGTTATTCTTCGAGAATGAACAGCTTCAAGCCGTTTTTGGAATTTGGCGGGTGTACTGCCGTTGAAACCGTTGTAAAACGCATAAAAACGCGGGAATAGAACAAATCATCGTTATAGTCGGGCACAGGGGTTCCGAGCTAGTAAGCATACTTAAAGGTTCCGGCGCCGTATGCATATGGAATGAAAACTACTCCCAGGGCATGTACTCTTCGGTGTTAAAAGGCATAGAAGCGCTTAATGACGGCATTGAAGCTTTTTTTGTCATGCCTGTGGACATACCGCTAGTGAAAAAGCATACATTGGACCTTATGAAAAGGAAATACAAAGAATCAGGGAAAGGTATCCTTTATCCGGTTTATGGTGGAAAAAGGGGACATCCTCCCCTGATTGATATCAAGTATAGACAGGCTATTTTAAGCAGCCCCGGGGAGGGCGGGCTGGAAAGGGTACTCGAAAGCTTTTCGGAAGATTCAATGAATGTCAATGTATTTGATGCTGCTGTAATAATGGATATGGATAAAAAAGAGGATTATGAAGAACTATTGAGCTATTATTTATTGGGGGCACCGAGCAGGGAAGAGTGCAGTGCAATCTTAAAACACTATAATGTTCCGGAGAAAATTATAAAGCATTGTTCCGAGGTGGCCAGGATATCCCTTGATATTTTTGAATCTTTGAAAGGATGCGGCTGTGTATTGGATGGTGCAGCCCTGGAGGCTGCCGCAATGCTGCATGATATAGCAAGGAGTGAAAGGTATCATTCCGCGAAAGGAGCAGTGCTTCTTGAGAAAATCGGGTATCAACGGGTAGGGAATATTACAGCGACTCATATGGACCTTGATGTTGATGAGGATAGCAGCATAACTGAGAATGAGATATTATATCTGGCAGACAAGCTGGTGAATGAGGATAAAATAGTGTCCCTTAAGGATAGGCGAACCCAATACCTGGAAGCATTTTGTGGAAATTCGCAAGCTTTAGATAAAATAAACAAGAGGTTTGATGCAGCTGAAAAGATTGTAAAAAAGATAGAAAGAATTACCGGCAGGGGTTTCATGTATGAATAGAAGGATATATCTTGTAAGGCATGGCGAAATTGATTGCGGTGAAGAAAAACACTATATAGGGATTACAGATTTGCCGTTAAATGATAAAGGAAGGGCCCAGGCTGACAGGTTAAAAGCATATTTTTCCGACATCAAAATAGACAAAGCATATACAAGCCCTCTTTTAAGGTGTGTACAAACATCTGAAATAATATTGGAGGGCAAAACCATTGAAGCAATACAGGTTGATGAGCTGCAAGAAATCAATTTGGGAAAATGGGAGGGTAAGTCCTTTGACTATATAAAGGACCGTTTTCCTGACCAGTATAAAAAACGTGGCATGAATATAGATTGTTTCATACCCCCGGGCGGAGAGAGCTTCAAGCAGCTTCAGGAAAGAGTAATGCCGGTATTTGACGAGATTATCAGAAGCAGTGACGGAAACATACTCATAGTTGCCCATGCGGGTGTTAACAGAGTGATAATAAGCAAGCTTATGTCATTTCCCTTGAAAGATATCATGAGCTTACCCCAACCCTATGGCTGCGTGAATATACTCTTCATGGACAAAACTCGTCAAAATTGGAATTATGATACTGTGCTGTAAAGGAGTATGGGTATGAATAGTATTGATTATAGACGTGTGATTGAGCTTTCCCATGAAAGGTGCAGAAAATTAAATATTAGAAAAGAGCAGGTTTTCAGCAGCAGAATACTAAATGAAACCGAGCTGCAAAAAAGGCTTGCAAAAAAAAGGAACATGATTTTAACTGCAGCGCCTTACATGGAGCAGCTGATCAATTTTGTGAAAGGGCATAATTTCTTTGCTCTTCTTACCGATGAAGAAGGGTGCATTTTGAATGCTATCGGAGATGAGGAAATACTGTCGGAAGCCTTTGTTTTAAAAATGATTCCCGGGGCTTTTATGAACGAGGAAAGCGTTGGCACCAATGCAATGGCCTTGGTCATTAAAACCGGAGAGCCTGTGCAGTTGTCGGGCAAGGACCATTTTATAAAAGCATATCATAGGTGGACTTGTTCCGGAGCACCTATAAAGGACAGCCGTGGAAACCTTATTGGAGTTTTGAACCTTACGGGATATACAGAGCATGTGCATCCCCATACGTTGGGTATGGTCATTGCGGCTTCAAATGCAATTGAAGAGATGATCAAGGTAAAGGAGTTTAATAGGCTGCAGGATATAAACAACAGGCATATAAGAACGATTTTTAACAGTATACCGGTTGCTATAATAACCTCCGATATAAATGGCAAGATTAAAATTCATAACAAAAAGGCTGCTGAAATATTTGGTAGCAAAGACAACCAATTGAAAGCAAAGGATATGGGTGAGGTTATTGAGGAATGGGATAGGATTAAGGAAGACATCTGCCAGGGTAGAAATATATCGCGGGAAATAAATATAATGGTGTTTAGGACCCGGTTTTCCTGCCGCCTTATTGCCAATTCCATCTATAATCCAATAGATGACAGCGTAGAGATCGTGTATGTTTTCGAGGAGGTTGCAAAGGCAAGAAAAGAGAAAAAGAAAAGTGAATACCAGGCATACTATACCTTTGACAGAATAATCGGTAAGGACGAAAATTTCTTGAAAACTGTTGAATATGCAAAAAAGATTTCGGACAGCAAATCCACAATACTTATTATGGGCGAAAGCGGTACCGGGAAAGAAGTGTTTGCACAAGCTATTCATAATTACAGCAAAAGAAGTGACGGCCCGTTTCTGGCTTTGAATTGCGGAGCAATACCCAATCAGCTTATCGAATCCGAGCTTTTCGGTTATGAGGATGGTGCTTATACGGGAGCAAAAAAGGGAGGAAATGTGGGGAAGTTCGAATTGGCTGCGGGCGGTACAATAATGCTGGATGAAATAGGTGAAATGCCTTTGGATATGCAAACAAAACTTCTAAGAGTGCTTCAGGAAGGTATAATCACAAGAATAGGCAGCTCAAAACCCATACCGGTGGATGTAAGGGTTATTGCTTCCACAAATAAGGATTTAAAAAAAGAAGTGAAGCTAGGGAGATTCAGGAAGGACCTGTTTTATAGGTTGAACGTGCTTCCCCTGTTTTTACCGCAGCTGTGCCAAAGAAAAGGAGATATTCCACTGCTTGTAGATTATTTTATGAGAAGCATTGCCAAAAGCCTTGGCAAAAATGAAATAGAGATCCCGGAAGACTTTATGAATATTATGATGAATTATAATTGGCCCGGGAATGTCAGAGAGCTTAAGAACCTTGTGGAACTGATAATCTATACTGAAACCATACCCTATGATTATTTTGACCATGGGAAATACAATGATGAGGTATTACATGACGGGAGCGATTTGGGCTTAGATATGAATCTGAGCAGTATGGAAAGAGTGCACCTGATGAAAGTGTTGAAAAAGTATAACGGAAATATTACCCGCTCCGCAGAAGCCTTGGGCATAAGAAGGAATACGCTGTACAGTAAAATTAAGAAATATAAGATTAATATATAGGCGCTGTTTTAATTTCCTATTTTTGCAGTAGTATTATCGATTTCCTTAAAGTTATATACACCAACGACTGAGGTTATTGCTTAACTCCATTATGGTGACATAATGGGGTTACTTTTTTGCGTCTTATACTGCCAACCTGCCCGCCTGGTGTGATAAAATATCTATTGTAAACCTGACATATGGGAGGGTAAAAAGGAGGTGCGGGTAGTGCAATAGGTCCGGATAAATCCTCATATATATGATTGAAGGATTGGTATATCCTGATAAAGAGGTGTGAAAAACATGATAAAAATAACGGCGGATAGCACTTGTGACCTTTCCAAGGAAATGGTGGACAACATGGGTATAACACTGGTGCCTCTTTATATTATTGTGGGGGACAAATCATTCAGGGACGGTGTGGACATTACCCCGGAAGACATTTTCAGGTACGTGGACAAGGAAGGAAAAACATGCAAAACGGCTGCTGTAAGTACTTATGAGTATATGAGCACTTTTTCGGAACTATTAACCAAGTACCGGGCTGTTATTCATATCAGCCTGGGTTCGGAATTTTCCAGCAGTTATCAAAACGCAGCCGCTGCGGCAAAAAACCTAAAAAACGTATATGTGATAGATTCGCGAAACCTTTCCACCGGCAGCGGGCACCTGGTATATGATGCTGCGATTATGGCAAGGGATGGCCTGGAACCGGAAGAGATATGCCGCCGGCTGGAAGAGACAATACCCAGGATTGATGCCAGTTTTGTAATAGACCAACTGGACTACCTGCGCAACGGCGGGCGCTGTTCGGGGCTTGAAGCGGTCGGCGCCAAACTGCTCCAGATAAAGCCGTGCATTGAAGTGGTGGACGGTAAAATGACTGTGGGTAAAAAATACAGGGGCAGTTTTGACCGCTGCATTAAAAACTATATAAAAGACAGGCTGTCCGAGAATAAGAACATAGACCACGGCAGGATATTTATTACCCATTCCGACTGTTCTGCCCAAACGGTAGAGATGGTAAGGCAAGCGGTCAGTCAACACGCTCACTTCGACGAGGTTATTGTAACCGGTGCGGGATGCACCATTTCAAGTCACTGCGGCCCCAATACACTGGGTATTCTATATAAACGGGTAACAGCGTAACATAATTCACGGCAGCCCGCCTGGAGCACAGCAGTGCGCCGGGGCGGGTTGCTTAGAGTATAATTTTAGTTGGCAATAACGATAAAAAAACAGGAAGAAGGTAAAAAC
>CZCB01008339.1_pt1 | contig 17875 bp, 17 predicted proteins | sample 591991 | NCBI WGS metagenome assembly CZCB01 (sample SAMEA3556809, study PRJEB10932) | anaerobic digester metagenome | reverse complement strand
ACATGTTAGCTGTTCCAGTTGGGCAAAGACCATTAAAATAATGAATTTAAAGGCTGTTAGCTGCAGCCACCGGACTTGAAAAACCCCCCTGAAGGTTGCCGATTTGCTCCACGTTGCCCTGACGCTTTGGACCGCTGCCATAAACAAGTACCTCCTAAGACAACTATTAGTAGTACCCATTCAGCTTACTGCTGGAGGTTGATAGAAGATGAGTGAACATATTATAAAAGCAGAAGACCTGACAAAAATTTATTCTGTTAACATGAGGTCTCAGTCACTTTTTTCAGAGATAAAATTGTTGAAGGCCGTTGATGGAGTATCTTTTACTATTAAAAAAAATGAAACCTTAAGCTTGGTAGGTGAATCAGGGCAGGCAAGACCACTGTCAGTAAGTTACTACTTTTAGTGGAAAAACCTACTTCTGGCAAGATCTTATTTGAAGGATATGATATTAATAAATTTTCCAAATCGCAGATGAAGGAATATCGCAGAAGTGTTCAAGCAGTTTTTCAGGATCCCTGGAGTTCGTTAAATCCCCGAATGCGTGTTGGATCAATTATCGCTGAGCCTTTAGAGATGAATTCTAATTTATCTAAAAACGAGCTTAAACAAAGAGCTCTAGAGATTATGGATAAAGTGGGTCTTGTGCCGGAACAGGCTGCGCTATATCCTCATGAATTTAGTGGAGGACAGCGACAAAGAATCGCCATAGCAAGAGCTTTGATTTTGAATCCAAAATTGATTATTTTGGATGAACCTGTTTCAGCACTGGACGTGTGGCAGTGATGTATTTGGGAAAAATAGTTGAATATGCTGAGGCTGATAAGTTGTTTGCAGATCCAAAGCATCCTTATACAAAGCTGCTTATTTCTGCTGCCAAGCCTGCTCTTCCTGGAGATATCATGGAGAAAATTGATCTAGAAAAAGAGCAACCGTCACCTTTAAATTTGCCGACTGGTTGTCGTTTCCATCCTCGTTGTCCGGAAGCAGGCCCAAATTGTTCTCGTATAGAACCACCATTAAAAGAGGTGGCCCCTTCTCATTATGTTCGCTGCCAATTGTATTAGGAGTTTACTTAAACGTTATGGTATACTATAATTAATAGCCTAATCAATAAAGAGAATTACTTTTTTTAAGAAGTGGTAAGAAAGTTAGATAAAGTACTCAATTTTAAAAGATATTAGCTCAAATAAAAGGTACGTACTATATATGTAAACAATGATTGAAAAACACGATTTTAATTTTGCGAACCAGGAGGTGAGTATATCTTATGCCGGATTTTTGACAAGTCTGATTGCCTTGGGCTCCCCTGTTATAGCTCCTGTAATAGGTTATTTACTTGATAGATTAAAAGAAACGAGGATTTCATAATAGTAATAGGAATATTCCTTGCATTGCTTTTTGTCTTTCTTCCTCGGTCGGGAAACGATATGGTCATGGCGATGGCTATCGGTTTAGTTGCCGGAGGAGCACCCGTTTGTGTTTTTGGATTAGTTCCCAAGTATATTTCTATGGAGGAGACGGGGACAGGCTTAGGTGTTTTACGCTTTGGTGAGAACATGGGGACTTTGTTCGGTCCATTTTGCCTTGGGTTAACTTATGATCTCACTGGAGATTATTTTTATGGGTTTTTAGTAGTGGCCATTTTTGCATTGATTTCGTCTATATGTGCTCTAATTTTAAAAATACACATTTTAGAGCTCAATCCCTTGGCAGTTAACCTAAATTAAATAGTTTGTTGTGACAAATATTGTCCACAAATCCTGTAGTCTGCTGCGTCCCGATATTAAGATCAATCGCTTTAAAGATACCAAAGAATAGATTTAGAAAGAAGATGATATGAACATGCTGGAGATTCGTTTTCATGGGAGGGGAGGCCAAGGGGCTGTCACCTCGGCTGAGCTTTTGGCTCAGGCTGCCATTTTAGAAGGTAAGCAGGCACGTGCCTTTCCCAGCTTCGGCCCGGAGCGGCGTGGAGCCCCGGTAACGGCATACTGCCGGATCTCTGACCGGCCCCTGCGCCTGCGCACTGTTATTTCCGAGCCTGATATTGTGCTCGTGCTGGATCCCTCGCTTTTTGACGCAGTTGATGTTACTGCTGGCTTGAAAGATAACGGGATCCTGGTTATTAACACCAAAAACGACCCCAAACACTTTGCTGTGAGGGGAGTAAAGCAAGTGGCAACTGTCGATGCAACGCATATTGCTATGGAGGTATTAAAGCGCCCCATTACCAATACCGTTTTACTGGGCGCGTTAATCAGGGTCTGCGCTATCGTGGATATGGACTCCATAGTAGCGGCGACCGCAGATCGCTTTAAGCAAAAGATCGCCGCTTCAAACATCGAAGCCCTGCACAAAGCCTATGCAGAAACGCTTATTTTTCAAGAAGAGCCCCGGGTGGCAAGCTATATTGATGAAACAGCTGCGGAAAAGGCACCGGCGGAAAAGAGTCAAAATGCTGCAGCTGTAAAAGGAGCACCCTCCGCCGCCACGTACCGCTGGCATGAGCTGGAACCCGGCTGTGTGATAGCAGACCCCGGCAACGCCGTAACATACCATACAGGCGATTGGAGAACTTTTTTCCCGCAACTGTACAAAGAGCGTTGTATAAAATGCGGCCTCTGCTGGATCTTTTGCCCAGATATGGCCTACAATAAGAGCCCGGAGGGATTTTACCTGGTCGCTCTGGACTATTGCAAAGGCTGCGGTATTTGTGCCAGGGAATGCCCGACCGGTGCCATCAGCATGGTTGAAGAAAAGGAGCCGATACTATGACCAAACAACTCGGTATGGAAGTATCATTCGCTGCCGCCGAAGCCGTAAAATTAGCAGGCGTAGATGTCATCGCCGCCTATCCCATTACTCCCCAGACGCATATAGTCGAGCGCCTTTCCGATTACGTGGCCAATGGAGAACTCGATGCCGAATTTATTCCTGTAGAATCTGAGCACTCTGCCTTAAGCGTATGCTTGGGCAGCGAGGCGGCCGGAGCGCGCTCTTTTACCTGCACCAGCTCCCAGGGCCTGGCCCTGATGAACGAAATTGTGTACATCGCCCCCGCTGTGCGGCTGCCACTGGTGATGATACTCGTCAACCGTTCCCTCTCCGGACCTCTTTCCATCTGGAACGATCACAGCGATGTCATGTCCGTCCGCGATACCGGCTGGATACAGCTTTTCGTTGAAAACAGCCAGGAAGTTTTTGACCACGTCTTCATCGCCTACAAAATAGCGGAAGATCAAGATGTCTTACTGCCCGTGATGCTCAACCTCGACGGCTTTACCCTCTCACACATGTTCGAGCCCGTGCAGATGGTAGATGCAGGCGTTATTCGGCAGTACCTCCCACCCTATAGCCCCAAATACACCCTGCACCCGGACAAGCCATTGACCATGGGCGCGTTTGCCGGACCGGAAGTCTACCCCGAGATCAAGAAAGCGCAGGACGAGGCCCTGAAAGCCTCCTATCCCCATATATTAAAAGCTTGGGATAAGTGGGGCAAGCTCAGCGGCCGCTACTACCGCCCCATCGAAGAGCTCCATACCGGGGATGCCGAAACACTTTTTCTTACCATGGGCAGCTTTGGCGAAACAGCGGCGGAAGCTGTGGAGCTGATGCGCAGCCAGGGCCGCAAGGTAGGCCTTTTAAAGCTGCGTCTGTGGCGCCCTTTTCCCTTTAAAGAGCTTTGCCGGGCGGTAAAAGGCGCCCGCAGATTAATCGTCCTCGACCGCGCCGTTTCCTACGGTGGTCCTGGCGGTCCCGTAGCTGCCGAAATCCGCTCTGCACTTTACAACTTGGGAAACAAACCCCAAATTTACAACTATATCGTCGGGCTCGGAGGAAGGGACGTTGACGTCCGTGATTACCTGCAGATCTATGAAACAGCGGAACAATCTTCGGAATACCAGATCTATGGTGCCAGAGAGTAACTGCAACTGTCTAATCTTTGGCCAAAAGCAGCAATATTGCCGAGAGGATGAAATAAATGGATCAAAACGCATTTGTTGTAAAGACCCTGACTAAAAAAGAATACTTCTCTGCTGGTCACCGTGCCTGCGCGGGCTGCGGTGAAGTACTGGCCGTCCGTCTGGTACAGAAAGCTCTCGGCCGCAACGTCATCGTGGCCAGCGCCACGGGCTGTATGGAGATCGTTTCTTCACCGTTTCCCCTAACCTCGTGGAAAGTGCCCTGGATCCACATTGCCTTTGAAAATGCAGCGGCAGTTGCCAGCGGTATCGAAGCGGGATTAAAAGTTTTGAGACGCAAGGGAAAAATTGACTCCAGAAAAATAACAGTAGCCGCAATGGCAGGTGACGGCGGCACAGCGGACATCGGTCTCCAGGCCCTTTCCGGCGCCCTGGAGCGCGGCCATGACTTCGTCTTCGTTTGTTACGACAACGAGGCCTACATGAATACCGGTGTGCAGAGATCATCTTCCACACCCTTTGGCGCCTCTACCATGACCTCTCCTGCCGGCTCCCTCTGGAGCGGCCAGATGACCTGGAAGAAAAATATGCCCGCTATCGCCGCCGCCCACGGTATTCCCTATGTTGCAACCGCCTGTCCGAGCTATCCTTTAGACCTTATAACCAAGGTAAAAAAGGCCTCAGCGATCGACGGCCCCAGTTACCTGCACATCCTGAGCGTCTGTCCATCGGGCTGGGGTATACCCTCCGACACCACTGTCAAAATCGGGCGTCTGGCTGTAGAAAGCGGGATTTTCCCCCTTTACGAGATTGAAAACGGCAAACTGCAAATCACAGTTGCAGTAGAAAAGCTGATACCGGTGGAGCGCTACCTGCAGCCTCAAACGCGTTTCCGCCATCTTCAACCGGCAACAATAGCAGTTATTCGAGAACGGGTAAAACAAAATTGGCAGGAACTGCTGTTGCAATCGAATACTACACAAAAGGAAGATAAAAATGGCTAAAATCGAGCAAATACTGAAAAAATACGGTTCCGACCCGGCAGAGATCCAGGAGATACTGCTGGACGTACAAGAAGAGGAAGGTTACCTTTCTCAGGACAGCCTACGCCTCCTCTCAGAGAAGCTGTCCCTGCCCCTATCAAAGCTCTACCACATGGCGACCTTTTACGAAGCCTTAAGCTTGAAGCCGCTGGGGCGCTACCAGTTTCAAGTTTGCACAGGCACCGCCTGTCATGTACGCGGTGCCTCCCGGGTGCTGGATGAACTCAATACCGAGCTTAAAATCAACCCTGGCGAGGTAACCCCCGACTTGAACTTCGGGCTGAAAACCGTTAACTGCGTTGGAGCATGCGCCCTGGGTCCTGTGGTAGTAGTCGAAGGGAAGTATTACGGCAACATGTCCGCGCTGAAGGTAAAAGACCTTTTAAAGCATTACGCCAAATTAGCAAAGGCTGAACAAAAAAATTAAAGCTTTCCTATGGAAATTGAAATATTCCTTTATATAAGATTAAAATTCTGTATGGACTTGATCAAATAAAAAAGAGGTGTCATTTTTGGGTAGGTTAAAAACAATGGTAGAGCTTGAAAAACTGCAAGCAGAAATCCTCAAAAAAAGAAATCCAGAAACATCCTGTGTAACAGTCTGCCTGGGCACCGGCTGCCAGGCCTATAACAGCAGGGCAGTATACGATGCTTTTGTAAAGGAAATAAATACCCGCAACCTCACAGAGAAAATCCATCTCAAGGGCACCGGCTGCCACGGCTTCTGTGAGCAGGGCCCAGTAGTCGTCATTTTTCCCTCTGAGATTTTTTACCGCCGGGTCAAGCCGGAGGACGTACCCCGAATCATTACCGATACCGTGCTCGGTGGCAAGCTCATCGACGAGCTGCTTTACCAGGATCCCGTCAGCGGCCAAAAGTACTCCCGGGAATCAGAAATTCCCTTTTACCGTCACCAGCGCAGATCACTTCTCGGCCAGAACATGCTCATCGATCCCGGCGATATTGACGATTACATCGCCCTTGGGGGTTACCAAAATTTCGCCAAAGCGCTCTTTAAGATGACCCCTGAGGAAGTAATAGAAGAAGTAAAAAAAGCCAACCTGCGGGGTCGCGGCGGCGCCGGCTTTCCCGCTGGCGTCAAATGGGAAACAACTCGCAACGCGCCAGGTGACAAAAAATACGTCATTGTTAATGCAGACGAGGGTGACCCCGGTGCTTACATGGACCGTAGCCTCCTCGAGGGCAACCCCCATTTAATACTTGAAGGCTTAGCCATAGGCGCCTATGCTATCGGGGCGGACGAGGGCTACGTCTATGTCCGCCAGGAATACCCACTGGCAGTAAAAAATCTCAGTGTCGCCCTACAGCAGGCCGAAAAATACGGCCTTCTCGGTGAAAACATTCTTGGATCCGGGTTTAATTTTAAAGTCCACATAAAACGTGGTGCCGGCGCCTTTGTCTCCGGCGAATCGAGCGCACTCGTCTCCGCCATCGAGGGCCGAGTTGGCGAACCGCGCCCCAAACACATCAACACGGCAGTCAAAGGCCTGCGGGACAGGCCGACCAACCTCAACAACGTGGAGACGTGGGCCAACGTCCCCCTGATCATAGCCGAAGGAGCTGAAAGCTACAAGCAGATCGGCAGCGCAAACAACAGCGGCACCAAGATCTTTTCTCTCGTGGGCAAAGTGAATAACTCTGGCCTAGTAGAAGTCCCCATGGGTATAACGTTGAGGGAAATAATCTACGATATCGGCGGCGGCATCCCCGGAGGTAAAAAATTCAAAGCCGTTCAGACCGGCGGCCCTTCCGGTGGTTGTATCCCAGCCACATACATCGATACACCTGTTGATTTCGACCACCTCACCGAGCTGGGCTCGATGATGGGTTCCGGTGGTATGATCGTCATGGACGAAGACACCTGCATGGTCGACGTAGCCCGTTACTTTATGCAATTTTTGAAAGAAGAATCCTGTGGAAAATGCACCGCTTGCCGCGAAGGTACCAAAAGAATGTACGCAATACTGGAAGGGATTACCCGCGGCGAGGGCAGTGAAAAAGATATCGAGCTTTTGGAAGACCTCGCCTGGGGGGCGACAAACGCCTCTCTCTGCGCCCTCGGCGCAACGGCGGCCAACCCTGTCTTAAGCACCCTGAAATACTTTCGAGATGAATATGAAGCCCACATCAAGGACAAAAAATGTCCGGCCAAAGTATGCAAGGCGTTGATCAAATACACCATCGACCAAACTATCTGTAACGGCTGTGGCCGCTGCCAGAAGCTCTGCCCGGAAAACGCCATTACAGGAGAACTCAAATCTCCCATGACCATCGATACAGAGCGCTGTGTGCGCTGCGGCATTTGCTACGATGCCTGCCGCTACGGGGCGATAAACATTACGTAAAGGAGACCAGGAGAAATGGTAAAGATAACGATCAACAACAAAGAGTACCAGGCCGAAGAAGGTTGCAGTATCTTGGAGGTAGCGCTGCACAACGGGATAGAGATTTCCCACCTCTGCTACCACGAGAACCTCTCTGTATACGGCGGTTGCCGGCTTTGCTTGGTGGAGGTAACCAGAAACGGAAAGAAAAAGCTGACCACCTCCTGCACCTATCCCGTAGCTGATGGTATTGTCGTTGAGACCAACACCCCCAGGGTAAAAAGGGCCCGCAGACTTATGATGGAGTTGCTGTTGGCCATGGCGCCTGAATCTCCCCGGCTGCAGGCCTATGCCCGGGAACTCGGTGTAAATACATCACGGTTCAAGCTCGACGGCGACGGTTGCATCCGCTGCGGCCTCTGCGTACGCGTATGCGACGAGCTGGTAGGGGCCAACGCCCTGGCTTTTGCCAACAAAGGCGATAAAAAAACAGTCGTTCCCCCTTTTGAAGAACCCGAGAACTGTATCGGATGCGGCGCCTGTGCCTTTATCTGCCCCACCGATTGTATCGGGATAGAGGAAAGCGGAGACGAGAGAAAAATAAAGAGGTGGAATAAGACAGTAAAGATGAAGCAATGTACTATCTGCGGGCGCCTTTTTATTCCCTACGCCCAGATCGAGTATGCACTGCAAAAGGCCGGAGGTGCGCTTCCGAAAGAATGGTTTGAAAAGTGCCCGGACTGCCGGTAAACGTTGGTAATGTGAGGTTTAATGGATCTCTTACTTTGAAAATATAACAGCTCCAAACGCGCTGACCTGGAGCACTTCCGTGAGGACAAAAACCGGTTCTTCTCGGCTAAAGCGGCTTCCTCAGTCAAAGAAACGCCAGTAAAATGATGTATTGCATCAAAATTAGAGGGTAGGTGAAGAAAAATTACCTATCCTTTAATTTGTACTACCGGAACACATCAGTGATTATTACTTCGAATAAAGGCTTTGAGGAGTGGAGACCGAGTTCCTTGGAGATATATAAAGCAGGAAACAGGCTTATTATTGTCGAAGATCGAAATTATGTTTTTGTTCGGAATAATGAGGGAGAATGTGTGCAGCAAGGCCGGAGATATTTTTTTTAGTAAAGTAATGTTTTACCCTCTATGCGAAAGGCTTAATTATCTAGGAAAGGACGTAGTAGTATGTCCTCTAACATCGATGAAAGTAAGAAGATTAAAACTGCTGCATTAACTGCCTGCACTCTGGGCACTTTTTTGGTCTCCTTTATGAGTTCATCTCTCAATGTTGCACTCCCCTCCATTGGCAATGAGTTTTTATCAGATGCTATATTGCTCGGGTGGACTACAACTTCTTATCTTTTAGCTTCGGCAATGTTTCTTGTTCCCCTGGGGAAAATAGCGGATATGTACGGAAGAAAGAAAAATTTAACTTACGGGCTTTTGCTTTTTACGCTTTCTTCTCTTTTTTGTATATTTTCACCGTCGATCGTTTTTTTGATCTGCTGCCGGGCTTTTCAGGGTATCGGGGGCTCTATGGTTGTCGTAACAGCCACGGCGATTCTGACATCGATATTTCCTCCGGGAGAGAGAGGAAGGGCCCTGGGGATAAACACCGCCTCGGTTTATCTCGGGCTGTCCCTCGGTCCGGTCCTGGGGGGAATTTTGACTCAGCATTTCGGCTGGAGAAGTATTTTTTTGGCCGGTATTCCGTTGGCCGCGCTTTCTCTCTTTCTCGTTTTCAGGAAAATGAAGGGGGAGTGGACTGAAGAAAAAAGAGAGAAGCTTGATGTAACGGGATCGCTGTTTTATAGCGCGGGGCTCGTCTTAATCATATACGGCCTTTCCATTATGCCTTCAAGGACGAGCCTGTGTTTAATTGTAGCAGGGATGCTGGTGATTATATTGTTCGCCTGGTGGGAATGGAGAATTGAAAATCCCATCTTAGACATTAAACTTTTTGCAGCAAACAGGGTTTTTACTTTTTCCAACCTGGCGGCCTTAGCCAATTATTCCGCAACTTATGCCGTATCTTTTCTCCTGAGCCTTTACCTGCAGTATGTCAAAGGGCTGAATCCCCAAACAGCCGGTTTGATCCTGGTTTCCCAACCTATCGTTATGGCTGTTTTTTCACCTCTTGCCGGCAGGCTTTCCGACAGAATCGACCCGAGAATCCTTGCTTCAACCGGTATGGCTATAGTTGTGGTGGGACTTATACCGCTTATATTCCTGGAAATGCATACTTCCCTGACTTTTATCGTCTGCAGCCTGATCGTTCTCGGCTTTGGTTTCGCTCTTTTTTCCTCACCCAATGTTAACGCCATTATGAGCTCCGTCCAAAAGAATTTCTATGGAGTGGCCTCAGCTACACTGTCTACGATGCGGTTGACAGGCCAACTTCTCAGTATGGGAATTGTCATGTCCCTACTTTCTACCAACCTGGGGAAGGCCTCTATTGCACCGGAAAACTATCAGAGTTTCCTGGCTGGTAATAAAACGACCTTTATCATTTCTGCTGCCATCTGCTTTGGCGGCATTTTTGCCTCGCTGGCCAGGGGAAAGTCCGGCCATGTGCCGGAAGAAGCCATGATTAATGAACAGGAGAGGTGATGTCGGTGAAAGGTAAGGCGATCATTTTTGATCTTGACGGGACTCTTCTGGATACCCTGCGTGACCTGGGGGAGGCCATGAATGCAGTGCTCCGCGAACACGGTTTTTCCGTGCACCCCATAGAGGCGTACAGATATTTTGTCGGAGAGGGTGTGGAGCAAATGGTCCGGCGTACGCTGCCGGAAGAATACAGAAGCCGGGACACGGTCGGAAGGCTGGTGAACAAAATGCGCGAAGAGTACGCGCGGCGCTGGACGGACAATACCCGGGCTTATCCCGGTGTGGCGGAAATGCTGGATGAACTTGAGCGGCGCAGCCTGCCCAAGGCAGTCTTATCCAATAAACCGCACAACTTTACAGTGGAGATGACGAAAAAAATGCTTGGTGCCTGGTCATTTGTCGCTATACGCGGGCTTACACCGGAGACGCCCCGCAAGCCGGACCCTGCCACCGCCCTGGAAATTGCCCGCGAGATGGAGATCCCGCCTTCGGAGATCGTGCTGGTGGGTGACACGGGTGTTGATATGCAGACGGCCAACGCGGCGGGGATGTATGCCGCCGGGGTATTGTGGGGCTTTCGTGACGCTGCGGAACTGCTGGAGGCCGGAGCGCGTTCGCTTCTGGCTGCTCCGCATGAACTTTTTGATCTCCTGGAAAGGGGGAATACTGATGGCGCTTGATCCGCAAGCCAAGGCCTTTCTTGATTACCTGGCGTCGCTGGGTGCCGCTCCTATTCACACGTTAACGCCGGAGAAAAACCGTGCCGGGGCTCGTTTCCTGGCCAACAAAACGAATCCGCCTCCGGAGCAGGTGGCCAAGGTCGAGGACCGCCTGATTCCGGCGGAGGATGGCGAAATTAAGCTGCGCATCTATACACCTGAAGGTAAAGGGCCTTTTCCCGTCCTGGTTTTTTTCCATGGAGGGGGCTGGGTCCTGGGCGATCTTGATGTTCTCGACTCCCCGCTGCGGGCTCTAACCAATTTTGCACAGGCTATGGTGGTATCCGTGGACTACCGCCTGGCACCGGAGCATAAATTTCCCACGGCGGTAAACGATTGCTACCTGGCGACAAAATGGGTCTCGGAAAATGCCCCTTTGCTGGGAGGCGATGCCGGAAGAGTCGCGGTCGGCGGTGAAAGCGCGGGAGGCAATCTTGCGGCCGTAGTATCTTTAATGGCTCGTGACAGGGGTTTTCCTCCTTTGCACTATCAGGTCTTGATTTACCCGGTGACCGATCTTTCCAGGAAATATCCATCGCACAGCAAGTTTGACGGTTATTTCCTTACGCGGGAAGATATGCGGTATTTTGAAAAGCATTACCTGCGGACCCCCGAAGACAGGGAAAACGTTTATGTATCCCCGCTTCTGGCGAAAGACTTAAGCAACCTGCCGCCGGCCTTGATCATTACTGCAGGGTATGACCCTCTGCATGATGAGGGGGAAGCCTACGCCGCCCGGTTAAAAGAAGCCGGTGTGGAGGTAACCTATTACTGCTATGAGGATATGATTCACGGATTTTTCGGTTTCGGGGGCATAATAAATAAGGGAAAAGATCTGATCGAACGGATCGCCGGCGCACTTAAGTTATAGCCGGCCGCGGCGAAGATTGAGGGATCTTGGTCCTTGCTTTTCATGTTTATTTCCGGGCCATTAGATTTTAAAAGGGAGGATAATACCCGTGTTGTTGACTACTACCGTGCTAATGAATGTTGATTACGAGGTGCTGGGCGTTGTCATCGGTAACAAGGTCAGGGCTGTGCATCTGGGAAAAGATATCATGGCTTTTTTAAAAAACCTGGTCGGCGGCGAGGTAAAAGAGTACTCGGAGTTGTTGAAAAAAGCACGCCAGGCGGCCATGGATGAAATGGTTGAGGAAGCAAAAAAGCTCGATGCCAACGGGATCATGGGCATACAGTTTGCTTCCTCCCAGGTGGCCAGCGGGATGGCGGAGATTATTGCCTACGGGACGGCGATAAAAATTTAAAAAAGATACGGCACGGCAGGGATTTTATAATTTTCATGGAATTTGTAAATATTATTAAAAGAATAAAAGACTTAAGCCATTAAAATCCAACCGGCTTTCCGGAAAGAAAAGGATGGTAAGACGGTGAAACTAAAACCACGCCTGGCTGCAGTAGCATCACTTGTTCCATCCGCTTCGGTAGTGGCCGATATCGGGACGGATCACGCCTTTTTACCTGTGTATTTGGTTCAGGACAAGGCCTGCCCGAAGGTTATTGCCGTGGAAAAGTCGGAGCTGAACAGCCGGCTGGCCCAGGAGACGGTCAACCTTTTCAACGTGAACCACAAGGTGGAGGTCCGTGTGGGTGACGGGTTGCTGGCACTTGACGAGAAAGACGGCGTGGAAATAGTGGTCATTGCGGGGCTGGGCGGCAAAACGGTGTGCAGGATGCTCATCGCCGCAGCCGGCAGGCTTGGGAGCTATAAGCGCCTTGTATTGCAACCCATGGGTGATGCCGCTTTGGTGAGGCGCTGGCTGGCTGGCCATGGTTTTCGTTTTGTTCGGGAAAAGCTGGTACAGGAAAAGGACCATTATTACGAGGTAATTGCTGCCGAAAAAGGGCACCAGGCTGTGGATGAGCCTATTTTCCTGGAAATAGGCCCGATGCTGCTTAAAGACAGGGATCCCTTGCTGGTACCCTGGCTCAGGCATAAACTGGAGCATTATGAGAAAGCGATGAAGGGGTTGCTGCGCTCCCGCAACGGCAAGGAAGATCCCAGGTGGCGTTACTTCAACTTTCAATACGACCGGTTGAAAGGGGTACTGGAAGATGTTTGCCGCGGGGAATGATCTGGTTTCTTTTATTGACGAATTTGCTCCGCAAGAGCGTGCTCTGCCCGGTGATGCCACAGGGCTGCAGTGGGGGGATCTCTCCCGGGAAGTACCGGTGCTGCTGCTGGCACTGGATTTCTCCGAGGCAGTGCTGGAGGAGGCTCTTCGAATCGGTGCGCCGCTTGTTTTTAGCCATCATCCTTTTTTGTACAGGCCATTAAGCAGGATTGATCTGAACGACAAAGGCGCCGCCCTGGTGGCACAGTCTCTAAAAGAGGGTATTTCCCTTTATTCCGCTCATACAAATCTCGATGTCGCCCCCCGTGGGGTCAGTCACGCGCTGGGTGAACTGCTGGGTCTGGAGAAGATGCAGCCTCTATTATCCATGGGAACGGAGGAGCTGGAAAAGCTGGTCGTTTTTGTCCCCGAAGGATACGAGGACAGGGTGCGCGATGCCCTTGCCGAGGCGGGGGCCGGCTGGATCGGGAACTACAGCCACTGCACCTACCAGTTGCTGGGTACGGGGACATTTATGCCCCGTGAAGGCACCTCGCCCTTTATCGGGACGCAGGGCGCCCTGGAGAAGGTCAGCGAATACCGCCTGGAAACAATCCTTTTTCGCCGGGATCGGAAGCGGGTCCTGCAGGCCCTGTTTGCAGCCCACCCCTATGAAGAGGTGGCCTATGATCTCTACCCCCTGTCCAACGAGGGGCAGGCCTGGGGCCTGGGAACAATCGGGCAGCTGCCCGAAAAGGTTACCTTGAATGAACTGGCCGGACGTTGCCATAAACTGCTCCAGCCGGGTGTGCTTAAAATCCTGGGAGACCCAAAGATGAAAATCGATAAAGTCGCTGTCATGGGGGGCAGCGGGTCGGAATACGTGGGGCACGCCCTGCAAAAAAGAGCCCAGGTTTTTATCTCCGGCGACATCAAATTCCATGACGCCCAGAAAGCGGCCAGTGCCGGTCTGGCCTTGATAGATGCCGGGCACGATGCCACAGAGCGGCCGGTGCTGCCGGTGCTGGAGAGTTATTTAAAAGAGAGAATAGCAGCGGCGGGATTTGCTACGGAAGTAATCATATCCCGGGGAACAGGCAGCCTGTGGCGCACCTTTGATAAAGGATAGGTTTGACTCCTATCCTTTTTTAATAGTATAGTTATAGTATGGTTAGTTAGGAGATGACACTATTGGAACAGCTGCAATTGCTCTGGCAGCTCCAGGAGCTTGAGCAGAAAATTTTCCGCCGGGAACATGAACTGCAAAATTTGGCCACTGTTATTGAATACCAGCGCAGAAAGAAAGAATTTGCCCTCTTCCAGCAGGAGTTAAAGGCCAGGGAAGAGGAGTTGAATGCATTGAAAAAGGAGCTGCGGCGCAAAGAGCTGGAGTTGCAGACGATTTCAAACTCTTTAAAAGAGATGGATAAAAAGCTCTACAGCGGAGAGATTCGCAACGTTAAGGAACTGGAAAATCTGGAAAAAAAAGTGCGCGCCGGAAAAAGTAAAAAATCGGAGCTGGAGGATGAGATTCTTTTTCTTATGGAGGAACTGGAGAGCGAAACCGCGGAAGTATCCAGTGTAAAGGCGCTGGAAGAAGAAAAAAGCGGAGAACTGCAGCAGTTAATGTTAAAAGCCCGCGGCGAGCTGCACAAAGCACAGGGGGAGTTGCAGCAGCTAACCCGGCAGCGGGAGGAACTGGTGCGGGTCATCGACAGCGATCTGCTGAAAAAGTACCGGGAGCTATCCAGCAGGATGCAGGGCGGCAGGTGCATCTCCCTGGTTAAAGGGGGCTTTTGCGGTATCTGCAATGTTTCGCTGCCCTCCTCTTTCAGGGCGCGCCTGCTTGCGCCGGGAGAACTGGTTTTCTGTGAAAATTGCGGCTCCCTGCTGGTCAGCGGAGATTAAAAGAGCAAGCCGGATAGAGAGGATGGACATTAATGGAGAGGGCTAGGAAAAGCAGTAAAAAAAGCAAAAGAATAAAAAGCGCCTTTCGAAAGTATTTTTATGTTTTTATGGCGCTCCTTCTGGTAGGAGGCCTGATAGTGAGCGCAACAGCCGGACTATTCAATTTCTACTCGGGAAACTTGTTTTCTTCTGCAGAAGAAGAGGACGATTACCTGGCGGCTCTCAAGCAGCTGGCCGCCTCTCTGGAGGAATCACTGCAGGAGAGTCCCGGTGATACCAAGAAAAAGGCCGAGCTTGCCAGCGCCTATTTTGAGCTGGCCATGTATTACAGCGGGCAGGGACTGGAAGATGAGGATAAAGAAGGCTACGCTGCCAAAAGCAGGGCGCTTCTGCTGGAGGCGGTGGAAGAAGGCCTCCTGGAACCCTGGGTAACTTACCGGATCGCCCTCCTGGCACTGTTACAAAAGGATGACGCTCAAGCGGAGGAGTATTTAAAGAAAACGCTTGAGCTCGATGAAAATTTGTCCGAGGCACATTTCTATTATGCCGCTTTTCTCTCTGCCAGGGAGAGGGCGGATGAGGCCAGGGAGCACTGGGAAAAGGTGCTGGAGCTGGAGGAAGAAGGCTCTTACCTGGCGCAAACAGCAGAGTATTATTTAAATCAACAGGAAGAGGAGCAGAAGAAACAACAGGAAGAAGAGCAGAAGCAGAACTAACTGAATAAGCGAGTGCACCCGGACGGCAAGAAAGGGTTGGTTTAAATGACCGTGAAGCGAAGGGGAACTCTCGCCCTGATAGGCTGTTCGGCCGCTATATTCTGGCCGGGAGCCTTGATTTTCGGTTATTCTGGTGTAATGGCTCCCTACTGGCAGGATATGTTTTCTGTGGGGCGCGGCGCCATTGGCAACACATTGTTTTTTGTTCTGGCCGCGCTGGGGATTTTCATGTTTTTTGTGGGCCGCTGGCAAGAAAAAGTGGGAACAAGGCTCATGATCAGCATAGGAGCACTCATCTGCGGATTTAATGTCCTGATTGCCGCTTTTGCCTCCAATCTTTATTTCATCTACCTCTGGGCTTTTTTAAACGGCACCGCCTCCAGCTTTATTTACACCCCTGCACTAACATCGGTACAGCGATGGTTTGTGGAGAGACGAGGCCTTGTTTCCGGTGTGGTAAATTTGGTATTCGGCATCTCGGCAGCGATTATGACTCCTGTATTCACCGTCATGCTCCACTCCATGGGCTATAAATCCATGAATATGCTAATTGCCGTTATAAGCCTGCTGGTGGGGCTGGCAGCAGCGCAGTTTACGGAAACCCCGGAAAGAGTAAAGCACCTACCGCAGGCAGAGCGACGGGGAGAGACAATCTCTGGGCTCCGGGCAGCTCCGGGCCATTCTTTAACGGTACGAGAAAGCCTTAAAACCAGGAGTTTTTGGTTCCTCTGGCTAACATGGGCCCTGCAGGGGGCGGCGGGAATTGCCATGGTAAGCCTGGCGGTTACCTTCGGCCTGGCCAGGGGGTTCTCTATGGAGTCGGCGGTTATTATTTTAACTTCCTTTAACCTGGCCAGCGGCCTCAGCCGCATTTTAACGGGGTATATCTCCGATCTGGCCGGCAGGAATCTTACCATGAGCATCTCTTTCTTTACGGCCGGGTTTGCCTATTGTGCGCTGCCGTATTTTAGTAACCTGGCAGTTTTAAGCCTGCTTGCCGCTCTGGTAGGTTTTGCTTTTGGGACGCTTTTTGCTGTTTCTGCCCCCCTGGTTTCGGACTGTTTCGGCCTTAAGCATTTCGGTGCTATTTTTGGATTGGTCTTTACTGCTTACGGCTTTATTTCGGGGGCGCTGGGACCCTCGCTGAGCGGCTATCTGCTGGATATAACGGCGGGCAATTTCCTTGTCGTCTTTACTTACCTGGGGATTTTCTGCCTGTTGTCGGGATTTTTCATTATGGGGGTGACTGTTCCCCGCAGAATAGTGGAAAAAGAAAGTCCGGCCGGATTTGAGCTTGAGTGTAGTCGGAGCTAGGTTAGGTTATATTTTTTTAATTTGGCATAGAAGGCGCCGCGGCTGATACCCAGATATTTAATGGCCATGGTCTTATTGTTCGAAGCTTTTTCCAGTGCCCTTTTAATGATAGTTGATTCCACATATTCGATGATACGGTTTAAATCTAGGGTGGGTGAATTGTGTAAATTTAAATTTTTATTTAAGTTTAAATTTAAGTGTTTGGGGCTGATGGTATTTCCAGAACAAACGATTACCGCATGTTCGATGATATTCTTTAACTCCCTGACATTGCCGGGCCAGTGGTAATCCTGTAGGCATTCCATGGCTTCCGGGGAAAACCCTGCTCTTTTATTATATTTTTTCGTATAATAATCCAAAAAATGGTGCGCAAGAATTCCTATATCTTCAAGCCTTTCTCTAAGGGGAGGGATATGAATGGGAATCACGTTTAATCTGTAATACAAGTCAGCACGAAATTCTCCCTGTTGAATCATTTGCTCCAAATTCCTGTTGGTAGCCGAGATAATCCTCACATCAATGGGAATCTGGTTGTTTGAACCGATCCTTTCCAGATACTTTTCCTGTGTAAAACGCAAAAGTTTAACCTGTGTGCTTAGGGATAGATCGCCTATTTCATCCAGAAATAAGGTGCCCCCGTGTGCCATTTCAATCTTTCCGGCTTTTCCCGAAGTGCGGGCGCCTGTAAATGCCCCCGCTGCATAGCCAAATAATTCGGACTCAATGAGGTTTTCGGGTATGGCTGCACAGTTAATGGCAATATAAGGAAACTGACTGCGATTGCTGCTCTCATGAATTGCCCTGGCAATCAGCTCTTTCCCGACACCTGTTTCTCCCCTGAGCATAATGCTTGCATCCGATTTGGCAACCTGTGCCGATAAGTGCAGGCAATTCAACAATTTAGGGGATTCGCCGATTATGTTGTTAAACCCGGCCGGTAATTTTTTTCTTGTTATTTTTCCGGAACCCTTTTCCTGCTTATCAGAAAGGACAGGGCTGAGCCGTCTATTAAGCTTAAAAACAGGAGGTGTATTGCCAATACCAGCTACCGCAACTATTTCTCCCTTTTCATCCTTGAAGGGTAGGAAACTGGCAACCACATGATAGCCCAGGGTATGGTCGTAATGCTCTTTTCTTTTAATTGTTTCTCCTTTATGCAGGACTTCCAACAGTTTGTCATTTGGATATTTTTTATACAAGTTGCGACCGAG
>CZCB01003795.1_pt1 | contig 17878 bp, 20 predicted proteins | sample 591991 | NCBI WGS metagenome assembly CZCB01 (sample SAMEA3556809, study PRJEB10932) | anaerobic digester metagenome | reverse complement strand
GGGGCCGACCACGTCGAGCGTCTCGCCGGTCAGGAACAGCCCCTCGACCCGCAGCGACTGCAGGGTGCGCGGGTCGACCTCGGTCACCGGCACCCCGCCGGCGGACACCTGGCAGTATTCAAATTCCCGGGTCCCTTTGACGGGCAGGCGGGTATCGGTCAAAAGGGCGGTCAGGCGCTTGAGGTCGCCGCCGCCCAGGTCCCTCAGGGGCAGGTGATCCGGCAGGCGGACCATGCGCAGGTAATGCGCGCTGACTTTGGGCGGGAAAAACGCGCCCAGGAAGACCTTTAGCGGCAGGTCGCTGGATCTTTTCGCAGAGAGCAGGCGGTCGTATTCTGCCTGCACCCGGGCCAGCAGGTTGAGCGACAGCTCCAGCCCAGGCCCGCCGTGGGCCGAGACCAGGTGGCTGAGGTCCATCACCGCCGGGCCGTTCAGGCCCCACTCGGTGAAGATCAGGTTGCCCACGGTGGAGCCCAGCCGGCGGGAGCCGTCCCAGAGGGTCACGCCCGCGTCCAGGCGCACGCCCTGCAGCGCGCGCAGGCTGCCCAGGTTGACCAGCAGCGGGGCCAGGGCCGGGCGGGAGGGCAGCACCGTGTGCCCCAGCTTCTCCAGGGCGGGGAAAAGTTCGCCGCGCGAGCCGAGCGACGGGTAGGCCGCGCCGCCCGCCGATACGATCACTTGCGTGAAAGAGAGGGTCTGGTCCCCATCCGGGCGGGAAATGCGCACGTGGAAGCCCGCTTTCCCCGGCCGCAGGGAGGTGACCTTTGCCCCGGTGATCAGGGTCACGCCGGCCCGCTGCATCGCGCTGGCGAAGGCCTCGACCACCGTGTGAGCGGAGTTGGAGAGGGGGTAGTACCAGCCGTCATCGGTGCAGTGCACCGGCACGCCGATTTCGGCCAGCATGGCCAGCAGGTCGTCGACGCCGAAGCAGTCGAGCAGAGTGCGCATCCAGCCCGGGTCGGCGCAGGCGTATTTCTCCGCGGCGGCGGCCCGGTTGGTGATGTTGCAGCGCCCGCTGCCGGTCACCAGCAGCTTGCGCCCGACCTGTTCGTTGCGCTCCAGCAGGGTCACGGGGGCCCCGTTCCAGGCCGCCTGGAGAGCAGCCATCATGCCGGAGGCCCCCGCGCCAATCACCGCGATGTCCATGCCCCCGATTATACCGGATGATCCGGGACGAGCCTGGCGGAAAATGAGGGGCCGGTACCGGTGGGTCAGGCCAGGCGCTCGCGGATGCGGGCGGCCATGGCCCGCGCCCGCTCCTCGGCCAGGCCGGTGTAGCCTTCCACGGCGAACAGCCCGCGCATCTCATCCGGGCTGAGCCAGCGGGTGACGCGCTCATCCGCCAGGGTCAGGTCAACCAGCGGGTTGGCCTCGCCGCGTCCCAGGGCTTCCCAGGCCTGCATGCTCAGCTGGCGCAGCACTTCGTGCATCTCCTGCCGGTCTGCGCCCTGCCGGGCGGCGGCCATGAGCACCCGTTCCACCGCCGCAAAGGGGCCGAAGCGCTCCAGATTCTGCCGGGCGCGGGCCGGGTTCACGCGCAGGCCGTTGATCACCCGCTGCAGGGCGAGCAGGATCTCGTCCACCGCCAGGAAGGTCTCGGGCAGCAGGCTGCGCCGGTTGGCGCTGTCGTCCAGAGTGCGCTCCAGCAGGGAGTGGGCGTAGTTGTGCCAGGCGGTCAGGGGAGCGGCGCTTACCGCCCGGGCCAGGGAATCGATCTTCTCCGCCTGGATGGGGTTGCGCTTGAAGGGCATGGCCGAAGAGCCGACCTGCTCGGCGCTGAACGGTTCACCCAGCTCGCCGATCACTTCGGACTGCAGCAGGCGCAGGTCGAAGGCGAACTTGTAAGCCGTTCCGGCCAGCCCGGCCAGCGCGCTGAGCAGGGTGTAGTCCTGCCGGCGCGAATAGGTCTGGGTGGCAACCGGGTAGAAGGGCAGTTCGAGTGCCTGGCTGATGCGCTCTTCCAGCCGGGCCTGTCCCTCCGTCCCGAAGAGCATGGTGTAGGAAGCGGCGCTGCCCACCGCGCCTTTGAAGCCCTTGCCTTTCAGCTCCTGCCTGGCACGCAGCAGGGTCTCATAATCCTCCAGCAGGTCCTGTGCAAAGCTGGCCAGGCGGTAGCCCAGGGTGGTCGGCTCGGCTGGCTGCAGGTGGGTGAAGGCCATCACCGGCATCCCGGCGAACTCCTCCACTTTACCGGCCAGCGCGAGCAGCAGCGCCTGCAGGCGGGGAAGCAGCAGGTCCAGCGACTGGCGGACCTGCAGGACTTCCGCGTTGTCCTTGATGTCCATCGAAGTGGCGCCCAGGTGCAGGATGCCGCCGCCAACCGGGCACTGCGCGGCGTAGACCTTCAGCTCGGCCATCAGGTCGTGCTGGATGCGGGCTTCCACCTCCAGCGCGCGGGGCAGATCGATCTCGTCCCGGTGGGCGATCAGGTCGTCCACCTGCTCGCAGGTGACCAGCCCGAACTCCGTCTGCGCCTCGGCCAGTGCCACCCAGAGCCTGCGCCACAGGCGGCGGCGGTTCTCTTCGCTCCAGATGCGGCGCATTTCGGGCGAGCCGTAGCGCCAGGAAAAGGGGCTTTGGTAGCTCTCCCCGGCTTTCATGCCGCTAGCTCCGCTCGATCAGCGCCGACCGCTCGGGGCCGACGGAGATGTACTTAACCGGCACACCGGCCTGCTCCTCGATAAAGCGGACGTAGTCCTGCGCGGCGGCAGGCAGCTCATCCCACGAGCGGCAGGCGCGCAGGTCTTCCTGCCAGCCGGGCAGGGTCTGGTAGACTGGTTCGCACTGCGCCAGCAGGCGGGAGTCGCCGGAAAAGTCCAGGGAGGACAGGGTCTGGCTGGCCCGGCGGTAGGCCGCGCACACCGGGATTTCATTCAGGCCGGAGAGCACGTCCAGCTTGGTGAGGAACAGCTCTGTCAGGCCGTTAATTTCGCGGGCGTACCTGAGCAGCACCAGGTCCAGCCAGCCCACGCGGCGCGGCCGGCCGGTGGTGGTGCCGTATTCGTCCCAGGTGTTGGCCCCGGTGCCGCGCAGGAAAAGGGCCATTTCCCCGTCCAGCTCGGTGGGGAAAGGTCCGGCGCCGACCCGGGTCTGGAAGGCCTTGACCACGCCAACCACCCGGCGGACGGGCTGCACGCCCAGCCCCAGCCCGCTGAACACACCGGCCGAGGTGGTGGTGGAAGAGGTGACGAACGGATAGGTGCCCTGTTCCACGTCGAGCAGGGTGCCCTGTGCGCCTTCGGCCAGCACCGTCTGCCCGGCGTCCAGCGCCGCCTGCACCCGCGGGCCGCTGCGGCGGAGGAACGGGCGCATCAGCGCGGCGTAAGCCATGAACTCTTCGATCATGGCGTCCACGTCCAGGCCGGGCTGTTGATACAGTCCGGTGATCAGCCGGTTGGCTTCTTCAAAATGCTCTCTCACACGCCCGGCGAAGTGATCCGGGTCCAGCGCTTCGCCTGCGCGCAGGCCGCGGCGGGCGGCTTTGTCCACATAGGCCGGGCCGATGCCGCGGCCGGTGGTGCCGATCTGGCCCTTTCCTTTGGCGGCCTCCTGGGCGCGGTCGAGCAGGCGGTGCGCCGGGGTGATCAGCTGCACCGCGTCAGAGATCCACAGCCGGTCGGGGTTGATCTCTACCCCGGCGGCGCGCAGCATCTCCATCTCCTCGGACAGCGTCTGCGGGTTGAGCACCATGCCGCTGCCCAGCACCGCAGTGGTGTGAGGGTGAATGATGCCGGAGGGAATCAGGTGCAGTTTGTAGGTCTGCCTGCCCACGATCACGGTGTGCCCGGCGTTGTCGCCGCCGTTGTAGCGGGCCACCAGGTGCGAGTCCCGCGACAGAAGGTCCACCACCCGGCCTTTGCCTTCATCACCCCACTGGGTGCCGATGACAATATCCAGCGGCATGGCTAATCCTCGCCTTTCTTCAAGTCAATGGACGCAATGTAGGGCAGGTTGCGCCCCTTCTCATCATAATCTAAACCATAGCCGACCACAAAGTAATCCGGGATGGAGAAGCCCAGGTAGTCGATGGGAATGTCGACCTTGTGGCGCTCGGGTTTGTCCAGCAGGGCGCAGATCTTCAGGCTGCGCGGCTCGCGGTCGAGCAGCAGCTTGCGGATGGTGCGCAGGGTGAAGCCCGAATCGACGATGTCATCGATCAGGATCACGTCCCAGCCGCGGATGTTGGTTTTGTGGTCTGAATCGATGCGCACAAAGCCGCTGGACTGGGATTTGCTGTAAGAAGAAACCGACATGAAGTCCATGGTGATGGGCCTGCGGATCTCCCGCATCAGGTCGGTGAGAAAGACCACGCTACCGCGCAGCAGCCCCAACAGCAGCAGGCGGTCGGAGTCCTGGAAATCCCGGGTGATTTGCTCGCCCAGCGCCTGGACGCGGGTGCGAATGTCGGTTTCCGGGATGATGACGCGGTCAATAAAGCTGTATGGGAATTCTCGAACAGCGCCCATAAGGCTTCGAAGTCCTCCAAGATCAAATGCAAATAGTCGGTGAACCAGCAGATTATAACAGGGTTGGCGCGTGCTGACCGGAAAAGTTGTCCGGTCAAATTTCGGCCGGGGCTTGCCTCCTGGCTCGTTTGTTCACGTACATTGCCCGGTCGGCCATGTTGATTAACTCCTCCAGCGGGATGGGCCGGTCCAGCGAGGTGCGCGCCACCCCGCAGCTGATTGTCAGGGGGTATTCACGCCTGGAGCGGGCGTTGAAGTCCGCGAACTGCTCGTCGAAGCGGTCTATCAGCTGCTGCGCCCCGTCCTCGCGGGATTCCATCATCAGGACGATGAACTCGTCGCCGCCGAAGCGGGCCAGCACGTCTGATGCGCGGCAGGTGGAGCGCAGCAGCCGGGCGGCATCGGCCAGCGCCCGGTCGCCTTCCGTGTGACCGTAGTTGTCGTTGATCGTTTTCAACCCGTCCAGGTCGATGAAGATCACCGCTGCCTGCAGGCTCATGCGGTCTGCCATCTGCAGCGCCTGACCGGCGAGCACGTTGAACCCGCGGCGGTTGTGCAGGCCGGTCAGCTCATCCACCAGCGTAAGTTCGCGCAGCCGGGCTTCCATCCGCTTGAGGTCGGTGATGTCGTGCATCACAATCAGCAGGCCAATGACGCCGTTGTTCCGGTCCTTCAGCGGGGTGAGGCTGAGATCGTAGAAATGGGCTGCGCCGTCCGGCCCGCGCTGGATATCGCGCTTCAGGGGAAGCGGTTCCTCCGGCGCCTGGCAGGCTTCGGCGAGCTCTGTCCAACTGCTGAAGGCCTCGTCTGCCTGGCTGCCGATGGGCGGCTGCGGCCAGCCCATCATCCGGCAGGCTTCCGGATTGGCGTCCACCAGGCGGGCGCGGTCGTCGAGCACAAAGACGCTGTCGCCCAGCCGCTCGATCAGCGCATCCCGGGCGACAGGGGCCAGGTCAAGCAGGCGGTAGTGGAAGGCGGCCCGCCCGATGATAATACCCCAGACAGGAAACACCAGCGCGTTCCAGTCCAGATACTTCAGGCCGGGGAAGAGCTGGATGCCGGCCATGTACAGCAGGAATACGATTACCGGCGGCAGGGCGCTGGCGATGATCAGATTGGCCTGATTGCGGTACAGCGTGAGGGCGTTTGCCCGCCACTTCCACAACAGGATGATCCCCAGGCTGACCGGCAGCAGATGATACAGCGCCAGCGGATAAATCTGCCCGCGGGTAAAGCCCAGCATGGGCACCGGGCCAGAGGTATCGACCCAGACATCCTGGTACACCAGGTGCAGGCGGTCATCCAGAAGCTTGATCACCGTCAGCACGGCCGGGACCAGGAACAGCAGCAGGACATTCCGCCGGGTCAGATAGCGATCCCATCCGGTGTACTGCACTGCGAAGAGCAGGAACAGGGTCGGGTAGGTGGCGATTCCGAAGAACGCAGCCTTGTTCCAGAACAGCATGAGCGGAAGGCTGGTGCTGGCCAGCTCGAGGCTGTATCCCATCACATAGACAGCGATGGAAATCATAAATATGGAGAACAATCGCGATTCCCGAGGCGCGCGGTGCCCCCAGGTGTAAATGGCGAAAACAGTGACGCAGGCGCCGAGCAGGAATCCCGTGAGCGATAGGAGGTTGGGCTGCATCTTATCCAGCTCGCTGGTGTATTTCCAGATGAAAAAACTATCCGCCAGCCAGATTTAGGCTGGCGGGATTGGAAGGTAATCGGAACTGCCTTCGTCTGGCAGGACCTGGCAATCCCACTAAGTTTACCAAGTCTGCCAAGGATTTCACCCGGCGGAGAGGTGAGCTTGCAGAAATGCAAACTCACCGCCGGCGGATCAACCGCCCTGCCCGCGGTTCCAGGAGCCGATTTCGATCAGATTGCCCTCCGGGTCAGCGACCATGGAGGAGTACAGTCCCCAGGGCTCCATCCGCGGGGCGTAGACCGGCCGCGCGCCGGCAGCGGTCAGGCGGGCGTAGACGCTGTCCACGTCGGCGGAGGTGGGCAGGTCGATGGCCAGCTCGAAGGTGCCGTTCAACCCGGAGGGATAAGTTGGGGACTGCCCCAGCAGATCGGCCAGCTGCGCGCGCTCGTACATGGAAAAACGCACGCCCTCGTTCTTGAACTCTGCGTACGGACCCTTCCCGTCCCAGTCGATCTCAAACCCGAGCTCGTCCCGGTAAAAAGCGACCATGCGCTGAAGGTCGTTCACAAAGATGCCGATCATGTCAATTCGAGTGCCCATGAACCTCTCCTCCTGTATCTGTCCTGTGAGTGATTCGTTAATGGTACCTGCATCCTGAAGAAGCAAGTCCGGGCGGACGCTGGAGAAAAAACCCGCGCCTTATGCGCGGGCTGTGGAGTGACGGATTGTATACGGGGGATTTACAGCTTCGGGAAAATGGCTCCAGTTTCCTGCATGTAGCGGCGGTACTGCTCGCCAAAGTGCTCGAGCATCATCTGCTCTTCGGCGCGCACCCGCAGCAGGTAGAAAGGGATGAACAGCAGCAAATTCGCCGGGCCGGCGATCCAGTTCCACAGCAGCAGCGGCTGGGCGAGCACCCACAGCCACTGGCTGGCGTACATGGGGTGGCGGATGCAGCGGTAGATGCCGGAGGTGACCAGCTGGTGCCCGGGGTGGATTTCCAGCGTGGGCGACCAGTTGGTCGACAGGTCCCGGTGAGAGAGCCAGAACAGCCACACCGCGCCGGCCAGCAGGACCACCCCGGCCCAGCCGGCCGGGACAGGCAGGCGGTAATCGGCGAAATCCACCCAGGGGGTCAGGGAGTAGACCAGCGGTAAGAAAAACATGGCCGCAGACAGCAGGTTCAGCAGCGCGACTTCGGTACGCGACGCCCACCGGTCGACGGTCTGTGTCTGCCGGCGCGCCCTGTGCACCGGCACGCGGATGGCCACCTCGACCGCCAGGCCCAGCCAGTAAACGACGGTGAATATGCTCATCACTCCTCGCGAAAGCGCACCGGCGGGGTCTATTTAAGCACCGGCTGGCAGGTCGGGCAGAAGTAGATGCTGCCGCCCAAAAAGCTCTGTTTCTGGATGGTGCTGCCGCATTCAGCGCAGGGCTGGCCCGCGGTGTTCTTGCTCATGCGAGTCCGGTAACCGCCGGGCTGGCCGTACAGGTCTGCTTCCGTATCCCGGCCGCCGCAGTCAGCCATCTCTTGCAGCGTAGCGCAAATGGACTGGTACAGCTGTTCCCTGGCCTGCCCGTCGAGCGCCGAGACGGTGGATTTCGGATGCAGCCTCGCCCGGAAGAGAATATCCTGCAGCGTGCCGTTGCCCAGGCCAGGAATGCGCTGCTGCGTGGCCAGAAAAGCCTTCAGTGACAGTTTTTCCAGCTCCGGCTGGAAGAGAGACAAAAAGTATTCCGGGGTGAAGTCCGCGCTGAGCGGGGACGGCTTTTCCCGGGCAACCTGCACGTAGGGATTGCTGCTGGCGCCGTCCTCATCGCACCACAGGCCGCCGTACATGGAGATGGAAGCGCTGAGCGCGGAGCCGTCCTCGAACTCGATCAGCAGCTGGTGCTTTTTCGGCCAGCCTTCCGGGCCGGGATGGAAGCGCAGGTTGATTCCTTCGGCGAACACCAGCACCAGGCCGCTTGCCAGAATTTCGACTTTCCCGCCGAATGCGCGGGCTTTGCCGATTACCCTGCCGGGCAGGATATCCGAATAACCGGCCGGGTCGCCGGAATACCAGGCGAATTTATGCGGGTGTTGACCGGCGGTCGCTCTGAGGACAGTCTTTCCGCGGACAGAGTCGCTGAGCTGCCGCGCGAGCACAGCTGCTTCGGGGATTTCAATCATGAGGTTGTCCTTATTGATTAGTTGAGGGACTGCTGCAGTTGGAGGTAGGTATTGTTACAACAATTATAAATCCCGCCGGTCCGCCGGCGGGATTTTCAGGCGAAATAAGGCGCTCCGAGCCGCTCCATCTCCTCCACGGTGAGGACGATGTCCGCCGCGGCCAGGTTTTCGGCCTGGTGCTGCGGGTTGGAGGACATGGGGATGGTGATTACCCGCGGCTGGGTGGCCAGCCAGGCCAGCGCGGCCTGATGGGGTGTGATTCCACGCTCGCGGGCGATGGCCTGCAGCCCGGGGTGCTTCTGGAGGTTGCGCGGCTTGACCGGGGAATAGGCGGTCAGGAGGATGTCGTTCTGCTGGCAGAACGCCAGCACGCCGTTATCCACGTAGGTGCGGTCGTAGATGTTGTAGGGCACCTGATTGGTCAGCAGCGGGGTCTCGGACAGCTCCGCCGCCTGCCGGAGCAGCCGCAGTTTGAAGTTGCTCACCCCCAGATGGCGGACCAGCCCGGCGCGTACCAGCCCGTTGAGGGCTTCGAAGCTCTCCTCCAGACGCATGCCCATGCGCGGCCAGTGGATCAGGTACAGGTCGAGATAGTCCATGCCCAGCCGGCGCAGGCTGCCTTCGCAAGAGCGGCGGATTTCGTCCGGCGTCAGGTGATCCGGGGAGACTTTGGAGGTGATGAACAACTTTTCCCGGTCCACGCCTGCCTCGCGGATGGCCTGGCCGAGCAGCTCCTCGCAGTGACCGCCGGCGTAGATTTCGGCGGTGTCGAAGTGGGTGTAGCCCAGCTCCAGCGCGGAGCGCAGCGCGGCCAGAGAGCGCTCGTCGCCGGCGAGGCCGGGGCTGTAGTCCCCGCCGATGCGCCAGGTGCCGAAGCCAATTTTGGGGATTTGCAGGCCGTGCAGGGTTTCGAAGCGCATGTAAAGATTATAGCATTCCGCTCGAGAGGACGGGGGCTGCAGGGTTGACCTGCGTCAGCCCCGGCCCGGGATGGTGTAGCGCAGCATCATCACGCCGGAGGAGAAGCGGTGGGCATCCACCAGCCGCAGGTCGACCTGCCCGGCCTCCGGGAGAAACATGGGCAGGCCAGCTCCGAGGATTACCGGGTGCAGATACATGCGCACCTCATCAACCAGCCCCAGCCGCAGGAAGCTGGCGGCCAGGGTCGGCCCGCCGATGCTCATATCCCCGCCGGGCAGGGCTTTGAGCCGCCGGATTTCGTCCGCGTCGATCTCCCGCACCAGCTCCGCGTTCCAGCCCACCTCCGGCAGAGTCCGGGAGAAGACCAACCTATTCTGTGCCCGCCAGATCTGCGCGTACTCGACTTCTTCGGGCGAAGCGTCCGGGTTGGCGTCGGCCGCCGGCCAGTAGGCGGACATCAGCTCGTACATACCGCGCCCGTACAGGGCCAGTTCGATGCCGCGTTCCATTTCGTTGAAATGCCGGTGAAGCTCGGCATCGATCAGCCCCCAGGACAGGTCACCATCCGGGCCGGCAGCATAGCCGTCCAGGGATGCCGACAGGGCGTAGATTAGCTTTCGCATACCATCCTCCGCGGACCGGGGCGGAATCTCGGAATAAGGCTGCCGCCTGAACTGGCTCACACGCCCCGCCTGGATGACCATTATGACCGATTTCTACGCGAGCGGGTATCAAAAAGCCCCGTCCAACGGGGCCTTGAAGAGAGGTTATGGGGAAAGGGCGGCGCCGGCAGCTGGCTGTCGATATCTAGTAGCGGAATCCCTTGATCTCCGGGTGCTCGATGAGCCTGCGCACCAGCTTTGCGTGGCTTTCCGGGGAGCCGGTGATGTTCCAGCTGCAGGTCAGCTCGTCACCGGATCTGGTGTGCGAGTGATACTGGATGTGCAGCCCGGTCTCGGCCACGGTGCGCTCCAGGGCGGCCAGCTGGTCCAGGTCGCCGGCGAAGGTGATCTCGTACAGCCGCTCCTCGCGGATATTGTCGATGCGCTGCTCCAGTGCCGGGAACAGCCAGAGTACGAACATGGCGGTCAGCACGACCACCCCGGCGGTCAGGTATTCGCCCCCGCCGATGGCCATGCCCACGGCGGCCGTCAGCCAGATGGCCGCGGCGGTGGTCAGGCCGATCACCCGCCCGCCGGCGCGCAGGATCACCCCGGCGCCCAGGAAGCCGACGCCGGTGACGATGTTGGCGGCGATGCGGTTGGGGTCGGAGCTGGGGGCGAACTTGTAGGACAGGATGGTGAACAGGCAGGCCCCGACGCAGATGAAGATCAGGGTGCGAAAACCGGCCGCCTTGTCGCGGTACTCACGCTCCAGGCCGATCAGCCCGCCGGCGGCAACCGCCAGCAGGATTTTCAGTACATCATCCGGGTTCAGCGCCATGATGGTCCTCGTTGGAGTTGTTTTTTTTCGTGGTTGATGCAGCTATTATGCCATGGATTAGCGCCGGGCGGGCTGGTAAGGTCAGGCGCACAGAATGCCCATTGCAATTCGGATATATGAAGTCATAATTAGTGCAATATGCTGGGGACCGAACTGATCCGCGCACCTGGCCGGGGCGGTCAGGCAGAATTGGAGTGAAGCATGAGAATTGCCCGTACGGTTTACTGGTTGTTCGCCTGGGTGTTCATCCTCGGGGTGACCGTGCAGGTCTTCCTGGCCGGGATGGTGGTCGTCGCCCGGGAAATGGGGTGGAATGCGCACCGCGACATCGGCCACTTCCTGGCCGCCCCGCTGCTGGTTATGCTCATCTGTGCATACGTTGGGCGCTTGCCAACCGCGATGAAAGGGATGACCTGGCTGCTGGTCATCGCCTACCTGCTGCAGGCGGACGTGGTCATCTTTATGCGCGAGGCCGCTCCGCTGGTCTCCGCCTTCCATCCGGTGATTGCGCTGGTGGACTTCACCCTGGGTCTGGCGCTGGCACGGCGGGCCAGGGGGCTCCTTAACCAGCCGGGCGCGGAATCCGGACTGCCTTCCGTGGAGGAGCCGGCCGCCCGGTCATAGCGGCTGCGACAGCCCGGAAAGAAAGCGCTCCACATTCGCAGTGAAGGCCAGGGTCTTCTCTTCGATCTGCCGTGTCAGCGCGTCCAGATTGGAAAAGTCGGGCCGGTCCGCCAGGGTATGCACCAGGATCTCATCTTCGCCCTGGACGGCGGGGACGAGGGGGTATTTCCCCCAGCCGCTCTCGGTAATCATTTTCCAGTACTTCGCCTGCACCTGTCTGTTGGCTGCCGCCAGCCAGGCTTCAAACCGGCAGGCTTCGTGCAGGAAGACGATGGCGATCTTGAGCCTTTGAGCCTGCGTTCGGCCAGCGGGTGCGGGGTGCAGGCGAAATTGGTCATGTCCATATACCCGAAGTACAGCCCGCCGGAAACGATGAAGTCGGGGCAGCGGGCGCCGAAATGCGCCCGCTGCGACTGCATGTAATCCATCAGTCCCCGGTATGCCTGCTGAATCACGCCTTTCTCGAGCTGGGTCCTGTACTCGAGCATAGCTTCGTGAAGCGCGGTCATGCTCGCCTCCTGTTTCCAACCAAATTGGTGCGAGGAGAACGCTCAGGATGTCAGGCGCGGCTCGATATCTCCACATCACGCCAGAATCCAGAACTAACCTCACTGTACCGGTTATTGGAGGCAAAGGCAAGAGATACCCGCGCAGCCTGACCGGTCGGGGTCAACGGGGGAGGAACAGGTATACAGCCCGCGGTCTTTCCGCTGTTATCCCACCTCGAGCCGCACGGTGACACCATCCCCGACCTCCAGACCCTCCGCCTGCCGGACGCTGGCCTTGACCGGCACCACGTAGCGGCCGTCCTTGGGCCACAGGGAGGTCTCCCACTCGGTGCTGCCGATCCGGACCCGCACCGGGATCATGCCCCAGCCGTAGGTCACGAAGCCGGAGATGTCCTTCAGGTACAGGCTCTCTTCCTCGGGGACGACGACGAAGTGAAACGGGGCGGGGCCGCGCCAGTACCAGATCACCCCTTCAAACTCGAGGACCATGGCTAACCCCTGACAGATATTCGCCGGGAGGCATGCAGCCGGTCCGGCCCGCTAACCGGCGAAGACTTATTCATGCGCAAAGCCCTCAACGGACCGCTTTTTTCACCAGCGCGGCGATTTGATCCTCCCCGGCGGGCGTCAGTTCCTTCAGGGCGAAGGCGGTCGGCCACATGGACCCGTCGTCCAGGCGGGCGTCCTCATTGAAGCCTAAGGTGGCGTAGCGGGTATTGAATTTGGACGCGGGCTGGAAGAAGCAAATGATCTTGCCCTCCCGGTTGGCGTAGGCGGGCATCCCGTACCAGGTCTTGGGGAGCAGCTCCGGGGCGTTTTCGGTGACGATGGCGTGGATGCGCTCGCCCATGCTGCGGTCCGGCTCGGGCAGTTCGGCGAGCTTTTCCAGCAGCGCCTTTTCGCCCTCCGCGCGGCTCTTCGCCATGCGCTCTTCGGCTTTGAGCTCCCTGGCGCGCTCCTTCATCGCGGCGCGCTCTTCTGCGGTGAACCCCTTGTTTTTCTTCTCACTGACAGTGCTCATCAAACCCTCCTGTATGAGGGGATGGCTAATGGCGCCATCCCGACGTGTCAGATGTCTGTCTATCGTAGAACATTTTTTCTTGATCGTCAAGATGGGAATTGTCCGAATTGGTCGATGATTTCGGGGGGATGCGCGCCGCGAATCAATAGCAGACCGCGCAGGCGCGGTTGGGGTGACGGATGGTCAGGGATGCTTTCCTACTGAGGGGGCGGGAAGAGCCGCCGGCGGACACCGGCTTTCCCGGGCGCCGGTTTGTACCGCGCGGACCACACGACCACCCCGGCCGCGGCCATCCCCAGGCCGCCCCAGACCAGCAGGTAGAGGTCGTAGGGCAGGGCGAAAGCCGGACGGGGCAGGGTGATCAAGTCCTGCACGTTGTTCGAGGTCATCGAGTCGACGCCGGCCAGCCACAGGCGCGAATACAGCCAGGGCTCGTCCACCACCCACAGGTTGACCCACAGCCCGGCCTGCCGGTAGGCTTCGATCTCGCCGATTGACAGGCTGTACACGCTGTTGACCACCCGAAAGCCGGCGGCGGTCAGGGATTCGGGTGAGGGATGGGCCGAGGTGTAGCCGATCCCGGCAGCCAGGACGGCGTCCGGCAGGATCGACCGGACCCGATCGATCTCGTCCGGCCCGGCCAGGATCCATGCCCGCTCCGCGATGCCGGCGGCATCAATCGCCTGCAGGACCATGTCGAAGGCCCGGTCGTGGTAGGGGTGCCCTTCGGCCGGGATGCGCAGGTCATAGAGGAAGTGCAGGCCGCGATCCGCCGCCAGCTTCAGCCCCGCATCCAGGGTCGGGATCGGGTCTCCGGAAGGAGTCGACCACCCCGGGTACCAGCTGCCCGCATCCAGGCGAGAAAGCTCGTCCCATGTGAAGGACTCAGCCGGTTCGCCGGCTCGATCCGGGAAGACCCCGGCGATGTTCGTGGTCCGGCCCAGTGTGGCGTCGTGCATCAGGAAGAGCACGCCATCGCGGCTGACGGTGATATCCGTCTCAAGGCCGTAGACGCCCAGGTCAGCGGCTGCCTGCATGGCGGCCAGGGTGTTCTCCGGCGCCTGGGTCGAAGCGCCGCGGTGAGCGAACAGGCGGGGCTTTTCCGGCAGCGGACCGCGGTAGACATTCGCCGGGGTGCGGAAGACGGGAACCAGCCAGAGCGCCAGCAGCCCGGCGGCCATCCAGGCGCTCCGGCCCGGGGGCTTGCCCCGCACCTGCCGGCCGAGCAGCCAGGCCAGGAACAGGAGGATGCCGGCGTCAAAAATGATGCGGAAGTACAGCATCAGCTGGCCGAGCCGGTAGAGCTGGGCCGGGTTGCTGCGGAACAGCACCGCGAAGCTGGCGTAGAAGAAGAGCAGGAAGAGCGCGGCCGCGGCGTTGAAGGGCCAGACAGGCCCGGTTCGCCGGCCCATGCGGCGCAGGATCAGGCGTACCGCGCTCCAACCGGCTTCCAGCCCGGCGAAAAGCAGGAAGACCAGCATGAAATTCGTCCGCAGGCCGGTTTTGCCCATCAGAAAGGCATTGAGCGTGCTCTGGTAGGGACCGTTGGTCAGCCAGAAGGCAAGGAAAAACAGGGCATGGATGAGCAGTACGCGTGCCACAGCCTTCTCCCGGGAGCGCAAGAGGGTTTCCTCCTTATTCTATCCGGGTGTCCTGAACCGGACGGCGGATTACCTGCCAGGCTCGTGCACCAGCTTCACCCGGAAGGTGCCCACAACCTGGCCCTTCGATTTGGGCGCCGTCTCGGTAAATTCCGTTTCCACCGCCACCGGATCGCCGTTTTTCAGCTTCACGGGGAAGATGTACAATGCACCGACCATGGGGTTGACCTGAAGATACTGCTCGTAGGTGGCCTTCCAGCTGTTGTGCACCACCGGCATATCGGACACCAGTTCTTCGTTGATGATGTAAGTCTCCCTGGATGGAGCCATGCGGTCAATGACCAGGGTCGCGGTTCCCTTGCAGGCGTCGAAACTGGTGAACAGAACTTCGAACTGGAAGCTGGGCGCTTTCATGATGATGGACGGCTCGCGGGTGTTTTTAAACGACACTACCTCGCCCATCCCCAGGCCGTGCAGCCAGGAAAGGTTGCCCGTGCTCTCGAAATCAGGCCGCATGCTGGTTTCCCCTTTGATCTCCCAGAACTGGTTGCCGGCGATCTTCAGCTCGTAAGTCAGCTCCACCTCGAAGGTCATGGCGCTTTCAATTTTGGCGATCAGGTCATCCAGGGGGATCGTAGACACACCGACCAGCGCTGCCCGCCGCGCCATATCCATTACTGCCCCCACGTTGCGGTACTCGTGCTTCTCACGCAGCTCCTTCAGCAGCTTGTCGATGGACCGCTCTGCCATCGCGCCCAGCGCCTCGGCCAGCTGGACCGAGCCGGGGTGACGCGGATCAACAAAGGCAAGATTGTGAGCCACCTGCATCCCTACCCGGGTGATCGGCTCCACATGCTCCACCTGGCTGCCGTACTCTTTGATCAGCAGGTTCACCTTCTTTATCTGACGCTCCAGCAGGCGTGTCTCCAGGGTGAGGTCGTGATCGCGGCCCATGCGGGCGAGCGCAGTCTGCGCGGCGATCATCTGGAGCATCAGCTCGCCTTCCGGGCGGTGGAACTGCTCGTCGAACTTCTTCAGGGCCTTCTCGCGGGCTTTCGAATCGTCCTCGTCTTTCGGGCAGGTGACCGGAACGGCGGGCGGGCGCGGAACTTTAATATTCTTGTCTTTCAGCAGCTCGCGCGCCTTCTGGACCAGCTCGGTGTAATGTCCCATCTCCTGCTCGCGCAGCTGACCGGCTTTCGGGTCGTTCGCGCTGACCACGGTGTACGAGCTGAAGTGCTGGATGACGGCTCCTGACCCGAGACCCGCTTCCTGCTGTTGGGCGAAGTTCACCTGCGCGCCGTCGTGGCTGCCGCTCAGGAACAGCGCCGTTTCCTCCAGCCCGCCGCCGGAAACGGTTAAGGTCGCTGGATCATCCAGCCACAGCTCGTCCGGCTCGAGCAGCACCCCGCCCACCTGAGTGCCCGGGATGTCAGCGGACTGCACCTCGCTCAGGGCGGTCATGGTGATGGTCTGCGGCTCGCCCAGCGCGCCCGGGGGGATGGCCAGCGTCCAGGTGAGGCCGGCGGCGTCAGTCAGCGACAGCTCCAGCCCGGAGCCGTAGGGCACGAACTCGCCGCTGGCTGATGCGCGGTGTCGACGGTGAAGGTGATGCTGCCCAGCGCGGGCAGCTCGCCGGGCGTGTCCTCGATGTCGTCGACAAAGGTGGCCTGCGAATCGTCCTCCTCGGAGAAGGGAAGAGCGGGATTCTGCGGTTCACCGGACGCTGGCTGCTGTCCGGCGTCTGAAGGACTGGTTCCGGGCTGCGGAGCGCAGCCCGCCAGCAGGCCGCACACCAGGGAAAACAGGCATACGATGCGGAGGAAGGGGTTCATCGATGGACTCCTTTGCGGAGGGATGGGGTGGAGTGAGGCCTGTTGGAGGTGAGATTAAAAATCTTGATCAGGGAATGAAGCCATTATAACCCAGGGGTGTAATTGTCGAAGTATACGGGTAAACAGAAAAGGAAATTGGTTCAGGTGAAGTATTGTCTGTATAATAGATAAACATACTAATTAATATATATGTGGAGAGTGAATGAGCGATCAAGGAGAATAGGATGCGCACAAGGCTTAGAAAATGGCCTGTTGCCGCACGAAGCCTGTTAATTGTGTTGGCTTTGCTGATCCTTGCGATAGGGGGTCTGTCGCTCTATCAGGCTGCTGCCACCGCAAACGACCAGCGGAATTATCCGCCGCCCGGCCAACTGGTGGACGTGGGAGGCTATCGGATGCATATCTTCTGCATGGGTGAGGGCAGCCCCACTGTGATTTTGGATTCTCTTTTCCCCGGGACCGTTTCTAACTGGGGCTGGGTACAGCCAGAAATCGCACGCACCACCCGGGTTTGTGCCTATGACCGCGCCGGTCTGGGCTGGAGCGAGCCAGGGCCCGAGCCGCGGACACAGCAGCAGGCTGCTCGCGAACTGCAAATTCTGCTAACGAATGGCGAGATCTCCGGACCGTATCTTCTGGTGGGTCATTCTCTGGGCGGGCTTACCTCGCGAATGTACGCCAGTATGTATCCCGATCAAGTGGCCGGGATGGTGCTGGTTGAAGGGACCAATCCCGACTCATGGATCCGGCGCGGACAACCGGAAGGTGTGGGAGCTGATCGTAACATGCTGGCGATGACGCCGCTGCTGGCAAGACTGGGGATCTTTCGCCTCGGCTTGATGCGGTTTTTTTCCAGTGACCCCGATCTGCCTGAACAGCAGCGCCAGGAACTGCAGGCATTCTTTGACACTGCCAAATTCTGGGAAACCGTCCTTGCGGTGGACAATTCGTTCTCACAATCACTCGAGGAGGTAAGGCACGCCAGCGACTTTGGCGAAAAACCGCTGATCATTGTATTAGGGAGCGAAGGGGATGGCGGTATTGCAGAGCTGCAAGAGCTCTTTGCCCAGCAGGAAAACCTATCCTCAAACAGCCTTACGTGGACGGTTGAGGGAGCAACACATGCCAGCCTTGTAGATAACCAGGATCATGCTCAACAGACGAGCGCTGCAATCCTCCTGGTGGTCGAAGCCATACGAACCGGGCAGCCGTTGACAGTTTTTGAGTAACCACCCCCGAAGGTTCATCGAGTTCACCAGCAGGTCGAGCTTTTGTATTCTTCTCCTGCAGTAGTAAATTGGATTCAGCCTGTCATGTTTCCGCAGCTGGCCGTGGGCACGCGCCGCCTGCGCGACATCGGCATGAGCGGGTGGTGCCAGCTGCTCCTGCTGGCGCCGGTCGGCGGGCTGGTGGTGATGGCGTATTTCTGGGCCCAGCCGACCGTACCCCCGCAGCCGGACGAGACGATTCCGGTATAAGGGCCTCATTATTGTCATCAAAATATCAAGAAAGCGCCGTCCATTTGGACGGCGCTTTCGTTTGCTTCAGAACCGGTTTAATGCTGACCGGAGAGTACCGGCCGGAACTTATACCCGTAAACCAGCATCCCCCGTTCGTCCCCATCCGAGCCG
>CZCB01007514.1_pt1 | contig 17926 bp, 20 predicted proteins | sample 591991 | NCBI WGS metagenome assembly CZCB01 (sample SAMEA3556809, study PRJEB10932) | anaerobic digester metagenome | reverse complement strand
TTTTTTAGTTCTTGACTTTTGAGATGTACCGATGATACTTTGCCATCTGTACATGCTGCAATTCCAGCAATTTCACCATCTATTACAGCAATATAAAAAACATCAAGATTAAACATATGGCTAAAGGCTCTAGTAAGTTTATCTTTATCCTTTGAAAAATATTTAAGCCATTGAAAAAAACATCAACAAATATCTCACTGATTTTCGTTTTAGTATCATTATCAAATTCATTAGAACGAATAATTTTCATTATTATAATCCTTTCTAACAAGTTTTAGTTCCTTATGAACAATTTCTCATTTGTCGAATAAAACCTACTAAACAATACTACTAAATAATTCGGACTCTACAATCAATTTTATTACCCTTCTGGAAATGCCTTCTGTTAAAATTCATTTATGTTTGTTGATTTTACTGCTTTTAGAAAATTCTCAGGTGCCTGTACAAACTGTAACTTTTGAAAATCCTCCTTAAACATATGGGTCTTTAAAATTGACAAGCATTCTTCCAAATCATTTTGTCTATACCCGATTACTGGGTCTGTCAGTAACGCAAACCCAAAATCAGAATACAGTTTTATTGCCCGGAAACTGGATGGCTGTGTATGAAGAAATACGGGATATTCATTCTCGGGAATACTTTTCATAACAATGGAAAGCAGTGCCCTTCCAATGCCCAATCCTTCATATTCTTTCACAACTTTAAACCAATGTATCGTAGTAATTTTATCGTATGCCTTCCATGCAAAGCACGTCCCGATAGGGGTATCATTTTTATCGCAAACAAATAAGCACTTCTTAAAAAACAAATCTTCTTTGCTTGCATAGACATCATTGAAATACTTTGTCATATAGTCGCTATATTGCTCAGCAGTCTTCTCATCATCAAAGGGCATCTTTTTCCATATATCTAATTCATTTCTTCTACAAGTTCGTACATGATATCCATCTGGCAACTCAGCAAAGGCACTAGTATTTAATTTTTTACACATCATAAATAGGTTTTTATCGGGAATTTCGTTTTCCATGACATAATCTCCTATATCAGTATTTATATAAATTACTCACTCATATGTGTTCCTCATAACCTCTTTCTCGCAGAAACAAGCAGCATCATTGGCCTGCGTAGTTCATCTAACATTCCTGATACTGTATTAAGCATATTTTTTTCAGGCTTAGGCTCCACAACCCCTGTTATTTCAAATCCTTTTCTTATGAGGCTATTTAAGTATGTAGTAAGTGTTCGGTGATATTTAATAACTTCTTCACCTAAAAATTTAGCATTGCGAATACCTTCCGTAAAATAATGGTCAACTGGCCAATGTAAAATATTACCTTTATCATCATAATACCAATCTTGAGGGCCTTGCGCTGTAAAAATTGGATGCTCTACAGAAAATACAAAATCTCCACCCGTTGAAAGGCATTTATATACTCTATCTAAAACATCCTCAAAGGATTTAATATAGTGAAGCGCCAGGGAACTGATAACAACATCAAAGGATTCTTCAGGAAAATCTATGTCCTCTATTGGCATACAGATATATTCGATATTCCCACATTTCGTTTTATTCTTCGCCTCACTTAACATCTTTTGTGAAATATCAATTCCAATTACTGACTTTGCACCGTTCTCTACAGCATAGCGACAATGCCATCCAAATCCGCAGCCTAAATCTAAAACTCTTTTGTCTTTAAAGTTAGGCAGCATCTTTTTTAGTTCATGCCACTCCCCTGCACCTTCAAGACCATTTTTTGAACGGCTCATATTGCTATATTTATCGAAAAAGACATCATCATCGTATTTATTTTGTTTCACTTTAATCACCCATTCACATATTCTTCTTTAAGATAAAATAAAGCGTTTATATGCTATTTTTCTTCCTGTATTTGTTTTAAAATTTTCCTCAATACATTTCCTTATTTCCTGCTGCTGTTTTTGTTTATCCATTACGGTTAAATTCTCTAATAAATCTGCTTCCCACTGTATTTGAAAATCAATACCATCAATTTTAGAAGGGGTATGATGATTGCCTATTATAAAACATATCCTATCAACATTTTTGTTATATCCCACCTTTTCCAATATCTTTCGTGCTACTGCTGGTCCCTCTTTTTCCTGATATACACCATCTATAGAACCATACTTCCTTTGTGCCTCAACAGCACCAATGTCATGGAGTATGGCAACAATCCTAATCACTTCTTTTTCTTCCTGTATATTTTCACCTTCCATTATATCCTCTGCATTTTGCAATACTTTGAGGGTATGCTCTATTCCGAAGGGAATTTCTTTAAAGACTTCTTTCATTTCTTCAATAATTTTCTCTATAAACATAAATTACCTCCAATATTTACATTGACTCTCCAATATCACTCTCAAACACCTTTTGATAAAAATCTAAAACCTCTTTGCAATTACCATTAAATACAAGGTATGGTATGACCATGCTCGTCCTCCTTTTTACCTTTACTATTTGTTTCAAGCCTTAAGTTTTCTTATAACCAATTACGAAATATTCTACAAAGTCGTATTATACTAATAATGTGAATTGACATTATTTATAAAGGCTTTTTTGGTCTATCCTTACAATAAAAGCAATTAGGGTCACTACACTTCTCTTCTGTCCATTCGTTACAATAAGCACAAAAATATGAATCATACTTTTCATACAAAATTAAGAAATTATCACACTTCGAGCACTTTTCATCTGCTATAGAGCCTTCTATTCGAATATCATTAATTATTACTTCATCATTATCTATATCTTCGATAATTCTCATTCTCATGCTCCACAATTCTTATTTCACAACATTACTACTAATATGTACTATATACCTTTATTTTACATCATATAGTCTATAAAAGCATCTACATTTTTATAACCAATTCCCCAAATAATTCCCAAAGTCCAATAGATAAACTCGAAATAACCGATTATGCTTTAATACAAAAATACAACTTTATTTTTATTTTGTTAGAACTTTATCGGTTATAATTTTGTTTTTCTTTTTCTAGAATTACCATCTTGCCATCTTTAGAAACAGAAAAAATAAGGCATGTCCTATAGAAATGTAAATAAAGTCCTTACATAAACTCCTTACAATTGCCAATATTCTTACACTTTAGAACTTCATCAAACCCCGTATTTTCAACACTCTCCCTTATTCCTTGTGCCTTTCAATCTCACAACTATATTTTCATTATAAAAGAACTTTAACATTCATAAAAATACCTTTTCTTTTTCTAGAATTTCTTCTTCATCATTTCTGAAACAGAAAAAAGATGCCAAGTTATTATAAAAAGTAAATAATGTCCTAATTCCTTTTCTCTTTTATCCCCATTTTCTTCGTGTTTTTTATACTTTATCCCCATTCTTGTATCAAGAAATGTGGTTAAAACCTTAATCTAAGGACTTTATTTTCTTTTTGTAACTACTTTCCTGTCATGAAAGAACTTTTCTGTTTCCGCAATTTTTATCCATATGAATTTTAGAAACAGAAAAAAATCGCTATGTTGTATAGCAAAAGTAAATAAAGTCCTATTACAAATTCCCTTTAATTCCCATTTCGCTTGTGTCTTGAAACTCTATTAACTCCAGTATTCTCAACACTTTCCCTTATTCCTTATCCCTTTTTATAAAACTACTTTATTTTATTTTTGCAACAACTAATTAACCCCTATTTTAAGCCCAAAATGTTTCCTATTTTCCTTACCCCTTTTTCCTTAATCCTAACTATATGTAATCCAAACAAACTCCTTTCCTTTTTCAAATAAACTCCTTTCACAAATCCCCCTCAAACCCTTGAAAATACTGGCTTGTTATTCTCTTCCAATTTCCCATTTAATTCCTTTTTCCTTATTCCTTACTTCCTAAAGTCCTTTCATTCCTCAATTTTTAGGGCAAAAAATGAAAATAAAGTGCTTTTAGGATTGAGGGTTAAGGGGGAAGGGTTAAGGAGAGATTTTATCCATTTTTCATTCCATTTTCTTTTCCATTCAATCTTCTAATCCATTGATTTTTCTGGCTTTTAGCCTTATTCCTTGTTCCTTATCCCTTAAAACTTCTAAACAAAAAAAATGGCTTACAGGGCTTTTCTTCTCCCTAATAAACCATGTTTTCTAATACTACTTTATTTACCCCGTTTCATACATTTGAAAAATGAAAGGAGTTTATTTGGTTTATACAATTTACTTCATGTCTTACATTTCTCTTCTGCCTTCCATGGCTCGCATGAGGGTAACTTCATCAGCGTACTCGATGTCTCCGCCTACGGGAATACCGTGGGCTATACGGGTTACTTTGATTCCCATGGGCTTGATAAGCCGGGATATGTAAACTGCTGTTGCTTCACCTTCTATGGTAGGATTTGTTGCTAATATGACTTCCTTTACATCTGAATTCATTCTTGATACTAAATTTTTTATATTTATATCATCAGGTCCTATGCCATCGAGAGGTGAAATGGTACCATGAAGAACATGGTAGACGCCCTTGTATTCCTTGGTACGCTCCATGGCTGCAATATCCCTTACATCCTCCACTACACAAATAGTGGAAGCATCCCTTTTTGTATTGTTGCAAATGCTGCACAGTTCTCCCTCAGTAAGGTTTCCACACTGTTTGCAGTGTTTTGTATATTTTTTTGCATTGACTATTGCTTTTGCCAATTCCACCACATCGCTGCCCTTCATGTCCAAGATATGAAAGGCAAGGCGCTGAGCAGATTTTCTGCCTATTCCCGGAAGCTTTGACAGCTCTTCTATAAGCTTTGTAATAGGCGCTGTATAATTTTCCATTACATTAACCCTGGAATATTTACTCCGCCAGTAACTTTTTTCATTTCACTTTCCATCATTTCATCGGCCTTTCTGAAGGCTTCATTGATTGCTGCCACAATCATATCTTCAAGCATTTCCACATCGTCTTCGTCTACAACTTCCGGATCAATTTTTAGTTCTAACATTTCTTTCTTTCCGTTAACTTTAACTGTGACAGCTCCTCCTCCAGAAGTAGCCTCTACTTCTCTTTCCTCAAGCTCTTTCTGCATTTCTTCCATCTGTTTCTGCATTTTTTGAATCTGCTTCATCATATTGTTCATGCCACCGGGCATGCCCATGCCCTTGGGCAGTCTTCTACCTTTTGCCATTTTTAGTCCTCCTGTTTAAATTCAACTATTTCTCCAAATTCATTTTTTAAATCTTCATATACATTTTCTATGGTGATTTTCGGTTTAGTCTTAACCAACTTTTCTCTCTTAGTTACAAATTCAACCTGGCAGTCCTCATTTACAAAACTACTTAATACTTCTCTAAACTTATCCTTATTTTTTGGCAGATTAGCAGCACTTATGTGAAAAGTGAACTTAGGGTCAAATTCAAATACCACCTTCTTATTTGTTACTTCTGCCAATTGGGACTCCCTTATAATAGCTTGAAGGGCTACATTGTCTCTTCTTATTTCTTTTAGTATTGTCTGCCAGTTCTCCTGTATTGCATTATAAATCTCTTCATCGCTTTTGTTTTCAAATTCTTTCTTTTCTACAGGCTTTTGAATGAGTTCTTCCTTTTTTTCTGTAATTTCTTTAGGTCTATTTACTGGTTTTGGTTTATATTTATTTTCAGAAGATATTTTTTTCTCTTCATCCTGTTTTATTTGAATAGCTGGAGGTTGGTAGTTACCTTGTAACCTTTGCTCCAACTCATCAATTCTTTTTATAAGTGCTTCTAAGTCTACATAACTGATATTATGGAGCATTTTTATTAGCTTTGTTTCCAAAAGAACTCTGGGATTTAAGGCCCTCTTACATTCTGCCTGGGCAGTTGATAAATCCTCTATTATTTTCACTACTTCATCAACAGATATTTTACTGCTTAATTTTTTTAGTTCCTCAGCTTCATCTTCAGAAATTCTCATAATATTATCGAAAGAATTTGTTGTTTTTATTATAAGAATATTTCTGAAACATATAATTAATTCATCTAAAAAGTAGGTAAGTTCTTTTCCGCTGTTTAAAATATCGTCTACCAAGGTCATGGTTTTTTCAATATTTTTATCAATAATTAAATTTGCTGCCTCTGTAATAACCTGGTAATTTACTGTTCCCAATAAATTTACTACCGTTTCATAATTAACTCCATCCTCATTAAAAGATATGCATCTGTCCAATATACTTTGGGCATCTCTCATGGCTCCTTCTGAATTTGCAGCAATGAGTTTAAGTGCCTTTTCTTCATATTTTATATTTAGTTCCTGGCATATTTTCTTCAGACTTTCTACAATAATTTCAGAGCTAATTCTTTTTAAATCGAATCTTTGGCACCTGGACAATATGGTAGCAGGTATTTTATGAGGCTCTGTTGTTGCAAGTATGAAAAGAAGATGTTTAGGTGGTTCTTCCAAGGTTTTAAGGAGTGCATTAAAAGCACCCTTTGACAGCATGTGCACCTCATCAATTATATAAACCTTGTACTTACTTTTAACGGGAAGAAACTTCACTTTATCTCTTAACTCTCTAATATCTTCCACACCATTGTTGGATGCAGCATCCATTTCAATAACATCCATATTGTTTTCTTCTAAAATGCTTATGCAGCTTTCACATTCATTGCATGGATTACCGTCCTGGTTGTTCAAACAGTTTACAGCCCTGGAAAATATTTTGGCAGTAGATGTTTTCCCCGTACCTCTTATACCGCTAAAAAGATAAGCATGGGCTAAATTATTTGACAGTATTTGATTTTTTAACGTCCTTGTTACATGCTCCTGACCTAGCACATCGTCAAAAGTTTTTGGACGAAATTTTCTGTATATTGCTTGATGAGACATTTTACCACCTGGTTCCGATATTTTTATAATTATAGCATAAATAAGGCTTTTAAACAACTGAGGAAGGTTGCCTTTAATCAAGTTCTGCTTTCATTATAATCTACAGAGACTGTTTTATATGTTAATTTTTTTTAATATTTAGCCTGTTAAAGACGATGAATTCTCTAGGGGAATATGATAAAATTTATTTATAAGAAGGGAAATTATATTTCGTACTATTGAAGGAGATCACCATGGATATTAAACAAATAAGAGATATAACTATTATTGATTTTGATGAAAATAAATACTTGGGAATTGCCTGTGATTCCTGTGGAGGTATAGGTTACAAGGAGCACGATGTGGTTAAAGCTTCACCTCAGCTTACGGCCTACCATACGGGGAAGGTGGTATTGGCAGAATTATTGAGTATGGGATTTACACCTTTTATTTTGGCTGATGGATTGGCTGTTGAAATGAATGATACAGGCAAAAAGCTTATTGAAGGATTTAATGAAGTTTTGTCAAAGTTAAGCACGAAGGTTCACTTAACAGGAAGTACCGAAGAAAATATAAAGACGGTTCAAACTTCCATGGGTGTTACCTGCATAGGAATTTGTGAAAAAAGTAAGTTGAAATATAAGAAAACTTCAGCAGGTAGCTTAGGCCTATTAATAGGACTTCCCATGGTTGGTAATGAAGTATTAAACAATTTAGATAAAGTATTGGACATAGATGATTTTGAAAGATTATCCAATTGTAATTATGTTGAAGAAATGCTTCCGGTAGGTTCACGAGGAATTGAAGCGGAACTTAATGATCTTTTAAAAGATAATGGTTTGGATTTTAAGTTTGAACAAAATTTAAATTTAGATTTAAAGAAGTCGGGAGGTCCTTCATGCAGCTGTATAGTTTCTATAGATAAAAATAAAATAGACTTGTTAAAAAATATAGTTCACAAGCCTATAACAATCTTAGGTGAGTTCAGGTAAACTAAAAGGCAATTTTTGCACTATGCTAAAAATTGCCTTGAAGTTTAATCTAAGTTGTATTTCTTCTTAAATCTGTCTACTCTACCGCCCTTATCAACAAACTTTTGCTTGCCTGTGAAGAAGGGGTGGCATTCTGAACAAATTTCAACTCTGATTTCGTCTAAAACGGAACCTGTTTCAAATGTATTTCCACATGCACATCTTACAGTTACAGTTTTATATTCTGGATGTAATCCTTTTTTCATAGCGTTCACCTCTTTCTCGATCTATATGAATATATAATCTTCAAATTACCTACAGAATTATATCACAGGGTTTTATATAATACAATATTTTTTTAATAATTCCTTTCATTAAGATCGGATTTTATTTTTTCAAGATTTAAAAATTGTGCCGTTTGTTTTATAAATTCGTCATTAGTCTTATATTTCAGAAGTCCATCAATTATTCTTTCTGTAACATCTGCAACAGGAAAGTTGCTCATTGCTTTTCTTAATTGCCAAATTGTCTGTAACTCTTCAGGGGTAAGGAGTAATTCTTCTCTTCTGGTGCCGGATTTATTAATATCAATAGCAGGAAATACTCTTTTTTCTGATAGCTTTCTGTCTAAGTGGATTTCCATATTGCCTGTTCCCTTAAATTCTTCAAATATTAAGTCGTCCATTTTGCTACCGGTTTCAATTAAGGCACTGGCAAGTATGGTGAGACTTCCTCCGTTTTCTATATTCCTTGCAGCACCGAAAAATCTCTTAGGTCCATATAAAGCTCCCGGGTCCAACCCTCCTGACAAAGTTCTTCCTGTGGGAGTAATAGTTAAATTGTAGGCTCTTGCAAGTCTTGTAATACTGTCTAGTAGAATAACCACATCTTTTCCGTGTTCCACCAATCTTTTAGCCCTGTCTAAAACCATTTCTGCAACCTTTATATGATTTTTAGGCAGTTCATCAAAAGTGGAATAAACAACATCCCCTTTAACGCTTCTTTTCATATCTGTAACTTCTTCAGGACGTTCATCAATTAAAAGCATGATTATTTCAATTTCAGGATAGTTTTCCGCAATACTGTTGGCAATGTTTTTCAAGATTGTTGTTTTTCCTGCTTTCGGCGGCGCAACAATCATACCTCTTTGTCCTCTTCCTATAGGTGCTATCAAATCAATTATTCTCATGCTAATATCTATGGGGGATATTTCTAATTTTATTCTTTCATTAGGGTAAATGGGGATGAGAGTGTCGAAATCTTTTCTATATTTAGAAGATTCAGGATTTTCATCATTTATTTCATTTACATAAAGCAGTGCTTTAAATTTTTCTCCTTGTTTGGGAGGTCTGGTAATACCTGAAATTTTATCTCCCGTTTTCATATGGAATCTTCTAATTTGAGAAGGGGATATGTATACATCCTCGTCGCTGGTTAGATAATTTTGGGTTCTTAAAAATCCGTAACCATCTGGGTGGGTTTCAAGAATACCGGATACTTGTTCCGATTCTCCGCCTCCAGCCTCTAATTCCTCAACTATCTTTTCAGGTAATGTTATTTTTTCTTCTTCTATTTCTATGGGTTCTGGGGATATTTCTTCTATTTTTTCTGTTGTAAGATTAACATCTTCTAATTTTTCAATTAAATTATCTATCTCATCTAATTTTTTTATTAATTCTTCTTTTTTATATTTATAGGCATCCCGTATACCGTTTAATTTCGCCAAATCTTTCAATTCAGAAAGTTTTAATTTTGTTAAATCCATAAAGCCTCCTTGCATCTAATCTATGTAATCTATATGGGGGAAAAACAGATGAGTTCATGGCAGGTGTAAGTAGATGTTTAAATACTATCATTTTACAATCTTTTAGTCAAGAACTTAATTATAATGTTTTCCTTAATAGTTACGATTTGTTAATTTGTTAACTATTGATTTGTTTTAGTTTTTCTTATACTATATAAGTAAGAGATTATATAACCGAGGTGTAAAATGACTGAACTAAAAGTTTGCGTAGGCAGTGCATGTCATTTAAAAGGTTCTTATGATGTAATAGAAATTTTTAAATACTTAATAAAGAACAGAAATGTCGACCATTTGGTTGAGCTTAAGGCTGCCTTTTGTCTTGGTCATTGCACTGAAGCTGTATCGGTAAGTTTGGACGGAAAAATATATTCAGTAAATCCTGATAATGCGGAAATTTTTTTTGATGAATACGTTATGACCAAAGTGAGGTAGTTATGAAAATACTTGACTTTTATCCTACAAATTGCAAGAATTGTTACAAATGCGTGAGAAATTGTGCCGTTAAAGCAATAAAAATGATTGATGATCAGGCTCAAATTGTGGAGGAAAAATGTATTGCATGCGGTAATTGTTTCTTAGTATGTCCACAAAATGCGAGAAATATCCACAGTGATCTGGAAAATGTGGAAAATGCCTTCTCTCAAGGTAAGAAAATAATAGTATCCATTGCTCCTTCCTACTTGGGAGTTTATGATGAACCTTACAAACTTATATCCGTGCTGAAATATTTGGGTGTTTCCTTGGTTGAAGAAACAGCCATAGGGGCGGAACAAGTTACAAAACTTTATGGAGAATATATTAAAACAACCAAGGAAAAAAACGCCATTACCACCTGTTGTCCGACGGTGAATATGACTATACAAAATTATTACCCCGATCTTATAAAATACTTAATTCCAATTGACTCCCCCATGATTGCCCACTGTAAAATGATTAGAAAACGACATAATGATGCTTATATAGTATTCTTGGGACCTTGTATATCTAAAAAATGTGAAGCTTATGGCTACCAGCTATCTGGTGTCATGGATGCAGTTATTTCCTTCGAAGAACTAGATAAGCTATTGGAAGCCAAAAATATAGATATATCCCAATTTGAAGAAAGCTATCCTGATTTAGAAGGAAATTACACAGGGAAGAAGTATCCATTGGAGTATGGTATTTTGTCAGGAATTAGCAGTATTGTAGAAGCAAGTAAGTTTACTCCTTTTGCAATATCAGGCATAGATAATTTAAGAGGTGCCTTCGATGCCATGACTAAAGGAGAACTGACAAATGTACTAATCGAAGCTAACAGCTGTGATGGGGGTTGCATGGGAGGACCAGCGGTACCAAAGAGGAGCAAAAATATATATGTAAGAAAAATTCATGCCCGAAAAAAAATCCAATCATTAAAGAATAATGAATATGAAAATTATACAGCAGAAGAAAAAAAATTAAATTATGTGAGAAAATTTAGGAATAAACAGTATATTCATCCTCCCTTCTCAGAAGAAGAAATTCGTAGTGTACTTGAGCAAACAGGCAAGCACAGTCCTGCTGATGAGTTAAATTGTGGAGCCTGCGGATATGATACATGCCGGGAAAAGGCTATATCTGTCTTGGAAGGATTGTCTCATCCTCAAATGTGTATGCCCTATATGCGCAGTGAAGCAGAAAAAATATCAAATATATATTTTGAATACTCTCCCAGTATAATTGTAATTGTTGATTTGAATCTTAACATACTAGACTTAAATCCCGTGGGAGAAAAAACTTTTAATGTTGATGTCAGCACCATTAAGGGCAAAGCCCTTTCCACCATTATGCCGGACAATGATTTTAAACATGTGTTAAAAACTGAAGAAAGTATGGTGGGGCGAAAAATAAAACTTGATAAGTACGGTTTAATTGTATTCCAGCGTATTATATACCTGCCTAAAAATAAAATATTGTTTGGCATATTAAATGACATTACTGATGATGAACTTAAAAAGCAACAAATTATAAACTTTAAATTAAATACATTAGAAACTGCCGACAATGTAATTGAAAAACAGATGCGGGTTGCCCAGGAGATAGCAGGACTCTTAGGTGAAACTACTGCTGAAACAAAAGCTGCCTTATTAAAGCTGAAAAAAGTTGTTTTAGAGGAAAATGAATGATGGAGTATTTCATTGACATTAATTATAAAAGTATAAATAAACATAATGAAGAATTGTGCGGAGACAAGGTAGAATATATTTATGATGATGAAGGTGTTATCATTGTTATGTCCGATGGTTTAGGTAGCGGCGTAAAGGCAAACATATTGGCAACCATGACTACCAAGATTGCGGTAACCATGTTAAAGGAAGGAGCATCTATAGACGATACCATTGAAACTATTATAAATACTTTACCAGAATGCAAAATTCGGAAATTGGCTTATTCCACCTTCACTATAATTAGAATCGATAAGGATAACAATGCATATATTGCAGAATATGATAATCCCCCTTATTTTTATTATTCTTATAAGAGGAGTATTCCCGTTCCTAAGAAGGAGCGTATTATAGGAAATAAGAAAATCTACGAGTCCAATATTAAACTAAATCTTGGAGATGCAATATGCGTTGTAAGTGATGGTGCAATTCATGCGGGAATTGGACAAATGCTTAATTTGGGCTGGTCCTGGGATGAAATAAACGAGTATTTAAGGGAACTGAACAATGTAAATCGCTCAGCACAACTCATTAACGGAAACTTCATAGGAGTATGCAGCAACCTATACAACAATCAACCAGGGGATGATACGACCATAGTGACCCTTAAAGTAAGAAAGCCGGAAATTATAGATATTTTCATTGGTCCTCCCGGGGACAAGAGCAAAGATAAATATCTTGGTGAAATTATGAGAAATAGTAATAATATTAAAATTATATGTGGCGGTACCACAGCTTTAATTGCAGAAAGGGAATTGGGACTGGAACTAGAAGTTGATATGGACTCCATGAGGGAGGATGTTCCTCCTATTGCCTATATGGAAGGCTTTGATTTAGTTACAGAGGGAGTTCTCACCTTGGGCAAAACCTTAGAGAATATAAAGAAATTAAATGATACAAGTTACGAAAATGTAATTGATAACAATGAGTATGACGGATGTTCCCTCCTAACAAAGTATTTGACAGATATAGGAACTCATATTAATTTTTACTTAGGAAGTGCTGTTAATCCAGCACATCAAAATCCTAATTTCCCGGCAGATTTTAACATTAAGAAAAATATAATCCATGGCATAATAAGTGAACTTAAAAAGGCAGGAAAAAAAATAAACGTAGTACATATATAGGAGACAACCTTTGTCCCCTATATATTGTGAAACCCTACAGCAATCTTTATTGCCTTGTAGGGTGGGATTCTTATTTCACATATGCATAAGAAGGTTTCTTGTCTAAGGCATGGGTTGTTTCTATAAAACGTATAGTTCCTGACTTGGAACGAGTTACAACAGAAGATGTTCTTGCCCTGTTATTGGCCATATATCTGACTCCCTTTAACAGTTCACCGTTGGAAACTCCTGTAGCTGCAAAGATAATATCATCACCTTTTGCCAAATCATCCATGGTCAAAACTCTGTCCCAGTATCCGGCTCCAGCCATTTCCATGCATCTTCTTTTTTCTTCTTCATTACTTGGTCTTAAAATACCCTGGAATTCGCCTCCCAAGCATTTAAGGGCAGCTGCAGATATTACACCTTCAGGTGCCCCGCCCCTTCCTACAAACATATCCACTCCTGATTCGCTGAAACATGTTGCTATAGCTGCAGCAACATCGCCGTCTCCGAACAGTTTGATCCGGGCACCTATACTCCTTGCCCTTCGAATAATGTCCTCATGTCTTTCCCTGTCCTGAATTATTACTGTTATGTCTGTAATGTCTTTACATAATGCCTTTGCCACATTGTACAAATTTTTCTCTATGGAAGCAGTTATATCTATACAGCCTGCCGCCCTGGGTCCTACAGCAATTTTGTCCATGTAGACATCAGGTGCGTGAAGCAGGCATCCCTTAGGTGCTACTGCCACTACAGACAGTGCTCCAGGAAGTCCTTTGGCAACTAAGTTGGTTCCGTCTAGGGGATCTACCGCCACATCGATTTCAGGAGAACCTTCTTCCCATGTTCCTATTTTTTCTCCTATGTAAAGCATGGGGGCTTCATCCATTTCTCCTTCCCCTATTACTACGGTGCCTTTAATATCTAAAACCTGGAACATACTTCTCATGCCGTCCACTGCTGCCTGGTCTGCAATTTCTTTATTCCCTCTGCCTAAGTATTTTCCACAACCTAAGGCTGCAGCTTCCGTTACCCTGACTATATTTAAAGCTAATTCTCTATCCATATTCATCTCCCACTATTTCTTTATTTTTCTACATATAAAGATACTATAAATACAAAAAATTTTCCACCCTATATTCTGAGATACTGCAGAATATTTCTGGTAAAATATGTTCGTTAAATTTTCATCAAGTAGTTGACTATAGATTTCAAATAGGCTAAAATAGATATAGGCAAAAAATTTTAATGGAGGTTATTATGGAAAAATTAATTATTACCGCCTGTCTTACAGGAGCAGAAGTTACAAGAGAACAACAGCCTAATTTGCCCATAACACCGGATGAAATTGCAGAGGCTGCATATGAATGTTACCTAGCAGGAGCATCCATGGTACATATTCATGCACGAGATAAAGATGGCAATCCTACACAAGATTTTGAATATTACAAGGCAATCAAGGAAAAAATTGAAGCAAAATGTAATATTATTTTCCAGCCATCAACTGGAGGGGCTACATGGCATACACCGGAACAAAGACTTCAACCGGTTGAACTAAAACCTGAAATGGCAACTCTTAGCATGGGAACATGCAACTTTGGCGATGATGTGTTCATGAATACAGAAGAAACTATTAGAATTTTCGCAAATCGAATGAATGAACTTGGCGTAAAACCCGAATTGGAATGCTTTGATAAGGGAATGATAGACACTGCAAAAAGATATATCAAACAAGGATTAATTAAAGCCCCTGCTCACTTTGACTTCGTTTTAGGTGTTCCCGGAGCTATAGGAGCAGAAATAAGGGATTTACTATACATGGTTGAATCAATTCCTGAAGGATCAACATGGACAGCAGCTGCTATTGGAAGACACCAACTTCCAATAAACGTAGCTACCATACTGTTAGGAGGACATGTAAGAACAGGCTTTGAAGACAATATTTATTATAGAAAAGGTGAACTTGCAAAATCTAACGCTCAATTGGTAGAACGAATTGCCAAACTTTCAAGAGAACTTGGCCGTGAAGTAGCAACTCCCGACGAGGCCAGAGTAATTTTAGGATTAAAGAAATAGTTAATAGAAGAGAACGGCTTGCCGTTCTCTTTATTATTGGGAAGCTGTCCAGGTATGGCAGCATATATTGCGTCGTGGTGGATTCTTATTCCATTGCCAATTCAACTAACTTTACTATTAAATCCTTGTATTCAATACCTATTTTCTTAAGCATTGAAGGATACCTGCTTAAATCTGTCAATCCGGGAATTGTATTTACTTCGTTTAAATAAATTTCTTTTTCTGGTGTTAAGAACATGTCTATTCTCGCCATGCCTCTACAGCCTAATGCCCTGTAGGTTCTTAAGGCAATTTCTTTAGCCTGAGTCTGTAATTCAGGGCTTATACGGGCGGGACAGTGAATTTTGGAATTGTGCTGAGAGTATTTCTCCTCATAGTCGAAAAAGTCATTTTTAGTGTCTATTTCATCAACTTCACCTATAATTAGTTCTTCGTTGCCAATTACGGCACATCCTATTTCAAATCCCTCAATACCTTTTTCAATTACTATTTTCCTGTCGTATTCGAAGGCTTCCATTACTCCACTTTCAAACTCATCATAATTTCGAACCTTGCTTATACCTATAGAGGACCCACCGTTGGCAGGCTTTATAAACATTGGAAGAGACAGTTCTTTTATAGCTCTGTCGTATAATTCCTTAATATTTAAAGTATTAGAGTTTACCACTGATATGTAAGGTGCCGTTTTAATTCCTGCACTTTCACATACTACATGGGTAAATTCCTTGTCCATACATAGGGCAGAAGAAGTCATGTCGCAACCAACAAAAGGAATTCCCGCCATTTGACACATTCCCTGTATGGTGCCGTCTTCACCGTTTCTACCGTGGAGAACGGGAAAAATACAGTCTATAGGTATTCTTTCAGTTTCATTATTTTCCTTGAGCTTTATAAATCCTTTAAAGTCTCCCATACTGAGCATCAAGGGACTTAAATTTTCCTTATGCCATGTATCATCGCGTATTTTATCAACACTTCCTTCATAATGCAGCCATTCCCCTTCTCTCGTTATTCCAACTAATGTTACATCAAATAACTCTTCTGGCACATTTTTAATAATTGCTGCAGCTGAATACAATGAAATAGTATACTCGTCAGACTTTCCTCCAAACAATATGGCTAATTTAGTTTTCATTTCCCCACTCCTCTAATTTATTCGCTATATATTCAAGTTTTAAAAACCTGGAGCCCTTTACTAAAATTGTACAATCTTCCCCTATATATTGTTTTAAATATCGGGCTGCTTCTTCCTTAGTATCAAATTCAACAATAGATTCTATATTTGTATTTTCACGTGCACCTTTAGCTATATGTTTAGCCTCTTGGCCTATGGTTACAAGTTCATGGATTGTATGTCCTGATAAATCCTTTCCAACATTGTAATGAATATCTTTACTCATTTCCCTGTAGCCGAGCATATCTCCAAGGACGGCAATTTTCTTTTTCGACTTAAAGAGGTCGAATATACTTAGAGCTGCCTTTATACTTACAGGATTAGATTTATAGCAATCATTTAAAATATTGCAATTATTAATTTTTATTATTTCATTTCTGAGACCGGTTTTCTCAATTTTTAGAAGTCCTTGTCTGATTTCTTCACTGTTCATCCTAAACTCTCGGGCTGCCAAAATAGCTGCCATGGTATTTAAAGCCTGATGCTTTCCTAAAATATCTATTTTAAGTTCCCCTAAGCTTTCATCGCTTACTTTAATTTTTATACCGTCTAAGCTTTCATCAAAATCTTTAAGCCAAAGGGTATTCTTTTCTTTTAATCCAAAGGTCTGTTTGCGTATGCTTTCTTTAATGGGAGTATTTTTTACCGTTTCTTCAATAAGTACATCATCTCCATAGTAAATAAACAGACCATTATCCTTAATACCATTTACTATTTCAAGCTTTGCTTTGGCAATTTCTTCTATAGAAGGAAAATTGTCTATATGGACTAATCCAACACTGGTGATAATTCCTATATCCGGCTCCACTAAGTTTGTTAAAAAGTCGATTTCGCCCTTTCTTTCCATGCCCATTTCGATAACGGCAACTTCACAGTCCTCATCTAAACTAAGAAGTGTATAGGGTACTCCTATTTCCGTATTGTAATTACCCATGGTTTTCTGAGTTTTATATTTATGGGACAATAGGGCGGCAGTAATATCCTTGGTGGATGTTTTTCCGTTACTTCCAGTTACTCCTACTATTTTTGCTTTAAGCTTTTTTCTGTAGGCCCTGGAAAGTTCCTGAAGACCTTCCACTGTATCATCTACTAAAATAACTCCTATATCTTTGGGAGGATCAGGATGGTCTTTATTCCACAAAGTTGCGGCTGCACCTTTTTTTATTGCTTCATTTATAAAATTATGACCATCTACAGTGGCTCCCTTTATAGGTATAAATAAATTGTTTTCTGTTACATTTCTTGAATCTATACTTACACCCTGAATATATTTTTCCGGGTCGCCTAATAGGGGGGCTTTTAAAATTTCAGCAACTTCTTTAATCTTTATATTAATCATCAGTAGTCCTTCCTTATAAATTTATTATTTAATTATATTGCACTACACTAAATTCTGCAAGGTACAAAAAATAACTCTGCTTTTGCAGAGTTAGTGATACAATTATGAAAAAATCCGTAATTTATAAATATTCAGGATGGATTATGAATTTCGAGGGTTATTTATAATTGTTTTCTCTAGCTATTGCTTCCTCTCGAATTTCTTTTCTCATACCCTTTAAAGCCTGTTCCCGTCTTTTGTTCTTTGCCACCAATTCTTGTCTTTGCTTTTCATCTTCTGCTAATTTTATAGCATCTTTTGTTTCTCTGTAATTTCTAATAGTATTGTCAATATTGAACTGAATTCTTTCAACATTGTCTCTTCTATCATCAGGTTTTGGTCTGTTATTCATACTTCTACTCCTCGTATAATATGTTTAGAACTACTTTTTAAGTGTTCTAAACATTAATTTATTTTTAG
>CZCB01004959.1_pt1 | contig 17963 bp, 16 predicted proteins | sample 591991 | NCBI WGS metagenome assembly CZCB01 (sample SAMEA3556809, study PRJEB10932) | anaerobic digester metagenome | reverse complement strand
ATGGGGAAAAAACTCATGAGTTTAAAATTATAGATTGTACCTATGTATTGTGGTATAATTGCAGATTATGAGATCTTTTTTCGCAATTGAATTATAGAAAAAATAAGGAAACAAAAAAAGTATTTTAGAAATTCTATCCTTACAATACAATAATATCTGGAGGACTTTTATGTATTCATTTTTACTTATAATTATATATATTGCCTTTATAAGCCTTGGACTGCCAGATTCGCTTCTCGGTTCAGCATGGCCGATAATGTATGGACAACTTGGTGTACCAATGTCTTATGCTGGAATTATAACAATGATTATTGCTAGTGGAACCATAATATCTAGTCTTATGTCCGATAAGCTGACGAGAAAACTCGGAGCAGGGCTTGTAACTGCGATCAGTGTGATGATGACAGCAGTGGCACTGTTTGGGTTTTCTGTTTCTAATTCTTTTCTTATGCTTTGCCTATGGGCTATCCCATATGGACTTGGTGCAGGCGCAGTGGATGCTGCTTTAAACAACTATGTTGCACTACACTATGCCTCACGACATATGAGCTGGCTGCACTGCTTCTGGGGAATTGGAGCAACAGTCAGTCCATACATTATGAGTTATTGCCTAACACACAACTTTGGATGGAACAGTGGTTACCGCTCGGTTGCCGTCCTGCAGATTGTGTTGACAGCTATACTTTTTGCCAGCCTTCCACTCTGGAAAAGGGAGAATACTATTGAAAGTAGCTCTGAAGCTTTAACAGCGACTCTGAGTCTGCCCCAAGCTCTGAAGATAAAAGGGGTCAAGTTTGTTCTTCTGGCCTTTTTCGGTTACTGTGCCCTTGAAACGACAACAGGTTTATGGGCAAGTAGTTATCTTGTAGAATTTCGCGGAATTGATTCCGAAATTGCCGCAAAATTTACATCGTTGTTTTTCATAGGAATAACCTTTGGGCGCTTTCTTTGCGGATTTATTGCTGATAGAACAGGAGATAAGTTACTCATTCGATTTGGTATAATAATTGTTATTTTCGGAATTATATTGGTAGGGTTTCCTGGTGTAAGAAATATAACAGCTTTAATCGGTCTTGTCATTATCGGTCTTGGCTGTGCTCCTGTTTATCCATCAATAATACACTCCACACCGTCAAACTTTGGAGAGAAAAATTCTCAGGCAATTATTGGAATACAAATGGCAAGTGCTTATGTTGGCAGCACTTTTATGCCACCACTCTTTGGTTTAATTGCAGACAATATAAACATAGGTCTATATCCTATATTTTTGATGTTCTTTGCAATACTCATGCTCGTGATGTCAGAGATATTAAATAGAGTAGTCGAATAAATTTATTTATTGTACATACTAATAACCACGAAAATTATACACTAACGTCTTAAATATATGATACTCTAATATTAATCTATAGATATGCCTACTTTTTTAACACTGCGCCGGCGCCAGCTGATGTCACCATACTAGCATATCTTGCAAGATATCCTTCTTTTATCTTAGGCTCTGGCATCTTCCATGTTTTAAGCCGTCTTTCAATCTCGCCATCAGATAATTCCACATCAAGCCTTCCAGCTGGTATATCTATGGAGATAATATCTCCATCTTCAACCACAGCAATGGGACCTCCCTCCATTGCCTCAGGAGATACATGACCTATTGATGCCCCTCGAGTAGCACCAGAGAACCGCCCATCTGTTAAAAGAGCTACATCCTTATCCAATCCCATACCAGCTATGGCCGATGTAGGAGACAGCATCTCCTTCATACCAGGACCGCCTTTAGGACCTTCATATCGTATAATCACTACATCGCCTTTCTTTATATTCCCATTTAATATGGATTCAAATGCCTCTTCTTCTGAATTGAATACCCTAGCAGGACCTCTATGAACAAGCATCTCTTGAGCTACTGCTGATTGTTTTACCACCGCACCATCTGGAGCTAAGTTACCCCTAAGTACTCTTATGCCACCGGTTTTACTATAGGGATTGGATATAGACCTTATAACCTCTTCATTTAAAATCTCAGCCCTTTTTATATTCTCTCCTATTGTCTTTCCTGTAACTGTCTCTCTATCTATGTCTATGAGGTTGGCTTTAGATAGTTCCTTCATAACTGCCTGTACCCCTCCTGCCATGTAAAGATCTTCTACATGATGAGGACCTGCAGGACTTAATCGACATAAATTAGGCGTTTTCTCACTTATCTCATTTACTATATCTAAATCAATCGAAATACCTACCTCATTTGCAATAGCTGGAAGGTGAAGTACTGAGTTCGTAGAACATCCAAGGGCCATATCTACAGTTAGTGCATTTTTAAAGGCATCTTCTCCCATTATATCCCTAGGTTTAACATCTTTTTCCACAAGCTCCATTATGGTTATACCCGTCTCCTTTGCAAGTCTCACCCTAGCTGCATATACTGCAGGAATTGTTCCATTCCCAGGAAGGGCCATTCCCAATGCCTCTGTAAGACAATTCATAGAATTGGCAGTATACATACCAGAACACGAACCACAGCTAGGACATGCCTTATCTTCTAATTCTCTCATTTCTTCTTCTGTCATTTTACCAGCCTTCACAGCCCCTACTGCTTCAAAAACCGTACTCAAATCCACATCCTGACCTCCTAGCTTACCTGCAAGCATAGGACCACCGCTCACAACTATGGCTGGAATATTAAGTCTAGCAGCTGCCATTAACATACCTGGTACAATCTTATCACAATTAGGTATTAAGACTAGACCATCAAAACCATGGGCAATCGCCATTGCCTCTATACTATCTGCTATGAGCTCCCGGGTTGGAAGAGAATATTTCATTCCCATATGCCCCATTGCTATGCCATCACACACACCTATACACGGAATTTCAATGGGAGTACCCCCTGCCATTCTAACACCTTCTTTGGCAGCCTTTGCTATCGTATCCAGATGTATATGACCTGGTATTATTTCACTCTTGGCATTTACAATACCTATAAGGGGTCTGTCCAGTTCCTCATCAATATAACCCATGGCCTTGAAAAGAGAGCGATGAGGGGCCTTTTCAAAACCTGTCTTTACCCTATTACTTCTCATTTCTTATCTCCTCCAAAACTATTTATAAAATCGCTAGAACCTTCTTCTCTATTGGTTCCTGTCTATATTTTCTTATAGTTCATCTAGTACGGATAGCTTTTTTGCATCCATTTTAAAAACATTCTTAAGATTAGTCACCATTGAGTTTTACCTTATATATCTCCCATGCCTTTAAAAATGGATATGGATTTACTGCTTTGCCCTTCTCATACATACCAAAGTGCAAATGTGGGTCAAATTTACCACTAGTTCCTATTGAACCATATCCCGTATCGCCTACATATCCTATCAATTGTCCTTTTTTTATCCTACTACCTTCTCTTATACCTGATGCATATTTAGACATATGGGCATAGTAATAGTGGATGCCATCATTTCCTTTTATGTATAGGCGCCATCCTCCAAGTTCAAGCCAGCCCTTCGCTTCCACTACACCATCACAAACCGATATGATGGGAATGTCAAAATCACACATTATATCTATTCCTTCGTGACTCCTTTCTCCACCATAGGTTCGCTTTGCACCAAAACTATCCTCATAAGCATATTCATATTCTGAGGCAATGGGGAATACCTTATTCTCATATATACTGTTCAATTTTTTAAACTTCTTAACTTCCCTCTCTACCTTGGATATAAAACTCTTATCGTCACGATAACTTACTAACATGCTCTTTAGCTGTTCTGGCGACTGAATACCCTGTAGATATATGCCTATACTACCAGCTCTCTCTTTTGTTATATGCTCCCCTTGGATATTTTCCGCCTTATCTACTGCTGCTAAATAAAACCATGGTACATTCTGATCTAAGGCTGTACTAAAATATATCTCAAGGTGCCCATCCTCCATATCTGTCACTTTATATTGAGGGAAGTATATATTGGGCATTATAATATAGGATGTGAATATTATTATAAAAAACAAGATAATAAGGAAAATAGTAAAGCGCCTCTTGTTTATAGTATATCTTTTTCTACGTCCATATCTTATTTGTTTAGGTCCTGTATATCTTTCCATGTTTCCTCCTTATAATGCAAATGAAACAATAGCAGCATGATAACAATAATAAGATAGAGCAGCTATGAATATCCACTATTAACATTAATAGTAAGCCAATGAAATCATCCAAGGTTATAGCATATTTAAATTTATAAAGACTTAAAAACTAGCCAAAGAGTCCCACCTTTTCTAATTACAAGTATATTAGTATTGGAGTATTTTTACAACTATTAAATTTAAATTGCTTTTATATCTCTATCTCTCACCATTAAGCACGATTCTGCATATTTGCCATGCTCTACATATTTGCCTTATATATTTATATATCTATTTTGCCTTATATATTTATATATCTATCTCACCACTGCTTCAGCAATCAAGTCGCCCATCTGCTCTGTTCCAATCTCTTTCATACCTGGCTCCATTATATCAGGCGTGCGATAACCCCTATCCAAAACCTTCTCTACTGCCCTATATATGTCCTGTGCGCCATCCTCCAAACCAAAGGAATACTCTAACATCATGGCAGCACTCATAATACTTGCTATGGGGTTTGCCACATCCTTACCTGCAATATCTGGAGCCGAACCATGTATTGGCTCATATAGACCCACATTCCCATCACCTATGCTGGCAGAAGGCAACATACCCAGTGAACCCGTAAGCATACCTGCTTCATCACTTAGTATATCGCCAAATATATTATTGGTTACTATTACATCAAACTGTTTAGGATTTCTAACTAACTGCATAGCAGCATTATCCACATACATATGCCGTAGTTCTACATCCCCATAATCCTCTGCCACTTTTTCCACAACAGAACGCCACAACCTAGAACTTTCAAGTACATTGGCCTTATCTATAGATGTAAGGTGTCCACCTCTGCTTCTGGCTATCTCAAATGCGACCCGCGCAACCCGTTCCACCTCTTCTGTAGTATATACCTCCACATCCCATGCCCGCTCACCTCTTTCAAGTTCCTCTCTACCCTTCTCACCAAAATACATACCCCCTATTAGTTCACGGACAATCATTATATCAAGGCCATCATCTAACACTTCCTCTTTAAGAGTAGATGCCGCTTTAAGTTGAGGAAAGAGTAAAGCAGGACGGAGATTTGCATATAATCCTAATGCCTTCCTTATCCCAAGAAGTCCAGCTTCTGGGCGAAGATTGCCTGGAAGGTCATCCCATTTATCTCCACCCACAGCTCCAAGAAAGATGGCTTTACTCTCTTTGCATTTATCTACAGTCTCTTTTGGTAAGGGCATACCCATCTCATCTATTGCTACCCCACCTAATAGTGCATATTCATATTGAAATGAATATGAATATTTAGATGCAATTGCATCTAATACTTTTTTTACTTGCCCTGTTATTTCTGGGCCTATTCCATCACCTGGTATCAAAACAATCTTCATAATTTTCCATCCTTCCTACATTTCTTTCTTTGTATACCCTACAAGTCCATCGGCATCTATTATCTTTTGCATAAAATCAGGAAAACCTACAGCGCGATATTCCTTTTCCTTTGTATGATTTATTATTATTCCTTCTTTCATGTCTACAGACACAATATCACCACATTCAATATCTTCCGCCGCTTCCCTACATTCCATTATAGGAAGCCCTATATTTATTGCATTTCTATAGAATATCCTGGCAAAGGACTTAGCAATTACACAACTAATACCCGATGCCTTTATGGCAATTGGAGCATGTTCCCGAGACGAACCACATCCAAAGTTCCAGCCTGCTACCATTATATCACCTGGTACTACTCTATTGATAAAATCTGCGTCCATATCTGCCATACAGTGGGATGCTAACTCCTTTTTATCTGTAGTTGTGAGATATCGTGCAGGAATTATAACATCTGTATCCACATTATCGCCATACTTATGCACCTTTCCCTTTAACATCTATAACACCTCCTCTGGAGAAGATATCTTACCAGTTATTGCTGATGCTGCTGCAACAGCAGGGCTTGCAAGGTATACCTCGCTTTCCTTATGTCCCATCCTACCTATAAAATTTCTATTTGTAGTAGATATTGCTCGCTCTCCTTTTGCAAGTATACCCATATGTCCTCCTAGACATGGTCCACACGTGGGAGTGCTCACAACCGCACCTGCCTCTATAAATATTTCAATGAGTCCTTCCCGCAGTGCATCTAAATATATCTTTTGGGTTGCAGGAAATATTATAGTTCGCACACCTTTTTTTACTTTTCGTCCCTTTAGTATACTTGCTGCAATGCGCAAATCTTCCAATCGTCCATTTGTACATGAACCTATTACTACTTGATCTATAGTTATGTCTCCTACTTCATCTATAGTACGAGTATTCTCTGGTAAATGGGGAAACGCAACCGTGGGACGTATTTTCCCTAAATCTATCTCATATACTTCGCTATATTGTGCATCTTCATCCGCCCTAAATATCTCATATTGTTTTGTAGAATATTCCTCCATATAAGCGATCGTCTTCTCATCTACTTCAAATATTCCATTCTTTGCCCCTGCCTCAATTGCCATATTTGCAATTGTAAATCTATCGTCCATAGAAAGTTCTGATATGCCTTCACCTGTGTATTCCATTGACTTATAGAGTGCACCATCTACACCAATCATTCCAATTATATGAAGAATTATATCCTTACCACTTACCCACTTTTGCTTTCTACCTGTAAGTATAAATTTTATACCCTCTGGCACTTTAAACCAGGCTTTTCCCGTAGCCATGCCCGCAGCCATATCTGTACTACCTACACCTGTGGCAAATGCCCCTAATGCACCATAAGTGCAAGTATGAGAGTCAGCACCTATTACAACATCACCTGCTACTACTAATCCCTTCTCTGGAATAAGAGCATGTTCTATACCCATCTCCCCAATTTCAAAATAGTTTTCTATACCCATCTCATGGGCAAATTCTCGAATCAATCTACACTGCTCAGCTGCCTTTATATCCTTATTTGGAGTAAAGTGGTCGGGTACTATAGCTACTTTTTTTGTGTCAAACACACCGGCTTTGCCCATCTTTTTAAATTCTTCTATGGCAACTGGTGTAGTCACATCATTGCCTAATACCAAATCAAGATCTGCCATTATAAACTGGCCAGGTTCAACAGCGCCGGCGCCGGCGCTGTTAGCCAATATCTTTTGAGTCATTGTCATTCCCATATGCATACTCCCTTCTTTACATTCTATATTCTATATGTTATTTTTCCCTCCAGTTTCTTCATTACCTTTTACATCATCTTGTCTCCATTTTGCTTCATGGTATAGATAATATTCAATAGAATCCACAAGTGCTATCCAACTGGCTTCGATTATATTTGTAGATACTCCAACTGTACCCCACATCCTCTTACCATCTGTGGATTCTATATGGACCCTGACCTTTGAAGCAGTGGTCTGTGCAGCATCCAAAACCCTCACCTTATAATCAGTAAGTCGCATAGCTTTTAGCTGGGGATAGAATACCTCTAGAGCCTTCCTAAGGGCCAAGTCAAGTGCGTTTACAGGACCATCGCCCTCTGCAGCCGTTATCTCGTCCACGCCATCTACCTCCACCTTAACAATGGCACTAGCACTATACTCTCCGCTCCAATGCTCTTCACAGAACACCTTAAAGTCTTTGACCTCAAAGAAATCTATCTCTTTACCCAATGTCCGCATTATCATAAGTTCAAAAGAACTCTCTGCTCCCTCAAATTGATACCCTTCATATTCTAATCTCTTGAGTTCATCTATTATAAGTTGGGTTTCAGGGCAGTCCTTTGTAATATGGGGATCTACCTTCCGTACCTTGTTTAATATAGTACTTCGTCCTGCCACCTCCGACATAAGAATGCGCCTCTCATTACCTACAAGTTCAGGTTTTATATGTTCAAATGACATGGGCTCTTTGAGTATTGCATCTATATGCATACCTCCCTTGTGAGCAAAAGCACTATTACCAACATAGGGCATTCTTTCATCGGATTGGATATTGGCTATCTCATCTACATATCGTGATACACTAGTTAGACTTCTAAGACGGCTCTCTGGTATACATTCCATTCCCATCTTAATTTGAATATTAGGTATGATTACCGATAGATTTGCGTTGCCACATCGCTCTCCATAGCCATTCATAGTCCCCTGAACCTGAGATACTCCTTTTTCTACAGCTGCTATAGAGTTTGCAATGGCCATACCGCAATCATCATGAGCATGTATTCCAATGGGTATGGAAAATCTCTCCTCCACCTTATCTATTATCTCACCTATACGACTGGGAAATGTGCCACCATTTGTATCGCATAATACAAGCCAGTCAGCACCTGCATCTGCCGCTATCTCTAAAACATCCATCGCATAGTCGGGATTTGAATTGTATCCATCAAAGAAATGTTCTGCATCAAACACAACTTCACGACCTAATCCTTTAAAAAATGATATTGTATCGTATATCATTTTTAGATTTTCTTCATACGTTGTCCTCAATACATGGGTTACATGAAAATCCCAACTCTTCCCAAAGATTGCAATAACCTCCGTATCTGCCTTCAAAAGTGCTCCAACATTTCTATCTTCTTCTACTGGAATATGCGGCCGTCTGGTACTGCCAAATGCCACTAACTTTGCATGTCTCAACTCTACTTCCCTCATTTTTTCAAAAAACTCTGCATCCTTAGGATTAGAACCTGGATTACCTCCTTCTATATAATCCAACCCCAATCCATCAAGAACCTTGGCTATCTTCAATTTATCCTCTACAGTAAAAGATATCTCTGCCCCTTGAGCGCCATCTCTAAGTGTAGAGTCGTATATATATATTTTTTTCTTAGTCTGTTTTAAATTCCCAACCCCACCATCTCCTTTTTTGTTTTTTTATTGTTTAACTTAACTTTCAGTTTATCCTAGCTCATAGAGCATCTTGTTTATAGCATTGACATAGGCCTTTGCACTAGCTTCTACAATATCAGTACTTACTCCCCTGCCTGTAAATATCTCACCGTTTTCCCTTATCCTCACAGTACTCTCCCCAAGAGCATCGGCGCCACTTGTAATAGCCCTTAAGGAATAGTCTTCAAGTTTAATATCCAATTCAGTTGCCCGACTTATTGCCTTAAATGTTGCATCAATGGGTCCTGAACCACAAGCAGCCTCTTCCAATTCTCCCTTTTCACATTTTAGCTTCACCGTAGATGTAGAGATCAATGTGTTACCACTTGATATATGGAAATATATAAGTTCATATACCTGCGGCACCTCTATGGCCTTTTGATTTATAATGGCTTCTATGTCCCTATCTAGTACATGCTTCTTCTTATCTGCCAATACCTTAAACTTAGTAAAAGCTTCATCTATCTCTTTTTTATCGAGGGAGGTGTAGCCAAGTTCACGTAGGCGTTCCTCAAATGCATGCCTACCTGAATGCTTTCCAAGTACCATTTGACTTTGCTTTAGACCTATTGATTCAGGTGTCATTATCTCGTATGTCTTCCTATGACTCAATACACCATGTTGATGTATGCCTGATTCATGGGCAAATGCATTGCTCCCCACAATTGCCTTATTGGGCTGAAGATGCATACCTGTCAATCTACTTACTAACATACTAGTCCTATATATAGCTTCTGTGTTTATATTAGTAGTATAATCTAGATAATCCGATCTGGTCTTAATAGCCATAACTATTTCTTCTAGTGCTGCATTACCAGCTCGTTCTCCAATACCATTTACCGTACATTCTACTTGAGATGCACCATTTTTAATTGCGGCCAATGAGTTAGCAACCGCCAATCCCAAATCATTATGACAGTGAACACTTATAGTAGCCTTATCTATATTGGGTACATTATTTCGAATATCTGCTATAAGACTGCCGAATTCATCAGGCATCATATAACCCACTGTGTCTGGAATATTTACAACTGTTGCTCCTGCGTCTATAACACCTTCAATAACCCTATATAAAAATTCCCTTTCTGTCCTTGTAGCATCCTCAGGCGAAAATTCTACATCTGGACAGAGATGTCTCGCATATTTGACCATCGAAATTGACTGATTTAATACCTCCTCTGGACTTTTCTTAAGCTTATATTGCATATGGATTGGAGATGTTGCTATAAATGTATGAATCCTGGGTTTACGTGCCCCTTTTATTGCCTCCCATGCCCTATCAATATCTCCTTTTACAGCTCTGGCGAGGGCTGTTATAATGGGTTCTGTTAATGTCTCAGCAATGGCCTTTACCCCTTCAAAATCACCCTGGGAAGCAATGGGAAATCCTGCTTCTATAACATCTACCCCTAGCCTCTCAAGCTGACGACCTATCTCCAATTTCTCTTTGACGTTCAAATTGACGCCAGGTGATTGTTCCCCATCCCTAAGGGAGGTATCAAATATATATATGCGCTTTGGCATAAAATTTTCCTCCTTGCTTTCTGAATTTTTAGACTATTTGTTGTATCTCCCTTTTCTAAACTTTTTATATTGGAGAAGGCATTAGCCAAGTCCCAGACTAGATATCTCTTCTCTATAAACTTGACTAATGCCATAAACACTGTAAACCAGCTAATGCCCTTTTATGCAGTTTTCTTTCCACAATATTATATGTTTCCCATATAACACCAACGATATGGTTTCTGCAGAATGATTGTTGAAAAAACATTATTTCTAATAAATATACATTCTCATTCTACATCTTTGCTGTCTATCCAAGGCATCATATTTCGAAGCTCTTTACCCACCTTTTCTATCTGATGTTCCCTAGCAGTCTTTCGCATTGCATTGAAATGTGGTCTATTTGCCTGATTTTCTAGTATCCAGTTTTTGGCAAAGGTTCCATCTTGTATCTCTTCTAGTACCTTCTTCATCTCAGCACGAGCATCTTCATCTATTATCCTCTTACCCACACAGTAATCACCATACTCGGCAGTATCACTTATTGAATATCTCATATAACTAAGTCCACCTTGATACATGAGATCTACTATGAGCTTCATCTCATGGAGACATTCAAAATATGCACTCTCTGGCTGATATCCTGCCTCCACCAAGGTTTCAAAACCTGCCTTTATGAGTTCTGAAACACCACCACATAGAACAACCTGCTCACCAAATAGATCCGTCTCTGTTTCTTCTTTAAAAGTGGTCATGAGTACACCTGCCCTAGTACCTCCTATACCCTTTGCATATGCAAGGGCGTAGTCTAAAGCCTTTCCAGTATAGTCTTGATGGACTGCCACTAAGCAAGGAACTCCTTTTCCTTCCCTATACTGATCCCTTACCATATGACCTGGTCCTTTTGGTGCCACCATGAATACATCAACAAACTCTGGAGGTATTATCTGCCCAAAGTGTATATTAAAACCATGGGCAAACACAAGGGCATCTCCCTTCTCTAAATTTGGTTCTATACTATCACTATATAATTTTGCTTGTTTCTCATCTGGTACAAGTATCATTATTATATCTGCTTCTCTTACAGCATCATCTGTATTTAACACTCTAAGCCCTGCCGCTTTTGCCTTTTCCCAAGACTTACTCCCTTCATAAAGTCCTACCCTCACATCTACACCGCTCTCCTTGAGATTTAATGCATGGGCATGCCCCTGACTTCCATAACCTATAACCGCAACCTTCTTCCCTTTAAGTAGATCTAAATTTGCATCCTGATCGTAATATAACTTTGCCATCTCTATTCCTCCTCAAATTTTATCCATGGCCTACAATCCCAATACATCCTCTATAGAAGAAATGGAATCTATAAGCCATGTTTTATATGCTAAACTTAGGTAGAGTAAAACCCTATCTAATCTTAGGCTTCTCTTTCAATTATTGGCCTTTATAATCCTATTTCCCCTATCCATGGCCACAATTCCAGTGCGCACCATCTCTTTTATGCCAAAATCCTTGAGCATATCTACAAGGGCAGATATCTTTTGATCGTCCCCTGTTATCTCTATTGTTAAGGCGTTTTTTGATATATCCACAATATTTGATCTAAATACACTTGCTATTTGTATTATCTCATTGCGATTAGATGCATTCGCAGATACCTTTATGAGTGCTAATTCCCGCACAACTGAATCATCGCTTATTATCTCTACCTTTATAACTTCTATGAGTTTATTGAGCTGTTTTGTTACCTGCTCTACTATATAGCCGTCTCCATTTACCACAATAGTCATTCGGGATATGGAGGGATCTTCTGTCACTCCCACCGCCAAACTCTCTATATTAAAACCCCTTCTACTGAATAATCCAGATACCTTAGATAATACCCCTGGATTATTCTCAACCAATACTCCTAATATGTGTTTCACCACTACACCTCCTCGAGACAGGTATGACATTCGCCTTTGGATCTACTAAAAATTCGCCTATTACTGTCCCCTTATAGTTTAGTATTTTTTGTATAGCAGGATATACATCTGCCTCTCTCTCAACCTTTACAGATTTTATGGAATATGCAGAGGCAATCTTCGAAAAATCTGGATTGCCCACCATTTCTACTCCGTAGTACCTCTCATCATATTGATGTTGCTGCAGCTCTCTCACCATACCTAATGTGCTATTATTAAATATTATTATCTTTATATCAAGTCCCTCTTGCTTTATTGTGGCAAGTTCTGCCATACTCATCTGAAAACCCCCATCTCCTGTTATGAGCAGAACTTCCCTATCTGGATTTGCTATTTTAGCTCCTATTGCAGCAGGTAATCCATAACCCATAGTTCCTAATCCTCCTGATGATATAAATGTCCTAGGTCTATTTATTTCAAAGTACTTGCCTGCCCATAGTTGATGCTGTCCTACATCCGTCACAAGTATTGTGTCATCAGAACAAAAGGAAGATAAGCCCTTTATAATAGAAATTGGATCTATCCCTTCCGCATCATGCGACTTTATTACAGACTCATCATCTTTGAATTTTTCAACCATATCCAGCCATTTGTCCCAATCTTCTCTATCTATTTCGAATTTCAAAAGTTCCCGCAGTGTAATCTTCACATCTCCTACTATCGGTATATTAGTACTCACGTTTTTTCCTATCTCTGCAGGATCTATATCAATGTGTATTATATCTGCGCCCTTGGCAAACTCATCTGTTTTTCCCGTTGCCCTATCACCCATTCTTGCGCCTAATACTATTAGCAAATCAGCTTCTTCTATGGCTTTATTTGCACTATATGCTCCATATTGGCCTATCATACCTGCAAAAAGGGGATCCTTTGACGGATATGCACCTATACCCATTAACGTAGTTGCAACAGGAGCTTTAATACGTCTGGCCAGTTCTAATACCTCATCTGTTGCATTTCCAGATATCACTCCTCCACCTACACATATAACAGGTCTCTTACTGTGGACAATTGCACGAGCTGCATTTTTTAGCTGTTTATAATTTCCCTTATAAGTAGGATTATAACCCCTTAAATTCACATCCTTGGGATACTCAAAATCTATTAAAGCCTCCTGAACATCCCTGGGAATATCTATGAGTACTGGACCTTGTCTACCTGTCCTAGCTATATGAAATGCCTCTTTTAATATGCGAGGGATGTCTTCTTTTTTCTTAGCTAAGTAGTTATGCTTTGTAAAAGGTTCAGTTGCGCCTGTTATGTCCACTTCTTGAAAGACATCTCTGCCTATCATTTCAACGGGCACTTGTCCTGTTATAATTACCATTGGAATAGAATCCATATAAGCTGTTGCAATCCCAGTAACCAAATTAGTTGCCCCTGGTCCCGATGTAGCTATACAGACTCCCACCTTCCCCGTCGTTCGAGCATAACCATTTGCTGCATGGGCTGCACCTTGTTCATGGCGGACAAGTACGTGCCTAATTGTAGATTCTCTGAGGGCATCATATATGGGAAGCACTGCTCCACCTGGATATCCAAATACTACCTCTACACCTTCTTGCTTTAATGCCTCAAGAACCGCCTGAGCACATGTGATTTTCATTTCTCTACCTCCTTCCAATCAGCATTGTCTTTTATAGGTTTTTCTTCTAACAATTCTATGATTTCTTTTTTAATAAGCCTTCCAATCACCATTGTCTTTTATAGATGTCTAATATTGTAAATATACTCTTCATGATATGCATTCAAAACAACCTATAACAACAAGTTAAAATTCCTAGACGTTTAAATCTTATTGTAAATCTTAAGTGCGTTTAATCCACTTTATATGCATTTAATTTAGCTTATAAAATTTAGAGTTCGTTTCTAACTAAAAACAAAAAACCTTTCGCCCTCTTGCAAGGACGAAAGGTTTACTTTCGCGTTACCACCTAGCTTTACCTATACCTCACGGTACAGAGCCTCATCAGGTTCTATCAAACCCTGACCTATAACGGGACCACCCGTCAAACTCTACTCAGGAATCCTCTTTTCAAGTTTGCACCTTAGGAGTGAGCATACAATCTGCATATCCACCGGTTTCCACCAACCACCGGCTCGCTGAAGATGATATAGCAGATCTTATCTCTCCGTCATCGGTTTTTATGATTATAACGATGCCCGACAACAGGTTTCCTTCTCTTTAAGAAAACTTGCTGCCGGGGCTTATTCGCATATAACTTATACGTGATTGTATTTTGTTATATATATTAGCAATCAATCTTTAGTTTGTCAACACCTATTTTGAATTTTTTTCAGTTCCTTTAAATAACAAGGCTTTTTCTACTAATATTTTTGACCTACTATGTATAACCTCTGCAATATTCTTTTCTACAACTTATTCACATTATCTTTTTTACTGTAAAAGTCAGGATATTACTATACTTATCCATTATAACATCATATAATCCCTTTTTATTTAATTGGAATTTTTGTTTCTTTGTTCACCTTTATACTTGGGTTCATATTTTACATCTGACGAACTTCTAATTGGTTGTGAAAACAAACTCATAAGTTCATATATTTCATCTGGCACGTCGGTATTTATATTAAGTCCTAAATTTTTTGCTATATCAACATTAATAGGAAAATCATGAGTCCAACGACCTTGTGTTAGTATCTCAGCTATATTTTGCTTTTTTTCATCAGAATAGGACTCTGGCAATAACTTTAATATATAATTTTCCAACTGTTTTATAGCTTTTTGTGACACATCTGCCAATATAAGTGTTTTATCATCAATATCTGAAACATCCTTTTGTTTTAAGACGTTAACTATAGACGGAGCTGGATAATTGCCAATTTGAGGATCTACAGGTCCTAGTGTAGAATGTTCACCCATAACTATTTCATCTGCCGCCAAAGCAATTAGAGTTCCTCCTGACATGGCATAATAGGGGACATATACAGTAACCTTACCTTTGTGTTTTTTAAAGCACTGGCTATTTGCAAAGAAGCCAATGCTAAACCGCCAGGCGTATGTAATATTACATCAATGGGCATATCTTCGTCTGTCATTTGTATGATATTTATGATCCGCTCAGAATCATTTATATCAATATAGCGCATTATTGGGAATCCAAGTAAACTCAAAGTCTCTTGGCGATGAATAAGGGTAATAACCCTAGATTTATTCTTCTTTTCTATTTTTGATATAAGATTTTGTCTTGAAGCATTTAACATTGCCTGTTTAATTGCCGGTTGTATAGCGGAAATCATAATGAATAACATAAATATATACCATAACATAAACATACATCTCCTCTCCATATATTATTTAGTAATGCTTCCTATCAAAACGTCTTATGAACATATCCTCCCAAAATTTAAAAATCCACTAATAATAATTTATTATTACATAAAATTCCACTATAAAATCATTACATAAAATAAATATTTGTTCCATAGTTTTTGCTCAAAAGCAATAATATACTTTCTATACTTTTCTGGCTATTCGGCTCTATTCAATACTTTTTTGACTCGCCTTTCAAATGACTCCCTATCTAACATGACGATTCTTCCACATCCTTGACATTTGATCTTAAAATCAGCTCCTATCCGAATGACTTCCCATATATCACTACCACAAGGATGTTTTTTCCTGGTTTGTACTATATCTCCTATAGCGTATCTCACAGCCATTACAACACATCCCTCCCATCCGTGGATTCTATCAATATCTTACGCGTATCAACTAGCTCTATGCCTTCTCTATCAAAGGCTTTCTTTATTTCCCATCTAAGCTCCCTTTCTACCTCCCAATGCTTCATAGGAAGTGTCCTTGCAACTAATCTTATATTTATACCATTGGACGCAAAATTAACTACCCCAAGTACACTAGGTGGTTCCACAATATCTTTATTGTCTTTTGCATACTCATCTGCTACTTCTTGCATTACCTGTACTGCTTTTTCAATATCTGTTCTATATGCTATATTCACATCTACTGTAGCAAGGGCATTGCCTCGAGTATAATTTGTTACCTTTTCTATTTGTCCATTTGGAATTATATTTAAATCCCCTTTGAATCCCCTGAGCTTAGTTATCCTAAGCCCTATCTCCTCTACTGTTCCTGTTACATCATCTATTGCCACAAAATCCCCTACTGCATATTGATCCTCAAATAACACAAAAAAACCACTTATTATATCTTTTACAAGGCTTTGTGCACCAATTCCTAATGCAATCCCACCTATTCCTGCTGTCGCAATTATAGATTCTGTGCGTATTCCAAATTCAGGAAGTATTATCAGTACTGCAATAAAATATACTAAATACTTCAAAACACTCTTAAATAGAGCTTCAAGAGTATTTGCTTTTTTTTCATCTAAGCTAAAACGCATCTCTTGTCGCTTTTTAAAAAAATTAGATATCAGTATATTTCCTACTTTTATTACAATATGGGCTATAACAAATATAAGAACTATTTTTATAAGAGTGCCTACAATTTTAATGTAATATTCAGATGTCAAGCTTTCTATCCAATCTGAAAAACCTAATTTCATCCCATCCCACATATCCTTCATATATAGCACTCCTTCTCTTTTTTATCTATTCTAAAAATTAATGCTTCTCTTCTTTTATTTTATATTCCATATTGACTAGATATACTATCAAAAAGACATCGATTATTATAAATATAATATTACCAAAATATATACATTCATATATACTCATACTTTTATATTGTCTATATATACCCATACCACAAAAATATGACATAATCCCATCTAACAGAAAAGTAACCCATATAAAAAATGGATTTATGGATTCAAAAAATATAGCTATGAGCCAAAACATTATAAGCAACACAGTTGACAATATTAAGTTATAATCAGCTTGAACTCTGGGAAAATATTTACTAAACCCGTTAATGCCTGCCAACAATAATAAAAGTGTGCGTATTATACATATAGCTATAATATAAATTCTTATCCACAATGTATTTTTATCTCGCCTCATAGCTGCACCTCTATATAATATGCCCATAACAACTATTTATCGTCATAAAAATCAGTCTTCGCTATGGCATGAATATATGTCGTAAAATCTAAGATATACCCTTTTTATATCTCTTGGTTGCCCCTATGAACTCTTTAAATATATTATCAGCATGTTCATATCTAGTTAACATTCTTTCTGGATGCCATTGTACCCCCACTGTAAACAGCCTATCTCTTCCCTCTATAGCTTCTATTATGCCATCAGAGGCTTGGCCCACTACATCAAAACCAAGGGCTATATCCTTGATGGCCTGATGATGAAAACTATTTACCCATATCTCCTTATGACCAATAGCTACTGACAATTTACTTTGCATATTTAAAGAAACTTTATGTATCCCATACCATTTAGGAGCCTTCTGCCTATGACATAGAGTACCATTAAGCTGCTCTTCTATATCCTGATATAGAGTACCTCCCATTGCCACGTTTATTATCTGTATACCTCGACATATCCCCAAAATGGGTATATC
>CZCB01009450.1_pt1 | contig 17964 bp, 16 predicted proteins | sample 591991 | NCBI WGS metagenome assembly CZCB01 (sample SAMEA3556809, study PRJEB10932) | anaerobic digester metagenome | reverse complement strand
AATGATACGGGTGAGCTATACTACAAGTTTCTAGGAAGGGAAAACTCCACTCCCATTGACCTATTTATCGTTAATATGACCTTTCCAAAGCTAAAGTCTGACCAAGAGATTAGGGTCTTTGCCCATGGACCAGACCAGGGTCAGATAATAGCTAACAATAACTCAAGCTATAGCTTGAGGGTCAAGAATGTGGCAAAAAATGAACTTGTTGAGGGTAGATTTCTTTTCCCAACCAGCCTTATAGAAAGTGCTAGAAAAATAGAAAAGCTAGACAGGCTAGAGCAGATAATAGCTGAGGAGGAGGCTAACTTAAAGAGGCGGGAGGAGATTAGACAAAGGATAAGGACCACATCCAAAAACTTAGGTACCGTATCCCTAGGGGCGACTATAATTATCCTGCTTACCTTTTTATTAAGCCTAATACTAAACCGCAGGAAACTAGACAAGCGGGACATTTATGAGTACAGGGGAGACTATTTGCCGGCAGAGACTAGCCCGGCTATAGCAGCTAGGCTGTGTGGCCGAACAGGCAACTCAGAGACTATCCTAGCTACCATATTAGACCTACAAAGAAGGGGTTATCTGACCATTAGGAGCCTAGCTCCAGAGGGAGAGATAGCTAGTGACCAAGGGCTAGATGTTGAGGATTTCATTATAAGCAGGATAAAGGCCGATGATCAGGGCCTACTTAGCCATGAAAAAAGGTTTTTAAAATGGCTATTCAGTGAAATAGGCAAGGGCAGCAGGGTCAAGACAAGTGAAGTAAAATCCTATGCTGATAAATACTATGGGGGCTTTTACCAGTCCCTCAGGGCCTGGAACTACAAGATAAAGGCAGATGCTAATAAGCTAGGCTACTATGACACGGGAAAGACCCTGTACGGCTTAATCCTACTAGTTATGTCCCTTGTCATTTTTGCTCTGGGTGCGATAACCCTTACCTACGACAATATCTTAGGTATAGGTGGTATACTAGGGTCACCCCCCTTGTTTTTCTATAGTATTTACCTTTTTACTAGGCTAACAGATGAGGGCCTTAGCCTAAAGAAAAAGTGGGATAAATTTAAAAGTTATATGGATGATAGGCTAAATGGGGATTATGATAATCACGATAAAATATCAGGTTTAGACACTGGCCTAATATATGCCCTGGCACTTGGAGTAGTAAATATGGATATGGGATTTATTAGCCCTGAGTACAGGTCTATATATGAGGAAAATAACTGGCTATATTGGTATTATGCCTTTAGTAGTGGAAATAGTAGTAGCTTTCACAAGAGCTTTAGTGAGTCTTTTGATCGGCCTCTTAGCTCTTCTGGGTCTGGCTTTTCATCTGGAGGCTTTTCCGGTGGTGGCGGCGGTGGCGCTGGCGGTGGTGGAGCAGGGGGCTTTTAATTAGGGCCAGCTCGGTATGGTGTCATTTTAAGTAAATATTTTTGACCTCATTTTCTATTAAAAGAAAACAAGGCCAACCGCCCTAGACGGCTGGCCTAATTATAAGATACTACTAAAGCTTTATCTCCTTTTAAACATAGTCTTGATAAGGCTAAATCCTACGACACTAGCTGCTGCCCATAGCATCTTATTACCTAGCTTGTTCATTTGCCTTGGTTCTATCCCCAATTCCTGTGAAAACTCGGTCATCATTTTCCTAAGACGTTTAGTTTTCATAATTATATTGCTCCTTTCCTATAGATATAGTTAGTGTGTCCAATTTTAGAGCTTTTTTAGAAGGAAAAATTTAAATAATAAGAAAATATAAAGACAGGGAAAATAACAGAAATAAGGGAATAGACTTGAGCAATCTAACAATCTTTAGTAAAATTTATTCAAATTACTATTTTATGCGAGGCATGTACTATGCTATAATTAAAATGTTGGCAGGGCCTATATATAAAGCATTCATATAGGAAGAAGGGGGATATCTGGAATTGAAAATGGGCAAGGGCAATTCAGTCGACAAGCTACTTAATTACCGTATGATCCTAAGGATTATTATCATCGCACTTATAATAATAACTATTTCCTTGGCTCTAAAGCCCGCAAAAGTTATAATAAATGAAAACCATATAAAGATATCTGGCATATATGGCGCTGAAATACGCTATGAGGATATTCATGATCTACAGTTAGCTGAGCAGCTCCCAAGGATTATCTCTAGGACCAATGGTATAGACCTATTTGGACTAAGTAGGAGGGGGATATACCAGCTAGAGGATCTTGGTAGGACCCGGCTTATTTCCTTTTCTCAGGGAGGCCCCTTTATCCTAATCAATACAGGCAATGAGTGGATAGTAATAAACTATGACAAGCCAGGAGAGACAGAGGATCTATATACAAGGCTAGTAAAGGCGCTTAACTAGCTAGCAGAATTCAAGGAGGCAGTTTACTAAATGATAGAGCTAATAAACATTAACAAAACCTATAACGGCAAAGTAAAGGCAGCAGACAATCTAACACTTACAGTACCATCTGGTCAGATTTTTGGTTTTTTAGGTCCAAATGGGGCGGGCAAAACAACTGCCATAAAGATTATAACTGGCATACTAAAGGCTGATAGTGGTAGTGTAAAGGTAAATGGCATAGACATAGGTCAAAAGCCTCTAGAGGTAAAAAAGCAAATAGGCTTTGTTCCTGACACTCCCAATATGTTTTTACGCTTAAAGGGTATAGAGTACCTAGGTTTTATGGCTGATATGTATGAAGTAGCAGCTGATCAGAGAAAGCCTCGTATAGAGGATTTAGCATCCCGTTTTGGCATGGCAGATGTACTAGATGACAAGATTTTGTCCTATTCACATGGTATGAGGCAAAAGATTGTATTGATGGGTGCCCTTATACATGAGCCATCTGTTTGGATACTGGACGAGCCTATGACAGGCCTTGATCCTAGGTCCTCCTTTATCTTAAAAGAGATGATGAGGGAGCAGGTAAATGAGGGCAAGACAGTCTTTTTCTCTACCCATGTACTAGATGTTGCAGAAAAGATTTGTGACAGGGTAGCTATTATTGACAAGGGTAGTATCCTCTTTACTGGTACATTAGCTGAGATGAAGGAGCATTTTAAGAAAAACGAATCATTAGAAAACATGTTCTTGGAGTTGACAGAGAGTGAATAGAAAAATTTTATCGTTAGTAAGGGTAATGCTGAGAAATAGCACAGGCCTTGGTATCAAAGATGGTAAAAGGTCAACCCAAATATTCCTAATAGTTATGCTGGCTCTAACAGTCCCCTTTATGCTGATTGGGATAGTTGCCTTATTTTCTAGCCTGATTGGTGCCTTTATGCAAATAGGACAGGCAGGCCTGGTTTTAAAATTGGGGATTGGGATAAATTCAGCCATAATATTTATCTTTGGTATTTTCTATGTGATGAGTAGCTTTTATTTCTCATCTGATGTGGAGTATTTACTCCCCCTTCCACTAAAACCTTGGGAGATAGTATCTGCAAAGCTTATAGTTGTTATCATATATGAATTTATAGTGACTGGGGTCTTATATCTACCCTTGCTCTTTACATATGGTATCAGACTGGGCATGGGACCCTTATACTATGTTTATGGTTTAATTGTTTTTGTCTTACTGCCCATAGTACCTTTGGCCCTGGCTTCCTTTTTAGTTATGCTGATAATGAGATTTACTAACCTAAAAAGACACAAGGATTTTTTAAAGGTACTAGCTGGCATGCTTGGGCTTTTTGTGGGTCTGGGTATAAATATGCTACTTCAAAATGTATCTACAGATTTATCGCCAGAAGCCCTGCTAGAAATGCTGGAGTCTGGCTCTAACTCCCTAGTCAATGTCATACCCGATATCTTTCCTGCAGCCGGCTGGGCCAGTCAAGCCTTGGTTTATAGCTCAAGCCTAAAGGGCCTACTTAACCTTATCCTCTTTGTAGGGGTTACCCTGGGGGCTTATGGCCTTATAACTGCCTTTGGTCAAGTAATTTATTTAAAGGGAGCTGTTGGTCTGTCGGAGGCAGGGTCTAGTAGGCGAAACAAGGCCATCGGCCAAGTCGTGGAAAAGTCAAGGAGCAGGTCTGCCCTACTATCCTACTGCTTGGTGGAAATCAGGCTCCTAGTTAGGACTCCCATATATTTTTTAAATTGTGTAGTAATGAACTTTTTATGGCCACTTTTTCTCCTGATACCCTTATTGACAAGTGGTGACCAAGCCATGGCCTTTGATGAGATTACAAGAGTTATTAGCAATCCTGAAAACGCTGGTATTGTGTTAGCAGCGGCCTTTGCAATGGCAGTGTTTATGGGGGCTAGCAATGGAATTAGCTCTTCAGCCATGTCCCGTGAAGGAGAAAATATTTACGTTAAAAAGTATCTGCCCGTATCCTACATAGTACAGCTAAATGCAAAGCTTCTTTCTGCCATGTTAATTGGTTTTGCAGCTATACTTGTCCTAGTATTGCTATGTATAATACTTTTTAAAATGCCCCTATTCCTAGGTTTACTTATGCTCATTACTAGTCCATTAGCCCTTTTATTTGTATCCTTGACTGGTCTAATGATTGATCTGGTCAACCCCAATTTTACCTGGGACAATGAGCAAAAGGCAGTAAAGCAAAATATAAACGTATTTTTCAATGTTATAATAGGCATGATTATGGCACCCTTAGTAATAGTACCTACCATAATCATAAAATGGACCCTGGCTAGCACTCTAGCTATACTATGTATAGGCTTTCTTGTGTTAGATATTCTTATGTATAGTATTTTGGCTACAAGGGGTGTAAAGATTTTCAGTTCTATCTAACCTTGCCCAGTTTAATAAGCCCAATGTAAACAAAGCAGGCAGGGATATAAGGATTGCTGACAAAGTTAAGAATTGCGATAATCTCAGCAAGAGGATATAGAATATATAAAAAAGTATAGATAGGACATCCTAGTGGGTGTCCTGCTACTTATTGTAAGCTTGAATTTTTACCCGCTAGCTAATATAATGGACATACGCAATAGGGAAATGATACAGACATATACAGCAGTAATCTTAAATGGGTAATAGTATATGAGTAGCAGTCAAGTGCTTTATTTATGGACAGCTTTGAGTGGGGGCAACAACAATGGGCAGCTCTACAGAAAAGGGTCTAATTAGTAACTACAGGGTTAAAATAAGCATAAGAACCAAGCTATTGCTTATTTATCTGCTATGTGTCCTTGTGCCCATATTTATCTTTTCATATATCTTTTATAGCTCTGCTATGGAAAACATTAAAAAAGAAAAGCTTATAATATTTAACCAGGCCCTTGATCGGATAGCCTCCTCTATTGAGTCAGATGCCCTAAGTGCCATGTCATTATCAAATGCTATCTATCCTGATAACAAGATGTATAGCTATATAAATAATGAGTATAAGGATATGGCCAGAGCCCATGATGAATTCAACAGCTACCTAAGAGATGCCTGGCTGAGAATATTGCCCTATAATACCAATATTGCTTTCTTTTCTGTCTATACTGACAATGAAACAATATTAAATAGCAGATATATAAGGCGCCTCGATGGCCTTGCCACTACTGAGGATTGGTATGGGCAGCTTCAAGAGGCAAAACAGGATTCCCTCTTTATTAACCATATTGACAAGATGATGTTTGCTACATCTACAACCAAGCAGCTCTCCTATTTTAGAAAACTAGATTTTGTAAAAAGCAGATACAATCATTATTTAAAGGTCACCTTCAAGACAGATGCTCTAGACAAGGCAATTTCCAGTGAAATATTGCCGGGAAATATTTATATAGTAAATAGTAGGGGACAGATATCCGCCCAATCAAACAAGGGTAGCCCGGAGTATGATAGAGACAGCTTTAGATCCTTTGACCTAGTAAAAGCCCAAGAGGATCAGATAGTACTAGAAAGAGACCTAAATGTCCTGTCAGGCTGGAGGTTAGTGTGCCATCTAGACAAGGACTTTATGCAGCCAGAAATTAAGTCAAGTATTATACAGATATTTATACTAATTGTTATAGTAGCCCTTTCAGCTAGTCTAATTATACTTATGATAGCGGGCTCCTTATATAGGAGGATAGATATTCTAGCAAACCATATGAAAAGGGCTGAGCTAGGCGATTATAGGTTAATCCCAGATACCAAGATGGGTAATGATGAGCTAGGCCTATTGATGAACTCAATGAACAAGATGCTTGAAAAGATACGGTCTCTTATTGAGGACGTTTACAAGGCCAAGATTAGGGAAACCCAGCTTGAACTTTTAAAAAATCAGGCTGAGCTCAAGGCACTCCAGGGCCAGGTAAACCCCCATTTTATGTTTAATGTGCTAGAAACGATAAGGATGAAGTCATACCTAAAAAATGAGTACGAGACTGCAAGGATAATTAGAAATATGTCTTTTATCTTTAGAAAGATCCTTACCTGGCCTGAGGATATGGTAACTATCAGGGAGGAAATTGACTTTATAAAGGAGTATCTAGAGATACAAAAGTACCGGTATGAGGAGGAACTAGAATATCTTATCGATGTAGATGAGTCTATACTGGATTTTATGATCCCAAAGATGACCCTGCAAACCTTTGTGGACAATTCCTGCGAACATGGTTTTTCTGAGACAAACGGCCTTAAAAAGCTGGTCATCAGGGGAATCAAAGATGAAGACAAGCTGATATTAAAGGTTTATGATAATGGAAAGGGCATGACCCAGGATGAGATTAAAAACATCAACAGCCTGTCTGGCAAGGGGATAGGGATCAAAAATGTTCTAGGAAGGCTTGAGTTATATTATGCAGACCAGTGTGAGTTTGAGATAGATAGCCGGTTAGGTGAATACACTAAGATTATTATAAGGATAAGCTTAGACCAAGGAGGTAGTCAAGAGCTTGTACAAGGTAATGATAGTTGACGATGAAAAACAGATAGTTGATGGCTTGAGAAAAATCATAAATTGGTCAGATTTAGGCTACAGTGTGTGTGCTACAGCAAGAAATGGTAAAGAGGCCATAGAGGCCATAAGAGAGCATAGACCCAACTTAGTCCTGACTGATATTAGGATGCCTGAGATGGATGGACTCTCCCTCCTAAAGTATACCCGTGAAAACATTTCAAGCGATATAGAGTTTATCATCCTAAGTGGTTATAGTGAGTTTGAGTATGCCAGACAGGCCCTCAGGTACAATGTAAACAACTACATTTTAAAACCTATAGACGAGACCATCCTGTATAAATCCCTCTTGGAGATAAAGGAGCTCTTAGATGAAATGACCCTCCGCCAGAGTGAAAAGCTAAAGTCTTATATAAATAATATAATGATAGGAGATAAACCCGATAATGAGCTATCCCTGGAAAATGAAGAGCAGTATGGGCTCCGCTATATACATATAATCAGACGCAGGGATTATAGACTAGACCTTGAGTCTCCAGCAGGAGAAAAGATCAAACTTCCCAGCCTTAGAGAGGCCCTGTCCCATATAATAGGTGAGGACAACATGAGGTTTGTGGCAAGAAATGATAGTGACAATTATTCAATAGTCGTGGGCCTTAGCATCCTGTCTAGGTTTGATTTTCATATCGAGTGTCTAACTGGGAGGATTTGCGAATACCTCAGGATAGAAAAGGATACAGAAGTAGATATACTAGTAGGAAAAAAGGTAGATAGTTTTTGCGATATACACGAGTCTATAAAATCTATAGGAAAGTGCATGAACAAAAGATTTTATACAAATGGCCCCTCTATAATTTTCTTTGATAATATCAAAGATGAGACCTTTAGCAATGTATTTGAGGACAAGGGTGCTGTTATCAATGTAATCACTGCCTTTAGGAAGGGCGATATGGACAAGCTGGTTAATAATATTAGGCAGCTAGTGGATCATTTTGCCTCAGCCCAGCCTGTGCCTGAACTGGCCCTTATTCACCTTGACAGTATAATGGCCTCTGTTATCCAGATCCTAAATGAAAGAATAACTGGTATCTGTGAACTAGCAGACCTTTATGCTGCCTATAAAAAAATCCAAGACAAATTAAGTATATATGAGCTAGGAGACCAGGCAATAGACTTTTGCCTCCATTGCAATGACTTTGCCTCTAAACAAAGCAGACACAAAAGTGAAACCATAAACAAGATTATTGCTTTTGTGGACAATCATTTCACCGAACCTATAAAAATAACTGACATAGCTGAGCATTTTTATATTAACCCAGCCTATTTGGGCCAACAATTCATCAAGAAAAAGGGCTGCAGCCTAAACCATTACCTCAATAGCCTCCGTATAGAAAAGTCAAAGGAGCTACTTAAAAATACAAGCCTTAGAATATATGAAATAGCTTCAAGGGTAGGTTTTGAGGACCCTAATTATTTCTCTGCAAAGTTTTATGACTATACAAAAATGACCCCTAGTGATTTTCGAAAATCCTAGCCAGCTAGCTACTGGCCATCCATTACCCATAAGATTGCACAAACAAATCTTAAAATATTGTGAATTTCTTATAGATACTATAATTTTTCAAGAAACACCTATATTTTTTTTAGGTTAGTCCTATCAGTAAAAATTCTATAATGTTTTTAATACCATTATTATATTAATAGGGGGGTAAATGATGAAAAAGTCAAAAATCCTGATTCTATTACTAGTTGTATGTTTAGTAGTAGGAATCATGGCAACTGGCTGCAAGAAAGATGAAGTCGACAAGACACCTGATCCAACAAAGGATCCAACCGGCAAAGAGACCGAAGCACCAAAAAAAGACCCAATCACCTTTACTTACTTCTCAGGTGACCAGAACCAAGCTCCAGCAGAGGGCAACCCTGTTGTTGAAAAGGTTAGGGAGCTCACCGGGGTAACTATCGAGTTTGAATTCCTCGTAGGTGACCTTTTTGAGAAAATGGGTACCATGATATCTGGTCAGGACTTACCAGATCTAATGAACCCAAGCCAGGCTAGAGCATTAGCTATGGAAAACGGGGTCTTTATTGACCTGTCCGACAAAATTGGCAATTATCCAAATATTAAGTCTCACTATGAGCCTTATATGGATAGGTTAAGGGCAGCTTCCGGCGAAAGCAAGGACAAGATTTATCTTCTTGACATCTGGGATCGCTACTATGGCGATTGGAAACCAGTTGAGCACGGCGGACCAGGCTTCTGGATTCAAAAGGCTGTACTAGCTGATGCTGGCTACCCAATCCCAAAAACTGTTGATGAGTACTTTGACCTATTACTTAACTACAAAGAAAAATATCCTGAGATAGATGGACAACCAACCCTAGGATACGAGATATTATCCTATGACTGGAGATCCTTCTGTCTGAAAAACCCACCACAGCACCTAATAGGCCATCCCAACGATGGTGACGTTGTGGTAGATAAGGAAACCTATGAAGCTAGCCTATATCAAAACACCGATTATGCCAAGAAATGGTACAAAAAGCTTAACGAAATGTATCACAAGGGCTTAATTTCAGCTGAAACCTTTACACAGGACTATGACGCATACCTCCAAAAGATTTCCCAGGGTCGCGTTCTAGGAATGTTTGACCAGGGCTGGAACTTCCAAGACGGTGTAAATGTACTACTACAAGAAGAAAAGTATGAGAGAACCTACGTTCCGCTACCAATCACATTTGAAGGATATACCGATTCTTATATGGATCCTCCAACATTTGTAGGAGGAAACGGTATGGGTATAACCACCCAGTGCAAGGATGTTGAAAGAGCACTTGAATACATCGACTATTGCTTAAATGAAGATGTACAAAAGCTCTTATCATGGGGCATCGAAGGCGAGCACTATCATGTAGACGAAAATGGTATGTTCTATCGTACAGAGGAGCAACGTGTTAATGCACGTGACCAAGACTGGATTAACAAGAATTTGGGAGACCAGCTATATGCTCAGTTCCCCAAGATCCAGGGTATCTATAGCGATGGTAACTGGTGCGATCCTAACCAACAGCCTAGTGAGTTTGCAGCTACCCGTTCAGAATTCGATAATGAGTTCTTAGATAATTATGGCTTCAAACTAGTTACAGAGTTCTTAACAATGCCAACTGAGGAATCTCCAGCATACTATCCAGTATGGGGATATACAGTGCCTGACGGTTCAGACGCTCAGACAGCATTCAATGAGCTGACAGACCTAGAGAACACCTATCTACCCCGTATAATCATCGCAGATGAAGACAAGTTTGATGCAGCATGGGATGATTACATGGCTAGAATGGAAAAAATCAATACTCAGGCTTACCTAGATTGGGTTAACTCAGAAATTAAGGCTAGGATGGAATAGCCTAGTACTTTAAGTTCCCTCTTTGGTGGATACACAAGCCAAACAGCTTGTGTATCCACATTTAATAATATCTTAAGGTTACCTGGAGAGGTGGAGGTATGTAATGAGAACCGCTACAAGCAAGTCGGTGGGCACTTTAAAGATAAAACCAAAACGTCGGTCCTTAGGCCGTGAGATTATAAGGCAAAGATCATTAGTACTCATGTCCTTACCGATTTTTATTTATGTATTCATATTTAACTATGTACCGCTTTTTGGCTTGACTATGGCCTTTCAAAAGTTTAAGCCAGCAAAAACATTTTTCGAACAAGAATGGGTAGGCTTAGAAAACTTTAAAAAGCTCTTTACCAATGAACATTTTATAAGGGTTCTAAGAAATACCGTTTGTATGAGCCTTATTAATATAATCTTATCCTTTATCTGTGCTATAGGACTTGCTATTTTGATCAATGAGATAAAGCACAAGACTTACAAAAAGGTTGTACAGTCTGTTTCATACCTGCCCCACTTTTTGTCATGGATAATTGTTACTGGTTTAGTTCACAACTTTCTAACATCAGAAGGTGGTCTTTTAAATGACATACTGATGTCATTAGGAATTATAAAAGAAAACGTACATTGGCTTGCAGAACCAAAGTATTTTTGGGGGATAGTTGCAGGCGCACATATTTGGAAGGAAACAGGTTGGAACTCTATTATATATTTAGCAGCCATAAGTGGCATTAATCCTGAGCTTTATGAGGCCGCATATATGGACGGCGCCAACAGATTCCAAAGGATCCGTTATATAACCCTACCTGGAATCAAGTCAACATTTGTAGTCCTGCTGATACTAAACCTAGGCTGGATACTCAATGCAGGCTTTGAGGTCCAGTACCTCTTAGGTAATGGTATAGTCCAGGATGTTTCTGAGACAATTGATATATTTGTTCTTAAGTATGGTATTAGACAGATGAACTATTCCTTTGCTACAGCAGCAGGTATGTTCAAATCGGTTGTTAGTATCATTATGCTTACTGGTGCAAATTTCCTAGCTGGCAAGCTAGGCGAAGATAAATTAATATAAGGGGGGAGAGTATATGGCTCGCAATCATATAAAATCATCCTTATCTAGCAAGATTTTCGATGTTTTAAACTATTTATTCATGTTACTTTTAATGGTAGCTATGATTTATCCTTTCTGGAATACATTTGCTGTATCCCTTAATGATGCGCTCGATAGTATAAAGGGCGGAATATACCTGCTCCCCAGAAAGTTTACCCTATACAACTACGCAACAATGTTTAGTAGGGGTACTTTACTAGATGCTGCCTTTATATCTGTATCTAAAACACTAATAGTAACTATATTAAATGTCTTTTTGTCATCACTGGCAGCCTATATCCTAAGCCGCAAGAAATTTGTTTTCCGCAAGTTCATGACCATCTTTTTAGTACTAACCATGTATGTAAATGCAGGCCTGATACCTCAGTTCTTTCTATTCCAAAGGCTAGGCCTGATTAACAAGTATTGGGTTTATATCGTACCCAATTTGATTGGTGCCTTTAATGTAATAGTAATTAGGACCTTTATGAATGGACTACCAGAAAGCCTGGCAGAGTCTGCTAGGATAGATGGTGCAGGAGAATTTAGGACCTTTGTACAAATAATTATGCCTCTTTGTAAGCCTGTTTTGGCTACGGTTGCCCTTTGGGTTGCAGTCGGCACCTGGAACTCATGGTTTGATACCTTTATATTTGCATCTAGGTATCAAAAGCTTAGCACCCTACAGTATGAAATGATGAAACTTTTATCCTCGTCAATGATTCAATCTGGTACTGTAATACCGGGCTTGGTCGGACAGACCCAGTCTAGGGTTGTTACCCCAACTGCTATACGAGCTGCGATGACTATTATAGCTGCCCTCCCAATTATTTTTGTGTACCCCTTCCTGCAAAAATACTTTGTCCAGGGTTTACATTTAGGTAGCGTAAAGGGCTGACAATTAAAACTCAATATGCAACCAAATTGCCAAATCCTCCCTTCACTTAGTTGAAGAGAGGATTTTTTTTGCACAAAATATGATTTTTCTCCATGGTATGCTAAAATATAATATACAAAGCTTGAGAAGGGACTAAAGTAGATGCAAAGACGACTACTATGTTTGACAATACTTATAATAGGTATATTATTGATAGGCTCCTGTAAGTCTAGTGCTGGCCTAATCAAGGAAGACCTTTTTGCCATGGACACCTATATCACCTTTACAGCCTATAATAAAGGGCAGGCCAAGGAAGCCATAGAGGCTGCTAAAAAGCGGGTCCAAGAAATAGAAGACCTAATGAGTGCGACAAGGGCTGACTCAGAGCTAAGCAAGATCAACGAAAACGCAGGGCAAAGGCCTGTAAAGGCTCAGAGCTAAGCAAGATCAACGAAAACGCAGGGCAAAGGCCTGTAAAGGTCTCAGATGACACCTTTTATGTTATTAAAAAGGGGATAGAATATGGGCAATTGACCGATGGTGCCTTTGATATTAGTAGCCTGCCTATCAGTCGCCTTTGGGGCATAGGCAGCGAAAATCCTAGACTACCTGCTTCTGAGGAAATTGCCACAAGCTTAAAGCTGGTGGACTATAGGAGTATAGTTTTAGATGAGCAAGAGAAAACGGTTTTTTTAGAGAAAGAGGGCATGATGTTAGACCTAGGAGGTATAGCCAAGGGCTATGCAGGAGATGAGGCTATGAAGGTCCTAAAGGACTACAAGCTTGAACATGCTATGATAAACCTAGGTGGTGATATAATTACCCTAGGTGGCAAGGCAGATGCTAGCCCCTGGAGGATAGGAATACAAAATCCTAGGCCAGAGGAGGATAATAAGGGGCAGGACTATATAGGGATTTTTGAGATTATTACTGGCTCTATTGTTACCTCTGGTGACTATCAGCGTTATATAAAGGACATATATGAAAAGCAGGGTATCCGTTACCACCATATTTTCGACCCTGAGACAGGCTATCCTGCGGATAATGGGCTAATAAGCGTTACAATAAAAGGGCCTACGGCAGTCGATAGCGATGCCCTATCAACCTCTGTATTTATTATGGGGGTAGAGGAAGGATTAAGGCTCATAAATTCCCTTGAAAATGTAGAGGCTATGATTGTTACAAAGGATAAAAAACTATATTTTAGCCAGGGCTTTGAAGAGCAGGTGAAGTCTATTCATCCCGATTATAATAATTAACCCTAAAAAGGCTTGGCAATAGAAGGAGGACTAGGTGAGACAAGAAGCTACTAGAAAAAAAGTATTGGTTCCATATACACTACCAGAGCAAGGATTAGAGGACTTATGCAGGGACTTTGATGTTACCATGTGGCAGGCAGGCCCTATGCCTTATAGTGAGATTTTGTCTGTAATTGCTGACTATGATGGTCTTTTAGCTGCTGGTACAAGAGTTGATGAACAGTTAATAAGTAAGGCTAAAAGGCTTAAAGTAATTTCTGTTTTTGGGGCAGGCTATGATAATGTTGATATAGAGGCAGCCACAAGGCATGGGATCCCTGTTACCAATATACCTGATACTGTAACAGAGACTACAGCGGAGCTAGCCATAGGCCACTGTAACAGAGACTACAGCGGAGCTAGCCATAGGCCTTATGCTATCGGTGCTTAGGCGGATAAGTGAGCTAGATAGAAAGCTAAGACAGGACAAAGATTTTAAATGGCATATGTGTAGGCATATGGGCTCTAACCTATATAACAAGGAGCTAGGTATTATAGGTCTGGGCCGTATAGGTAGAGCAACAGCTAAAAGAGCACTTGCCCTGGGTATGAAGGTATCCTACTACAATCGTAACAGGCTAGATAGACAAACTGAGGCAAGCTACAAGCTAATCTACAAGGAACTAGATGAGCTTTTGTCAACTAGTGATATAATATCCCTACATACACCCCTACATGAAGGGTCCCGCCATCTTATAGGTGAAAGGGAGCTTTCCCTCATAAAGGCAACAGCCTACATAATAAACACGGCAAGAGGCCCAGTTATAGATGAGCAGGCAATGATAAGGGCCCTAGCTGAGGGGAGACTGGCGGGTGCTGGCCTTGATGTATTCGAGCATGAGCCAAAGATACCCCAGCAGCTCTTAGAAATGGACAATGTTGTCCTAACACCCCACATAGGTACTGATACCCATGAGACAAGAGTAGAAATGACAAGGGATGCGGCAAAAAGTATTATAGACATCTTAAGCGGACGCAGGCCTAGCAATATACTCAATCCTGAGGTCCTTTAAAAGCCCTAGGCTAAAAGCCTATTTGCTGAGATAGGTGGGTTTACTAGAATATATCTTGATATTAATATACAATTAGACCCTTAAGAAAAAAATATAGGCAAATAAAAAAAGGAGGCTAGGCATATGTTAAGGGTAGCAATGCTAAGTAGCTGGCATGTTCATGCAGGTGACTATGCAAGAGACCTAAAGGCTATGGACAATGTTCAAATCACTGCTGTATGGGATGAGATAGGAGAACGTGGACGCTGGTGGTCTGAAAACCTTGGTGTAGACTTTGAAAGGGACCTAAAGACCCTGCTTGATAGGAAGGACGTTGATGCAGTAGTAGTGTGCGGGCCTACCAATATGCATAAAGACCATATGATAGCAGCTGCCAAGGCAGGAAAGCATATTTTTACTGAAAAGGTTATGGCCTTAACAGTATCAGAATGTGAGGAAATAGCTGAGGCAGTTATTAAAAGTGGGGTAAAGTTTTGCATTTCCTTTCCCTACAGGACCTTTTCCTCAAGTCTTTTTGCCAAGCAGGCTATTGATCAGGGCCTTTTAGGTGACATAAGCCTGGTTCGGATTAGGAATGCCCATAGTGGGGCAATTGACGCCTGGCTTCCCTCCCATTTTTATAATGCCGATGAAGCAGGTGGTGGCGCCATGATTGATTTAGGTGCCCATCCTATGTACTTAAGCCGCTGGCTCCTAGGTGAACCAAAAAGCATAAGCTCTATGTTTAATAGTATTACCGGCAAGCCTGTGGATGATAATGCAGTTAGCCTAATAGAATTTAAGAACAAGGCAATTGCCATAGTAGAGACTAGCTTTGTATCTAGCCATAGTCCCTTTACCATGGAGCTTTATGGTACTGAGGGTGTGCTCTTAGTAGGTGGCCATGATGATAGGGTTAGGATTAGGTCAAAAAATTATTCTAATATAGATGGTTGGACCATAGTAAATGATCTGCCCTTAGACCTACCCCCTGCAATTAACCAATGGGTCAATGCCATACTAGAGGGTGGCAAGATCCATTTTGGTTTAGAGGAGGGCATTCAGCTGACCCAGCTAATGGAGGCTGCATACATATCCCACAAGGAAGAGCGCAAGGTCTATTTTAAATAAGGAGGAAGCTGGCCGGTGGTAAAGACAATCAATAGTGAAAAGGTATATAGTGGTGGGATCATAGATGTTTACAAGGATAGGATTGTCCTTGAAAATGGTGTTGAGACCAGCCGAGATGTGGTAAGACACAGGCAGGCTGCTGCAGTTGTTGCAGTAAATGACAGGGATGAGCTGGTCATGGTAGAGCAGTTCAGATATCCTATAGGGAAAAAGCAAAGGGAGCTGCCAGCGGGTCTACTAGACCATGGAGAAAGCCCAATAGAGGCTGCAAAAAGGGAGCTATTAGAGGAAACTGGCTACTGTGCACAAAGCTGGACCAAGCTTATATCCCTTTATATGTCTCCTGGTGTACATGATGAACAAATACATATTTTTTTAGCTCAAGACCTAAACAGGTCAGGAAATATTAGCCTTGATGAGGACGAGATCCTAAGCTCCTGCTTAGTCCCATATAAAAAAGTTTTGGACGATATAGAAAAGGGACTAATCACTGATGGTAAAACAATAGTGGGAGTCCTATTTTACCACAAGCTTATCAGTTCTTAGTCTTGACAAAGGACCATAGTGGTTGTAAAATTGTATTTGTCCTTGTTTTAAGCACCCGTAGCTCAGCAGGATAGAGCGTCGGTTTCCTAAACCGCAGGTCGGGGGTTCGAGTCCCTCCGGGTGTGCCAGCAAAGCCCACTAACCATCTAGGTTGGTGGGCTTTGATTTTTGCCTAGTCCTAGACTTGTTAAGTAGGCAGGCTTTGGACATGGCTTGCACTACTTAGGTCTTTTAACTTCATCCATATATCATAATATTTTTATTAAAATAAATAACATATCCTAAGATAGTTAAAGACGGTGACAGCCGTCCTTATTTAATTTCAGAACTAATTAATAAAAAAGCTAAATCCTAATAACAAAATTGATAAATAAAAAGGGCCTGGCCACAGGCTATATAGTCCTCATTGTAGTAGTTGCTTTGGTAGTAATCTATATTGTTTTACTTGTAGTATTTGAGGATAAAATCCGAGAACTGCTAAAAAAGTTTACTAAAAATCTTAAAGAAAAGTTATAAAGTAATCTAAGGCTGGCCTCTAGCTAGGCTAGCCTATTGTCTAGCTAGCTGTCTTTACTATATAATGGTTTTATAAAATAGCTAGGATGTGTTTATCGTGAAGGACCTAGATTTAGGATTTATAAAATCGGCCTTGCCCTTTTGGGACCAGCTAGAGGAAAAGGACATAGACTTACTAGAGACCAGACTTGTTAAAAGGACCTTTGAAAAGGGCCAGTCAGTCCATGATGGTGGTGACTGTACAGGGCTAGTGCTAGTAAAAGAGGGGCAGCTTAGGACCTTTATCCTATCGGAGACTGGTAGGGAGATCACCCTATTTCGCTTGTTTGAGTGGGATGTTTGCATCTTAACTAGCTCCTGTGTTATGAAAAATATTAGCTTTGATATAAATGCAGAAGCGGAAAAAGACACTGAGATCTACCTATTAGCAGCTGAAGCCTTTAAGAAACTAGCTGAAGGGAATGCCGCTGTTAAGGACTTTAACACTGAGATAATCTCCTCCCGCCTATCTGATCTTATGTGGGTAGTTGAGCAGGTTGTCTTCAAGAGCCTAGATCAAAGGCTAGCCAACTTCCTATTAGATATGTATTCAATTGAGGGTAGATGTGAGCTACATGTTACACACGACGCAATTGCACGTAATATAGGAAGTGCCAGAGAGGCAGTGACTAGGATGCTTAAGTACTTTCAAGATGAAGGGATCTTGTCCCTATCACGTGGACAAATAAGCTTATCCAATATTGAAAATCTCCAAGCTATAACAAATTCATAAAGCTATGAGTCCTCCTCTAGCTTACCCAACTTACCGTTTGACACCTAATGTAACTAGAGAGGACCTTATAATAAAGATGCAGGTATGATAACCCAACTATCATACCTGCATTTTTTTGATATTATAATTAAATTTTTTACTCTCCCTATCATAACAATAACCTCTTTAGAAGAAGGGTTACAGTAAACTAACCTTTTGTTAGAAAAAGTAGAATAATGAAAATGATTGTTGCCCCCCCTTTGGCAACCTTGGTATAATATACATAAATTGCATAGTATATATAGCAAGTAAATAATATGCTCAGACAACCCATGCTCTAAAACTACAGGGATATACACTCATGTAACACAGAAAAATGTAAGAAGTATTGTAAGTACACTAGATACAATAATGAAGAAGGATGATATATAGCCATAGTGGGCATTCGCGAAGTACTTCGCTAATCCCACCAAAAAGTAGGGTATTCACGAACCATAAGTTCGGGAATGCGATAGTTA
>CZCB01013887.1_pt1 | contig 18033 bp, 20 predicted proteins | sample 591991 | NCBI WGS metagenome assembly CZCB01 (sample SAMEA3556809, study PRJEB10932) | anaerobic digester metagenome | reverse complement strand
ATTGCATTTGCTAAAAATAAATTAATGTTTAGAACACTTAAAAAGTAGTTCTAAATATATTATACGAGGAGTGTAAGAATGGATAGAAGAAAAGAATTAAAAGAACAGTATAAGAACATGAAATCAGACATGGGAGTCTTTATTATAAAATCTAACATTAACAATAACTGTTATATAGAAGGAACCCAGGATTTAAAAGGTACTATTAACAGTACAAAGTTTAAATTAAGCTTAGGTTTTCATCCAAACAAAGAGCTTCAAAAGGAATGGAAAGAACAAGGTGAGTCAAACTTCTCAATTGAAATACTTGAGAAATTAAAATATGATAAAGATGAACTGAAAGATGATTACAGCGAAGAATTAAGTATACTTAAGATGGTCTGGGAAGATAAGCTAAAAGAAGAGGGCATGGAATTTTACGGAAAATAAGCTTATCTTATAAGGTGCTTTTAAAATACTATATCAGGAGGTTTAAATGGTTGGTGTTGAAATAGATATGGTAGTTAAAAACAGTATTGAAGCCTTGCAGTTATACGAGCATATTTTTGATGCAGAGAGAATCGAGGTAACAAATTATGAGCAAGGTTTAAATGAGGCGGTTTTTACAATATTTGGTGTGAGATTTCATTTATTGGATGAAAATCCAGAGTATCAATTAATAGCACCTAAAGAAGGTTGTCCAAATTCTATGTGGATAAATTTAGCGGTTAATAATATTAAGGAAACTTTTAATAAGGCTATTGAAGCAGGATGTACTCAAATCCAGCCTGTAACGGAGATGGAGGATTTTGGAGTAAGTAATGCTGTGTTTGCAGATAAGTTCGGCTATGTATGGATGCTTCACCAGATACATCGTCAAGTTAGTTTCGAAGAACGTAACAGGATATTTGAAGAGAAATACAAGAACCAAGGGGATTAATTTCTCTTGGTTCTTTACATATCTATGTTCAAATAAGAGTTGGTATATTGCTTACAATTTCAAAAACAGTTCCTTGGTTAAAATTTGTAACATTGGGAGAGGCGTAAACTCCCAAGTATAGCTTTGTTTGCGCTAAATTGGTGCCTAAACTTGTATAAAAAGCTGGTTGACCAAAATTAAAATTCGTTTCAATAACACTGAAATCACTTAACTTGCAATCTGTTCTAAACTTAGTATAGGCTAAAACTCCCCTTGCTGGAGACTCTCCCTGCCTCACAAAATCAGTAAAAACAAGGGATCCCCTTAAATCGGGAATTTCCGTTCCCATATAGGGCTGAACTCCCGTAAGTGCTGTTCCACTAAACTTACCTGGCCGTTCATCCCTATGATAATAACAAGTTAAAGGATTTATGCGGCTAACAGAAGTATCTACTGCTTCATTGAAATAGGAAATAGTTTCTGCAGTCAAAGATAGATTTTCAAGACAGTTTATAGTAGTTGAAGTAGGAAAAATACCTTCCCATCCTCTCCAACCTAAATTAATCAATCCTTCCTGGTTCGGTTCAAGATTAGATAGCGAAGATTGAACAATTTCAGTTACAGGAAGGGGTCTGTAATTAATAAAGGAGAAAATAGACTCAACCAGATCTTGCCCTACATTTCCCACATACTTAATATATTGGTTATAGTATTTTTGAAAAGATATACCTGGAATATTACGAACTCCTTTGACTATTACTTTTAAAGTTCTTTGAATTGATGGAGGAAGTTCATTAAAACGTGTAACAACAGGGGGATTATCGATGGAGGTATTGACGTTTACATCAATTTCAATGATTTTTCCCGCTATTTCCATAATGTCCTGGCTTAAATTAAAGGGGTCATAGCCAGAACCACCGTCTCCGGTTGTTAAAATAAGATTTCCTGTTTCTGGTGAAAAGTTTAAACTGTTAACACCGTTATGGTTCATGAAAGGTCTTCTTAAGTTTAGTAGTGTACGTCTTTTATGTGATTGGCCACTAGGTAATAAAACCCATTCTTCTACAGTGTCAATATGGTCGTATTGTTTCTCTCTATTTATCCATTGTAAATTTAAAGTGTTAATATTACAAGGATCAGGCATAAAGGGTCCCGGAAGAGCTCCTGGCCCCTGGCTGCCAGCTAAAGAATAATGAAGGTAAAAAAGGCCATTATAATAAAAGTTGGGATGAAAGGCCAAGCCTAATAGTCCTCTCTCATCATATCCTCCATTACTTCCTAATTCAATAATCCGCCGGCGAATGTCCAAAAAAAGCCCTAAGACTCTATTCCTGATGTAAAAAATTTCCCCTGGCTGGGTTGCTATAATTAAACTTTCTGTCAAGTCTCCTGGAAATATGGTGGTTTTTATAACGGTGGGCAAATTAATATTACTGACAATGGGATTTAAACTTACATTAACCGTTTTCACTGCTTTACTCCTTTTATTATTGTGTTAACAACAAGGTTCCCGAGTAGCTAACAACAATATCTGATTGCCTTGTGGGTGGGGTTCTTATTACGAAGTAACAAGGTTCCCGGTTACTTAACAGCAATCGTTGATTGCGTCGTTAGGTGGGGTTCTTATTAATATATATGTCTTTGTATATTTTCTTAGTACAAAAGAGTCACAACTAGAATATATGAAAGGTTAATACAATTTCATCCCTTCGAAATAATAAAATTCACCGTAAAGATCAAAAATTCTATTCTTGCAGGAATATATATGTTATAATAAGAAAAACGTTCCCAAAGAGAAACTTCTGTAGTCTTGTTCGGGAGGAAGAGTTAATATGAAATTCACTAAGACTATTTACAAATTATTACTGAAACTATTTAATTATCCATACATATCAGAGGAATTAAGGAATTTAGAAGGACCAATAGTACTTCATATAAGCGATACCCCTATGGATATTTATAACTTTATATTTAGAACAATCAATATTCTTAAACCACAGTTTATTATTCATACAGGAGATATGGTAGATAACATAAAGTTAGGAATAAACAGAAATAAAATTGACAGTTACTATAAAGGAGTAACAAAGCTCATTAAGGGTTTAGAAAAAAACGAATATTCAAAGATTTATTATGTACTAGGTAACCATGATGATTATGAGACAGTAAGTCAACTATCCAAGAGAGGAATAATTTTAGAAGAGGGTGCCTTAGTAATAGATAATTGTACTTTCACCGTAGGCCATTATTACAAGGAATACCCCAATAAAACAAATTTTAACTTATATGGTCATCATTTTGAACCTAATCATTATAAGAAAGAAGATACCATTGGTCTTAATGGTCTATTAAGTATTAATGTAATCGATCTATCAACAAAAAAAGTATTCCATATTGAATATCCCATAGGTACTAACAAGTCAAGGGGTATGGAATTAAAAAGAATAGGTTTATAAGGAGGATAGATATGCTGTTATTTAGAATGGGTCCTCGTTATTTGTTTTTTAGAACCAAGAAAGAAGAGGAAATCACAAACTTTCTTCTAACAAAACTTAATGGGGAGATTACGGAATTTATGGATGGCTTCGGGAAAGCATCGGAAAACTGCACTCTTTGTTTTATAACCGATACTGACCATGAAAAAACTCGTGTTGAAGATGCAAATAGAATTGTGTTAGTTAATGAGGTTGCTTCAGTGATATTATCTTCAATTATAAACAATCAGGCATGTGGACTATTCCATAGAATTGATTTGGGGCCATCATTTATTGTTATGCGGGTGCTAGGTAATGAAGAAAAGCTTATAGAAAGGATTAAGGAATATTTTTCAGGAACAGAAGTTAATTTAGTAGATGGTATCAGATTAGGAGAAAAGAATGATACTATTGTAGCCTTTACAAAGGAAGTAATAACTGGTCCTGTTGCATCAAGGGATTTCTTAAGTACAATGATATTAATTCCTCAGCCTTCTAATGATGTTCGGGAAATATTACGATTAGAGGGGTTAAGGTTTATTACCCAAAGCTTAAAGGATAGTCATTGGTATGAATTAAGAATTAATATATATGATTCCAGGGGTAAATATAAAGAAAACTACGACAGACTTATATATATATTTACAAAATTAGGAATAGGTATGATTTTAGGAGAAAGCTGGACTAAGGATTATGCTGTAATGCTTTATTTTGTTTTAACATATCAAGTTAGATTATTTACATTTCTTACACCTCAGGAAATTAAAAAAATTTTAGTAGCATTAGAATATTCAATTGACGGGAAGAGAATGGTTGACTTTGATTTATACTATAAAAACAAAAAAGTTTTTTGGAGTGACCTGATTTTTAAAGGAAGAAGAAACAAGGAAGGGGAAGCAAAAATATACAGACAAGAACTCTATGAAAAGTTGAAGCCGGAGGATATTGAAACATTGGAAGCTATGGAACGCGCTATTATTGAGCACCAATGATTGGAGTAAGCTTACAATAGATACTTGAATTCTAAAGATTACTAATAAATTAGGGCAGATTTTATAGAGTCTATTGTATAGGAAAAAGTATTATGGTAAAATATTTTATAATATGTATTACAGGAGAGGACTATGAAAACACTTTATAGAGGAAAAACTAAGGATGTATTGAAAAAGGAAGATGGTTCAATATACTTATTGTTTAAAGATGATGCAACAGGAGAAAATGGCATATTTGATCCCGGCTCCAATACTGTTGGTGGAAGGGTTGAAGGTAAGGGAAAAATAGGTCTTAAAATATCCAAGTACTTTTTCGAACTTATGGAAAGTAAGGGAATACCTACTCATTACCTAGGTGCTGATATCGATAATAATTTAATGAAGGTTAGAGATCTGACTGTTCCGAAATTAGAGTTCGTGCTTCGATACTTTACTGCAGGAAGTATGTGTCGCCGCTTTAGTTTAGAAGAAGGAATCCCTTTTGATCCTCCTTATGCAGAAGTAACTCTAAAAGATGATGAACAGGGAGACCCTCTTATTAGTGAGAGACTGTGTATTATGAAGGGACTTTTAGCTGAAGGACAATACGATGAGGCTCTTAAAGTCTTAGAAATGGTTGGAGAGGTTCTTAAAGAGGAACTGGCAAAAATGGATCTTACATTAATAGATTTTAAAATAGAAATAGGCTACGATAATGAGGGGAGAATTTATGTAGTGGACGAAATAACTCCCGATATCTGGCGTGTAAGGGATAAGGATGGGAATATACCAGATCAAATAGAATGTGGTAAAATTATATTAGAGAAGATATCCAAGTAGGGAAGGATGAAGAATGGGCAAGGATGTAATTATTGCATGTGATTTCAGTAACAGGAAAGAAGTTATGAACTTTCTTTCCATGTTTAAAGAAGAGAAACCCTATGTAAAAATAGGCATGGAACTTTTCTATGGTGAAGGACCAGAGATAGTAAGGGAATTAAAGTCCATGGGACATAAAATTTTTTTGGATCTTAAGCTCCACGACATACCTAATACAGTCAAGAAAGCAATGAAAGTATTATCAAATCTTAATATTGATATGTGCAATCTTCATGCAGCAGGTACTGTATCCATGATGGAAGCAGCCCTTGAAGGCTTAACCCGGGAGGATGGCACCAGGCCTTTATTAATAGCCGTAACCCAGCTTACTTCAACCGATGAAGAAAGAATGAGGAAGGATATTTTAATAGAAAAACCTTTGGATGAAGTTGTAATGCACTATGCAAAATGTGCAAAGTCAGCTGGTTTGGACGGAGTCGTATGCTCTCCCCTTGAAGCAGAAAGAGTTCATGAAGTATGCGGAAAAGAATTTTTAACAGTAACGCCAGGTGTAAGATTTGCAGACAGTGATACTGGAGACCAGGTAAGAATAACAACTCCAGCTAAAGCCAAGGAAATGGGCTCTGATTACATAGTGGTAGGAAGACCGATTACTCAAGCCAAAGATCCGGTAGAAGCCTACAGAAGATGCATAAGGGAGTTTCTGGGATAAGGGTTAGAAGGTTCAGTTATTCATATAAAATATACTATAATATGGAGGAAGATATGTTCAGAGAAATGAGAAGAAAGAAACAGCTGTTGTCCATGGAGGATACGATAGCTGTTATGAATAGATGTACAAACGGAGTATTATCTTGTATTGGTGATAATGATTATCCCTACGGAGTCCCTCTTAACTATGTATATTTTAATGAGAAAATATATTTTCATTCGGCAAAGGAAGGTCATAAAGTAGATGCAATTGCCGAAAACCCCAAAGTTTCATTTACGGTTATTGATGAAGACACCATAGTAAGCAAAGAGTATACCTCTTATTTTAGAAGCGTCATTGTCTTTGGAAAAGCAAGGATAGTTGAAGGAGATGAAAGGATTAAAGCCTTTGAAGCTTTGGTTGAAAAGTATTCAGGAGATCAGCCTGAAGAAGCAAAGCAAAAAGAAATTCATGGATGTACTCAGGCTCATATTATTGCTGTAGATGTGGAACACATAACAGGAAAGGAAGCCATTGAATACGTAAGGGCAAAAGAATCAGGAAAGTAAAACAATAAATAGAAACCGCCAAAAGGCGGTTTCGTTATCTATAAGTTTTCTGCCATATTTACCAACTCTTCAGACATACTGGATAAGGATTGTACTGAAGCAGTCACCTCTTCTGTAGCTGCAGCTATTCCGTTAAGGACCAGAGATAATTCTTCACTTTGTTTACTTACTTTTTGATTTTCCATTTTTAATTTTTCTAATATATCCGTAATTCTTTTGGTGGCAGCAGTACTGTTTTCTGCTAATTTACTTATTTCTCCAGCAACAACGTTAAAACCATTTCCAGCGCTCCCAGCCCTTGCCGCCTCTATGGAGGCGTTTAATCCTAAGAGTTTCGACTGTCTTGCAAAACTATAAACTGCTTCCACTATTTTATCTGTTTCATTTACTGATTGGAGATTGTTTTCTGATACCAGTTCCATTTCATGACTTAAACTTGCTACTTTTTCCAAACCGGCTGCATTTTCTTCCATGGCAGCAGTAATTTGTTCTATGGTAGTTGAAAGACTTTGGGCCATATTTACCAACTTTTCCTTAGCATCCAATGATTCTGCTACAATAATACATCCTATTACTTCATCTTCATCATATAAAGGTATGGCTCGTCCCATATAGGGAACTCCGTAGACTTCCCGGGGAACTTCTCTAATAATAGGTTTTCCACTTCGAATAGCATCTAAGGCAACGGAACCTTCCTTTAATATTTCACCCTTTACGAGTTTTAAATCTATTGTTTTACCAGGTAATGCAGCTATTATTTTTTCTCTATCACTTACAGCAATATTAAAATCCGCTGTCATTAACTTTTGAAAAATACCGATAAAACTGCCTAACACTTCTAAATCTTCCCTTTTCAATTTGCAGCCTCCTGTGAGTTGATTGGATACGTTTTCTATTTATGGAATTTTAACATAACATCCCAATGAAATCAATAATTGTTTAATATTTATCCATAAGCCCAAAGTTAATAATATGCTTATTACTCCCTAAATTCACACTAAATTTCAATAATACTTTAAATTTATGTTGGTTAAAAATAAAATATATGTTAATCTATGGATGAAAACCTATAGAAAAGAGATGAAGGTATGAAGATTAAAGTACTTAACTTTAGTACCATTCTTATACAAAGGGGACTAATTAAAAATTTAGGAAGTGAAATAAATACTTTTTACAATAATAAGAAAATTTCCATAATTACCGATGAAACAGTTTATTCCCTCTATGGTAAGATAGTAAAAGAATCCCTTAAAGAATATAATTATGAAGTTCAATTTATTGCTGTAAAGCCGGGAGAAAGAAGCAAATCACTAGAAACTTTAAAAAACGTATATGAAAAATTTATTGAGTTCAACCTTACAAGAGGTGACCTTATTATAGCCTTGGGGGGAGGAGTGGTAGGAGACTTAGCCGGATTTGCTGCTTCTACTTATTTAAGGGGAGTGGATTACGTACAGGTTCCCACTACTTTATTATCTCAAATTGATTCCAGCATCGGAGGCAAGGTAGCCGTAAATCTACAACAGGGGAAGAACCTCATAGGAAGTTTCTATCATCCCAAAAGAGTCTTCATCGACCCGGAAGTTCTTCATACATTGCCGGAAAAATTCATTAAGGATGGTCTAGGAGAAGTAATTAAATATGCATGTATAAAGGATATAGATTTATATAACAGATTATACTCCATTAAAAGCAAGGAAGAATTGTTCAGTAACCTGGAAAAAATAATCTATACCTGCTGTAATATTAAAAAGGAAGTAGTGGAAAAGGATGAACGGGACAAGGGGGAAAGAATGCTCCTAAATTTTGGCCATACTCTAGGCCATGCTATAGAAAAACATTTTAACTACAAGTACAGCCATGGCCAAGCAGTAGCCTTAGGGATGTACCATATAACTAAAAAAAGTGAAGCTATAGGATATTCGGAATCCGGAACAGCTGAAAAGATTAAAAATATACTTATAAACTTCAATATTCAATATAAACTACCCAACTTGAATATGGATAAAATTAAGGATATAATTTTATTGGATAAAAAGAACATTTCAGGTAAAATAAATTTAATACTATTGAGAAAAATTGGGCAGGGATTTATTGAAAGGATTCCTTTGGAAAATATAGATAAATTTTTAGGAGAATTATGAACAACATATTAATAAAACCTTCAAAACTTAAAGGTGAAATAAATCCTCCTCCTTCAAAGAGCTTAACTCATAGAGCCATTATATGTGCTTCTTTATGTAAGGATGGAATAAGCCTAGTAGATAATGTGATTCTATCTGATGATATACTTGCTACTATTGAAGGAATGAAAAAGCTTGGGGCAGAAATAGAAATAAACAATAATACGAATAATACTTATAAACTTCATATACGAGGCATAAGAGGCAATATAGAACATACGGAAATTGACTGCAGAGAATCAGGATCAACTTTGAGGTTTCTAATTCCTGTAGCCTTAATGGTAACTAACAGCTGTACATTTACAGGGAGAGGGAGACTAATAGAAAGGCCATTGGATACTTACTATGAAATATTTCGCGAAAAGAATATTATTTATGAAAATAACAATGGTAAATTGCCTCTTACTGTAAGTGGGAAATTAAGGGGAGGTAATTATACTCTTTCTGGTAAATTAAGTTCTCAATTTGTATCTGGACTCCTATTTGCACTTCCTCTTATAAGGGAAGATTCAATAATTACTATTAGAGATAAGATGGAATCAGCTCCTTACGTGGACTTAACATTGGATATCCTTAAAAAATTTAATATAAATATTGAAAATATTAGCTACAAACAATTTCTAGTACCGGGAGATTCATTATACAAGGCTTCTTCTTATACTGTTGAAGGAGATTATTCTCAGGCAGCATTTTACATAGTGGCGAAAGCCTTGGGAAATAATGTGGAATGTGTAGGTTTAAATGAAAATTCCCTCCAAGGGGACAAAGAAATAGTTAATATTATCAAGGAATACTACAAGGATGAAATTACAATAGACGTTTCTCAAATACCAGACTTAGTTCCTATAATAGCTGTCTTAGGTTCCCTTCAAAAAGGGAAGACAACAAGAATTATAAATGCCCGACGCTTAAGAATCAAGGAATCTGACAGATTAAAAGTTATTTCAACGGAAATTAATAAATTAGGAGGAGAAATAGAAGAATTAGAAGATGGCCTCCTTATAAGAGGAAAGGAAAATTTAAAGGGTGGGGTAACAGTAAGCAGCTGGAAGGACCATAGAATAGCTATGGCTTTGGCTATTGCAGCAACTAGGTGTAAGGATGAAATTATTCTGCAAGATTATCTGGCAGTGAACAAGTCCTATCCTGATTTTTGGAAGGACTATACATCATTGGGAGGTAGAGTATGGGCTCCGTATGGGGAAATAAACTGAAGGTAAGTATATTTGGAGAATCCCACGGTGAAGGAATAGGGGTTGTCATAGACAACCTTCCTCCGGGAATTAAAATAAATATGGATTATATTAACAAGCAATTATCCCGTCGTGCTCCAGGAAAGAGCCCCCTTTCCACCAGTAGGAGAGAAGGGGATTCTGTAAAAATACTAAGCGGGGTGTTCAAGGGATATACTACAGGAGCGCCTCTTTGTGGAATTATATATAATGAAGATCAAAAATCCAAGGACTACAGCCAGCTTAAGGACAACATGCGTCCCGGTCACAGCGATTATCCTGCATGGGCAAAATATGCCGGTTTCAATGACTACAGGGGGGGAGGACATTTTTCCGGAAGGTTAACAGCTCCCCTATTATTTGCAGGAGCCCTGGCAATGCACATATTAGAAACCTACAGAGATATTTTTATAGCCAGCCATATTAAAAGTATTTCCCATATAGAAGATGATGGAATAAAGCTTATAGATTATGATGCAGCCCACTTTAATTACTTGAAGGATATGGAATTTCCCGTGCTTTCTGAAGAAAAGGGAGAGCTTATGAAGGCTGAAATTTTAAAGGCAAAAGAATCAGGAGATTCCTTAGGAGGCACCGTGGGAACTATTATAACCAATATTCCTGCCGGATATGGAGACCCCTTCTTTAATACTGTGGAATCTAAATTATCTCATATGATTTTTTCAATACCTGGTATAAAAGGTATTGAATTTGGGGCAGGGTTTAATATAACGAAAATGAGGGGTTCTTCCGCCAATGACACATATATTATAAAAGATGGCAAAATATCTACAAAGACCAATAATAACGGAGGAATAATAGGAGGTATTACAAACGGTATGCCTGTTGTTTTCACCACAGCCGTAAAACCAACTTCCTCTATAGCACTGCCTCAGGAAACGGTGAATATTGACAAAATGGAAGAAACAGTTTTGCAAATCAATGGAAGGCATGATCCCTGTATAGTTCCCAGGGTGATTCCCGTCATAGAAGGTGCATCTGCCTTAGTTATATTAGATTTGTTGATGGAAAGAGACGGTGAAAAATTATTTAGGCAGGAATTATCATGAAAAACATTGTATTTATAGGTATGCCTGGCAGTGGCAAGACTACCTTTGGTAAAATAATTGCAAAAAAACTTAATATGCCTTTCATAGATATGGATGAATATATTGAACTAAATGAGAAAAAAACCATTAAAGAAATGTTTGATATTAGCGAAAAATATTTCAGAGATGTTGAAAGCAAGTATGCTATAATATTAGGACAGCTTAATTCCCGCGTTATTGCAACAGGAGGCGGCATAGTAAAAAGAAAAGAAAATATCGAAAATTTAGAAAAGAACTCCATTATAGTTTTTCTTAACAGGCCTGTTGAAAATATAATCAGTGACATAAACATGAGTACACGTCCCCTTTTAAAGGATGGTATTGAGGCGGTGTATAAATTATACAATGAGAGAATCAACCTTTATAAAAAATACTGCCACCTTGAAGTATACAATGATGGCGGAATAGAAGAAGTTGCAAATAAAATAATTAAGAAAGTAGAGGAATGGAATAGTGAAAATACTAGTAATAAACGGCCCTAATATAAATTTTTTGGGTATACGAGAAAAAAACATTTATGGCAGCAATACTTATGAAGACCTATGCCAATATATTAAAAATGAAGCGGCGAAACTTCATTTGGAAGTTGAAATATTTCAAAGCAATGTGGAAGGTGAAATAATTAATAAAATCCAGTCTGCCTACAAAAACGTCGATGGAATAATAATTAATCCTGGTGCCTTTACCCACTACAGCTATGCCATATACGATGCCTTGATAGGAGTAGGTATAAGAGCCGTGGAAGTACATCTTTCCAACATATATTCTAGGGAAGAATTCAGACACAAGTCGGTAACTGCTCCTGCATGTATAGGACAGATTTCAGGTTTTGGATTTTTAGGCTATAAATTTGCAATGGAGGCATTAAAAGATTATATAAGAAAGATTCGTAAATCACCGTATTAAGGAGAAGGCATGGATATTGTTGAAGTATACTACAAAAACAGAAATGAAGAACTAGCAGTTCCCATGGCTAAATATATGAAAAACAAATTCCCTTTTTTAGGAATAAAAACTCCTCAGCGTAAAACTTTGGCTAAGGAGTTTATGAAGGAAAGAAAAAAAGATAAAGAAGTTGACTGGGACTTTATTGATAAATGCTTTAATTTACCTGAAAGGGAATTTCAATACTTGGCCATCCACTATATGGACGTAGTAAAAAAATTATTTACTATTGATGACATGGAGAAGATTGAATCCTTAATAACTTATAAATCATGGTGGGATACGGTGGATTCTATTAATCCCATTGTTGGATATATTTCTATGAAATATCCTGAAGTAAAAGATAAGGTAATCAGCAAGTGGATTTATTCCGAGAATATTTGGCTAAAAAGAGTATCTATTATATTCCAGTTAAAATATAAAGAAAAAACTGACACTGAATTTTTGTCAAAGGCAATTATTAACAATGCAAGTACAGAAGAATTTTTCGTAAACAAAGCAATTGGATGGGCTCTTAGGGAATATTCCAAAACTAATAAAAGCTGGGTCAGTGATTTAATCGAGAATAATCAACTATCAAAACTAAGTGTGAGAGAAGGAAGTAAGTATTTATAAATTCTTCCTTCTTTGTTTTTATTCTATACTCTTGAAGTTTGAAAATTTTATGTTATACTAAAAGAACTTTATAAAGGGAGGTTTTATGAATGGTAAAAAGAAGATCCCTTGAAGGTTATCTTCTTATTTTTATTTCTGGGATTTTATGGGGTCTTGGAGGATATTACGTGACTAAGATTAGCAATTTAGGCGTTTCATCACTAATGATTGCATTTCCCGGACAATTTTTAGCGCTTTTCCCCTTGCTCATATATTTATTAGGGAAGAATGGTGTGAATGGAATAAAAATCTCTAAGAAGGGGTTACTATATAGTATAATACTAGGTGTTTTGACTAAAGGAATTTTCAAATTAGCTTATGATACCACCATAACAATAGTAGGTGTGTCAACAGCATCGATTCTTTTGTACTTAGCTCCCTTGTTTACTGCAATTATGTCTATGATATTTCTAAAGGAGAAATTACTGGGATATCAATACATTGCACTGCTATTAAATCTTTTGGGATGTATTATAGTGGTAACGGGTGGAAATTTTGCAGAACTAAGTATTTCTGGATTAGGCTTAACTTTAGGAATACTTTCGGGTTTTCTATATGCCCTTGCTACTGTTGTAGGTAAGGTTGCTACTAGTGGAGATGACCCTGAAACAATGACCTTATATATGTTAATGTTCGGTTCTATTACCACTGGTGCGTTTGCTAGGCCATGGCAACACTTATATTTATTTACCAATAGTACTTTTTTATTTTGGATAATTTTCGGTGCTATAACAAATGGTTTGCTTGCAAATCTCCTGTATTTAAGGGGATTGTCAATGGATGTTGATGCTTCAAAAGCAACTATAATTACTTCTGTGGAAGTTGTTGTAGCTACACTTGTAGGAGTACTATTGTTAAACGAAAAAGTAAATTTTGTTGGATACTTTGGTATAGCAATTATGCTAGTATCAATTGTTCTAATGAACATAAATTTTAAAAAAAGATCAAAAGAAGTTGCTGAAAATGAAGTAATTCCTGAGAATACCTAGGATATGGGAAATTTTCAGGGTTCACTTTTAGGAAGTTTATCTAAGAAATTAGTTCCTAAAACTCCTCCCACAATCAAAATAGAACCTATAATATGGTAATAGTATATATTTTCTTTAAGGAAGACTGCTCCTGCTATTATGGTAATAACAGTAGCTAAATTGGCAAAAACACTCATTTTCGATGCTTCTATTTTCGATAAAATGTAGTTAGTAGTAAGAGACGTTACCAGTGATGAAAGAACACCTAAGTAGAGTATTGAAATTATAAAACTAATACTAGTTAAAGGAGCAAAAAAACTGCTAAGGGTTCCCTTTATTAAATGCTTAATAATTGATATAAGATTATAGCCAATGAAGCTTATGAAAATCATAATGGAACTGAGTTCAATGCTGGTAAAATCCCTTGTATATATTCTTGCCATAACATTGTACCCGGCAATTGATAAAGCAGTTAATAGTATTAATATTACTCCTAAAATACTGTTAAAGTTAAGACCTGTACTCTTATTAACTGTTATGTATATAACACCAGCTACAGATAATAAAATTGATAATTTTTGATAAAATGTGGTTTTTTCTTTAATGAAATAAGTAGCTAATAATAAGGTGAATACTGGTGATGATGCCATCAATATTCCTGCTTCTGCCGAAGAAGTATATTGAAGCCCAAAGGTTTGGAATGTAAAAAATGATAAGGGATAAATTAATGCTAGGGGGATAATTTTTTTAATTCTTTCTATGCTATAATCTATTTTTACTTTCTTAAATGCATAGGCAACTAATATGGCTATAAATGCAACAGTAAATCTATATGCCAGCAAATCAAAAGGGTCCGCAGAAGTTAAAGCAATTTTTACAAATAAAAATGCTAACCCTGTAATAAGTGTATATGCTGTTGCTGCCATATAGACTTTTTTATTAAATTCCATAATATGCCTCCTACGCTAATAGTTCATATAATAAATTCCATGGACATATATTTTTAGTATAGCATAATTCTGCAAATAATCCCATAATATGTTAACGGCATTTCTGCTCTGAAAATAAGTAAAGAAGCCCTTATAGCTTTTAGGGTTGGTTAATCTGACAAAGTATGATAGTATATATGTATTAAAATAATGGAGGTTTTAAATGTCAGTATTACCAAACTGCCCAAGCTGTAATTCAGAATATACTTATGAAGATGGCCATATCTTAGTTTGTCCCGAATGTGCCCATGAATGGACCTTAGAGGCTCAGGAGACAATAAATAACACAGATACAATTACTGATGCAAACGGAAATATTTTAAATGATGGTGATTCTGTAATCGTAATTAAAGACCTTAAAGTAAAAGGCAGTTCAACACCAGTGAAAAAGGGTACCAAGGTAAAAAATATAAAGTTAATATATGGTTCTAGTGATGGCCACGATATAGATTGCAGAATAGATGGCTTCGGTGCAATGAAACTAAAATCTGAATTCGTAAAAAAAGCATAAAGCTCACTTCATATGAAGTGAGCTATTTAACTTAGTATTATTAAGCAAGCATGGATTTTACAAACCATATATTCTTGCTGTAACCAGCAACATGATCTTCGAATTCTGCCACTACTTCAAAGTCACCATCTTCGTCAGCTTCATTTCTTATATCAGTTGCTAATTTTTTCATTTCTTCTAAGTAACCTAAAACTATTTCAAGAGATTCTTTGCAATCGAATTTATCTACTTCTAATTCCTTTATAGATGCATTCTTTAGATAGTCTGATAATTTAACTAACGGTTTTTCACCTTTCATTTTCAAAATTTCAGCTACTGCATCATATTTTTCAAAGAAATCATCATATAATTCCTCTGTAAATTCATGAATTTGTACAAACTGCTTTCCTACAACATTCCAGTGGATATTGTGTAGGTTAACATTTAGTACAGCTAAATTTGATAAGTATACATTTAGTTTTTCGTAGTTTTTCATATTTCCCTCCAGTAATTACTTTTATTATTCTGATCTTAATCTATTATATACCCATTATTTAGGTTATTAAACATAAACTTTAAAATAATTGTAATATTGCTCAAAATTTTATTCGAATAGATTAATTAAAATGTTTTACGATTAGTCAATCGTAAAGGATTTTAATTTGCGAAAATTGAGCAAACGTAAAAATGTCAAACTTAGTGTAAAATAGTTGTTGGACAAAAAAAGAAAAAAATATAGAGAATTAACCTCCATCTGATATAATAGTAATTGACCAAATCACAACCAAAGGAGGAAATTCTCTATGAATAACATTATACAACTGGTCGCACAAAAAGTTAAGAGGGAAATTGAAGAAAATTTAATAAAGGTGTTAGAAGGTAGTACCGACTTAGATCATATCGTAGATTCAGTAGGAGAAATGGTAAATAGTATTGGAATAGATACAATTTCAGCCATAATAGGTGAATTAAACAAAATAATCAAAGACTCACCAGAAAGAAAAGGAAAATATCATGTACATAAAAGAAATGCAAAAAGAAGTTTAATTACCAGGTTTGGAGAGTTGGAATTCGAAAGAACGTACTTTAAAAATATTAAAGAAAATAGTTATGTACATATCCTTGATGAAATCTTAGATATAGAGAAGTACGAAAGGATAGAAGCAAACCTTAAAGCAAATATTTTAGAAAAATCAGCTGATGTCAGCTATCAAAAGGCAGCAGAATTATCAACACCTGTAGCATTAACAAGAGAATCCGTAAAAAGAACAATCAGAGAGAATGGAAAAATAGATAACTTAGAGCTTGAAATTAAAGAAAAAAACAAAAATAAAGAAGTAAAAACCATATACATAGAAGCAGATGAAGACCATGTTCCAATGCAAAATAGGAATAATAAAATAATGAAATTGATTTATGTATATGACGATAAAAGAACTATAAATAAGGGAAGAACAAAACTTGAAAATGTTAGATACTTTACAGGGAACATGAATCCGGAAGACCTATGGACAGAAGTAGCAACATATATTGATGATGCCTATGATTTAGAAAAAGTTGAAAATATTTATATAGCAGGAGACGGAGCAGGTTGGATAAAAGGTGGAACACAAATAATCAAAGATAGTAAATTTGTGCTTGACCACTATCATTTAAGTAAATATATAAAAATTTTGACTGCTCACTTAAGCAGTCTTGAAAATCCAGTAAATATAGATAAACCTTTATGGAAAAGTATTAGAACAGGGAATAAAAAATTAACAATAGAACTAATAAATTTCGCAATAGAAGAAACACCTTCTGAAAAGAAGAAGAAAAGTATGAAAGAAGCTAAAAACTATATATTAAATAACTGGGAAGGAATAATAAATCTATTCGGGGAAGAAAAATACAAATGTAGTGCAGAAGGTCACATAAGCCATATATTATCAGCAAGACTGAGCTCAAGACCAATGGGTTGGAGTATAATAGGAGCAGATGAAATGGCGCGAATGAGAGCCTACAAAGCTAATGGTGGTAGTATAAAAGAGTACTATAGGAAACTTAGAGCTGAAAGAAAAAAAGAAGAAAGAATCTTAGAACTTGATAATAAGGTAGTAAAAGATATTAAGAAAACCTATAATACAGTTGATCCAGATATGATGATAGATATGCCATTTACGTATAGAACTGAAGGTAGATGGCTTAAAAACATGATAAACTGTTCAGGATTTTAGTGTATTAAAATATTAGCTTGCTTTAGATTTTGAGCCTGAAGGGGTACATAGCCACCCCAAAGGGGCTAAGCCATTGATAATACAATAAATAAATGCTAAAATGATGAATAACGAAGGCTACAACAATGTAGCTTGCTTTGAGTTCGTCGCCTTCGGATAAAAAAACCTAAGCATTTATGTTTGGATTGTCAATGGTGGCGGTGGATTGCGAGAACCCTAATTTTAAAATTTTAAAATATATCAATTGCTTATTTCTCTATGGAGATAGTAATTCAAAATATAAAATAAACTTTTTCCAACAATTAATTGACACTGTCAATGTCAAATATTGACTTGAAAAGAAATAAAAGTTAATGTATACTATATGTAAATTAAAGCAAATTGTGGAAAAGAGTGAACATTAACATATAATTGAATTTCTGCTCTTTTATTATATTAGGTAACATTTTATTAGTAAAAATAAATATTCCAGAAGTACTAAAAATGAAGTGATGTGAAAATCTTACAAAATTTATTACTATTTTAGGAGAAGGGGGTTATAGCGAACCAAGAGAATTATTTGAAACAATAATTAATTGTTTTTAAAGAGAATAATTGACATAAAGGGAGCTAAAAATTTTTAACGTGAAGAATATTTTTAGGGGGGTAAAAAATGTTGAAAAAAACAATATCGTTATTGATAGTATTTGTAATGTTATTATCAATGGCTATGCCTACAGCCTTCGCAGCAAACGATATCACTGGTCACTGGGCAGAAGAAACTATTAAATCATGGCTTAACAATGGCTATGTATCGGGATACCC
>CZCB01004744.1_pt1 | contig 18034 bp, 21 predicted proteins | sample 591991 | NCBI WGS metagenome assembly CZCB01 (sample SAMEA3556809, study PRJEB10932) | anaerobic digester metagenome | reverse complement strand
TGCGGACAAAAACTTGGACTCCAAAAATAGGCAATAAGGATGGGAGGGTGTCCGCATGTATTCAAAAGAAGACCGTGAAAAAGCGATTATGCTGTACATCAATTACGATAAGTCTGCAGCGGCCGTAATTCGTGAACTTGGTTATCCAGATAGAAAGACGTTAGCATGTTGGTATAAAGAATATATAAGAACCGGCGATCTTTCCAAACCCTATTCGCGTCGGTCTAAATATTCCTTGGAGCAGAAAAACGCTGCAGTAAAATATTATCTAGAGCATGGGCGCAATTTTTCACGCACTATTAAAGCCTTAGGCTTTCCTTCAAGGGAAGTTCTTAGGGAATGGGTCAGAGAGATGGTGCCGGATTATCAAAAAAAACGTATTGGTGGTAATCGAAAAAAGTTTACCCAAGAGGAGAAAAAGGAGGCAGTTATTGATTTATGTGTCAGAACCGGCGCTGCAAAAGATATTGCAAAAACATATGGCATTTCCCGGGAAACGTTGTATAATTGGAAAAACGAACTAATTCCCGGGGGTGTGGATTTAACCATGGCGGACCGGCCAGAAGAGCATTTAATTGATGACAGAGATGCCCTTTTGAAAGAAATCGAAACAATGAAGCAGCAGATTAGAAGGTTGAAGATGGAGATAGATATCTGGGAGAAGGCAGCGGAAATCATAAAAAAAGACCCGGGCGTCGCCCCGAAGAAGCTCACGAACAAGGAGAAAACCCTTCTGGTCGACGCCCTAAAAAATGAACATCCTCTTAAAGAACTGCTTGCCTACCTTGAGTTGCCTCGCAGCAGCTATTTCTACCATCGTAAAATTGCTTCCTTGCCGGACAAATATCATGAATTGAAGTACCGGATTAAGGAGATATTCGAGAAAAGTAACAAGTGCTATGGCTATCGCCGCATCCATACTATGCTGGCGCGGGAAGGAACACGTGTCTCTGAGAAAGTGGTCCGGCGTATTATGTCTGAATGCAGCTTACACGTGCCGATGAAAAAGAAACGTAGGTATAACGCATATCAAGGAGAAAGCGCACCGGCTGCAGACAATTTGCTCAACCGCGATTTTCACGCCGATGCACCGAATATGAAATGGGTTACTGACATTACCGAATTTTCCATTCCCGCCGGGAAAGTATATCTTTCGCCAATCATAGATTGCTTTGATGGTCTCGTAATTAGTTGGGCCATAGGGACAAGCCCGAATGCCGATTTGGTCAACAGCATGCTTGACCGGGCTGTAACTACCCTTAAAGACGATGAGCATCCGGTGATTCATTCAGACCGAGGCAGTCATTACCGGTGGCCAGGATGGGTGTCACGTATAGCTAAAGCAGGACTTAAGCAGTCGATGTCCAAAAAGGGCTGTCCTGAGGACAACGCCGCCTGTGAGGGATTCTTTGGCCGGCTTAAGAATGAGATGTTCTACCACAGGTCTTGGCGTGGTGTGAGATTAGATGAGTTTATTGACATACTTAATAAATACCTTATCTGGTATAACGAGGAAAGGATCAAGGTGTCTTTGGGTGGTATGAGCCCAATGGAATACCGGCAGAGCATCGGTTTAGCGGCGTAAGAGTCCAAAAAAATGTCCGCACTCCATTTTGGGAACTTTTACTCCGGCCTTGACATCATATTCCCTGACCCATTCTTCGATAAGCTGCAATTCACTTTCATTGATAATCCTATTTGCAACTATCCCTGTTATAAAACCATACAGAGTATTAAGCGATTTAACCAAAGTTGGCTTATCAACTTTTCTTACATAGCTGTTATCAAATTTAAATATCTTTACATCCTTATTTGTAACATTTTTAATTGAATTTATATAAGCAAAGACTTTCTGGCAAGCAACCGCATCACTCAATGAATTATGTTGTCTATTTAATTCAATATCCAGGAATTTACAAATTGAACTGAGTTTATGGCTTTCAGCATCAGGTACCAGTATTGCAAGCTCAAGAGTGCAAAGATAGTAAATGTCGGGTATGCTTATTTTATAATTCTTCAAAGTCTTGCAAATAACATTTAAATTAAATGCTGCATTATGAGCAACTATTACTCCATTTGTAAAGTATTTACTGATTTTTCCCCAAACTTCTGGGAAAAGCGGCTTATCCTTAACCATAGCCTTTGTAATCTTATGAATCTCCATATTCATGCGGTCAAAATTGCATTCTGGGTTGACTAAATAATACTCTTCAGAGGTAACGACCTCATTCTCAACGTGAACTAATCCAATTGAGCAGATTGAATCATTGCTAGAGTTAGGTGTTTCAACATCAATAACTGTGTACATATATAGCCATTCCTTGCTTACATTTGAGTCCCGATTTAAACTTCTCATACATTTCTTCACTATAGAAAAAATCTACCATTATCCCGCAATCAGTGTAGTTAATAACTGCACAGCCAAACTCTGGCAATATTTCCTGTAGCAGCTTTTTTGATTCAATCAATCAAAGCACCTCACAATAATACCTTTTTAACTTCCATAATTCTCCATACAGTTGATAATTCCTACTAATAAAACTTCATTTCCCTTGACTGGTAACTGCATATATACGGACAATAATGCTATTTCATCAGCCATTCATCTTTAAAGCTGTAAACTGGATATTAACTATGAAAAACAAAAAGGCTTGAGGGGAAAATCCTCAAACCTTTGTATATACAAGATTTATAAAGTTGGCGGGAGTAGGTGGGAATCGAACCCACCAAACGCGGGGTCGCCACGTTCCACCGGATTTGAAGTCCGGGGTCCACACCAGACAGACTTCTACTCCCATAAAGTATTATGGCCAAAACAAGCTGAAAAAGCAAGCTTATTAAGCTTACATAATCTGCCGCTCAAGGTTCATGCCTGTACATTACAAGTGTTGATTAACTCTAAGAGGATTTAAGCAGCATCTCCATTGCTTGGTGCGGGATGCCGGCCTCGGCAAAGGGTGCGCCGTAGGACCTGAAACCGCACTTCCTGTAAAAGTCAATAGCGGATTTCTGGGCATGCAGGTATAGCCTGTCAAGGCGCCGCCTGCGGGCTTCCGCCACGCATTCTGCAATAAGAGCCCTGCCGATGCCCCGCTTCCTATACTCTTTCAGTACTGCCATCCGGCCGACACGTCCCTCGTTGCCTTCAATAAGCAGGCGCAGGGTTCCTACAGCCCTGCCGTCAAGCAAGGCCAGAAAGTGAACAGCCTCGTCATCCTTACCGTCATATTCTTCCCCCGGGTCAATGCCCTGCTCCCTGATAAAAACCTCCCGCCGTACTGCATAGGCCTGCCTGCGGTTTTCCGGCCCGGAGGCTTTGTTAATAATTAAATCATGCGGCTGCATGAAAACACCTCGCCGTTTTTTATTAGTGAATTATTACCTTCAGCCCCATATCTTCCAGGAGTTTTTTCCTTTCCTCCACCAGTTTTTCGGAAGGGGGCTCCGCTTCCAGGATGGGAGCGGTTCTTTGCAGTCTTTCGTATTTAACCGTACCCAGGGTATGGTAGGGCAGAAGCTGGACAANNCAAGGATGAATTCGCCCGCTGTTTTAAATGCCTTTACGGAATCATTAAAACGGGGGATTACGGGTATCCTGATCTGGAATTTTCCTCCGGCCGCCGCTATTTTATGGGCATTTTTCAGTATTCTTTCATTGGGCACGCCGATAACTCTTTTGTGCAGTTCACTGTTCATGTTTTTCAGGTCATAGAGGAAAAGATCGGTGTAGGGAAGTACGGCCTCAATATTTTTCCAGGGCACATATCCGGATGTATCTATGGCCGTATGAATGCTTTCCGCTTTGCAGCGCTTCAATACCTCCCGGACAAATTCATATTGGCAGAGGCATTCTCCGCCGGAGATGGTTATCCCGCCGCCGGACTGCCTGAAAAAGGGTACATCTATGCGGATGCGTTCCATAATCTCATCCACTGTATAATCAGTGCCGCAGAGATAAAGGGCGCCTGTCAGGCATGCCCCGGCACACTTGCCGCAGTTGTCACATTTACTGCGGTCAATGGTTATTAACAGGATTTCGGCATCACCGGTCAGAGACTTTTTCTTTTTGCCGGGGATAATGGCTCCTTTGGGGCAGGCCGCAAGACACCTGCCGCATTTTTCAATACCTTCGCATTTAACATCCAAAAAGTTAATCTCCGTGGCAAAGGCTATTGATTCCGGGCTGTGGCACCACGGACAGCGCAGGGGGCAGCCCTTCATAAATAAAGTAAGGCGAATCCCCGGCCCGTCATGGACGGAAAATCCCTGTATATCGTAAAACTTGCCCGTCAGTTCCTTCATTTCCTACCCCTCTCCCCGATGCAGATTGTTTTATATGGCGTCTTATATGGCGTCAATGCTATGTGCCGTATAAAAAAAGAAATCAGGCAAAATTTCTTATGTTTTTTCTTATGCTTATTATAGTACAGTTTAAGCGGAAAGTATATAGTTCCTGCTTTTCCCGTCAGGCGGACGGCCCTCCCTGCCGGACTATTATCCTTTTTGCCGTTCCTCTGGATGGGGTAATTTCCTGCTCATTAATATTGACTAAGATTTTTATTTTTTCAGGATAAAATTTTTTCAAGGCCGGCACCGCAAGCAGCGCTTCCAGCACGGAATTGGTTGACAAGCGGGAGGTTTCCAGGCTTTTTATCCCGATGTGCAGTTCTTTTCCCGTCTTTGTTTCCCGGATTTCCGCCAGAAAATCGAGAACTCCCTCCAGGGCAAACAGTTTTTCATCCAAATCGGCAAGGGAAAACGTTTCATTTTCTATCCTGACAGCCTCGCCAATCCTGTTTTTTACGAGTTCCAGGCTGCGCAGCACGGTCCCGCAAGGGCACTTATCCGTCAGAAAACGGCTTAAATCTCCTGTCCGGTAGCGGATGAGAGGCATACCGGTACGTGTCAGCGTGGTAAAAACTATTTCACCGCTTTGGCCGTCGGGCAGGGGTTCCCCCGTCTCGGGATCGATGATCTCTACATATAAATCGGCTTCCCGCAGATGATAACCCCGCAGAGCTGCGCACTGAACGCCGCCTCCCAGTCCCATTTCCGTCATCCCGTAATGGTTGAAAACCCGGCAGTCCCATTTTTCCTCTAAAACACGGCAAATAGCCTGCGGCACATGGTCGGTGCTCAACAAAACGTTTTTTATTTGGCCCCGCAAGGTCTCTCCTCCCGGCCGGCGGGCCATGGCCAGGACGTGGGTGGGAATGCCAACCAGTGCCGTCGCCCCGTTCCGGACGGCAAAGGCAATGGCATCCTGCACATCGAAAACAGGGCCGTAAGGCAGGGGCACAGCCTGCAGCCGCCGCAGCCCTTTCTGCAGCAAGTCACCGACACTGCCCTGCGGCCGGCAGGGAAGGAGAATCATTACCCTGTCGGCAGCAGTGACCAGGCTGCGCATACCGTAATCAAAGAAATCAATGGTCAGTTCCTGGTCAGCCCTGGTAAAATAAATGCGCTTCGGCCGGCCGGTAGTTCCGGACGACTGAAGCGTAACAATTCTTTCTATTTCCGCAAGCCCGCTGCAGACAAAGAGCCGGGAATTGTGCCGCAAGTCAAGGTGAGTGGTAAAAGGCAGCTTGGTAAAGCTCTCAAAATCAGTTATCCGCTCCGGGTCAATACCGCGCAGCTGCCGGCGGTAAAAAGCACTTTTGCTTTTTACAAGAGCCAGGGTCTGTCTTATTTTTTCCAACTGGTATTCCTGCAGCAATTCTCTGGTTAAAGGTGCAGGTGCAGAAATTTTCGCGGCAATCCAGTCTTCCAGAGGGGTTTTGGGTATCATTTTTCTTTCTCCTGTAAAGGCTCCTGCCCTGCCTGCCTATAAGTACAAAAAGGCGAGGCACTTTCAGTTTCGCCAATCGGCCTACAGTTCATAACCGCTTTCTTCAAGCAGTTCCAAGGCCTTTTCGTAGGTGGCCGCCAGTATTTTAGGGCACTTCAGCAGTTTATTCATTTCATCGCCGGCCACAATATTCTCGCAGTTTATACCGCCGTTTTCTTCTTCGTAAGTATCTTTAAACCACTGTACAAGATCCTTGATCAGTTTTTCGGCATTTTCCTTTTCCGGAATGCAAAGGGACAAAAGACAGGCAGCCCCGCTTAATATGCCGCAGACAAGGCCTGAATGCAGCCCGCCGCACAGCCCGGCAACAGCCTGTATTAATTCGGGATTTTCATCCAGCCCGCAGTCTTCCAGCCCCATCTGCAAAACTGCCTGGGAACAACAGAGGCCTTTTGCCGTTAGATTCTTTAGCCGCTGGGAATCAAACATTTTTACCCTCCTTTTCACGGTTTCCGCATTCTCCGCATTCACAACGGTTTTCATGCCCCACGTGATGAAAGTTATGGTGACAGTGTACCCTGCTGCCGGACTGTTTTCTCAGCCACCAGGAGAAAATACCCCGGTTTAAACTTTTTTACATCTTCCTTTGTTAATCCTTTGTTTTCATCCTTGCATAGCAGGCACTGCCAAAGAATATCCGAATCCTTTTCATTCATGATGCTCTGGACAACCAACTGCGTCAAATAATGAGTTTTGTCTTCCCACAGGCAAGGAAGAAATTCATGCTCCGCAAGCAAATCCTCAAAATATTGCCTATCTATAACGCCGGGCCGCTTGCGGTAATAAAAGTCGCTTATTATCAGCTTGCCGCGGTTATTTAAAACACGGTAGCTTTCCGCCAGGGCAAGACCGGCATCGGGAATTAAGGAAAATGAACATTCCATGAGAATACAATCCATCTCCCCGTTTTGCAGGGGGATATTGTCTCCACTGCCCTTAATGAACAGCATGCCGGGATTTCTTTCTCTGGCCTGACGCAGCATTTCGTCCGAGGCATCAAGTCCTGTTGCCTCAAAACCGTACTCATCCCGCAACAGCCTTACCGTGGCACCGGTTCCACAGCCCACATCAAGAATTTTCGCCCCGGCAGGCAAGCGGCAAAAATCAATGGCCTGCCGCGTCAGTTCAAAGCCGCCCGGCCGCAAAGTTTCCCCGGTAATGCCTGCCAGTGTTCCGTCTTCATAAATTTTAGCGGCATTGCCTTTTCTTTCTGCCATTGACTGCTCCTTTCTGCGGGTAATAATTCTATTAATACCTGTATGGTCCTGCTTGTAAATCACACCTTCTTCCGAGGGGCAGGGTGCAGTCAAATCATGAATCTCATACCCGCCCGTATTCCCAAGGCAAGGGCCAAGAGGCTTGCAGTAATTAATTATAAAGACTACCTAATGTAAAATGTCTCCTTCCTGCCTCCCTATGTTATCCAGGTTCACCCCGCCGACTCTGAAAATATTGCCGCTCTGCTGAATAACAGTTACTTGCCCGTATTCCTGCTTAATGGATAAGAGGTGCCGCAGATCAATCTGCTGCAGGTGACAGAGAATCACCCTGTTTACGCCTGCGTGACCCACAATAACAATATTGCCTGCAGTTTCTTCCGCAATTTTAGCAAAAGCAGGCAAAACCCTGCCGGCCAAATCGGCAAAGCTTTCCCCGCCGGGAGGGCGATAGTTAACTATATCTTTTCCTCTCTTTTCATATTCCGCAGGATATTTTTGTCTTACGTCACCAAAGGTAAAACCCTGTCTCTTATACACATCTGACGCTNNTTTCCCTTAAGCCGACTTGCGATTTTACATCAACCTGCAGCCCGGCGGCAATAATTTCCGCCGTCTGTTTTGACCTCTGCAGGTCACTGCAGTAGACAGCTTCTATCTGCCGTCCCTGCAGGACACGGGCAAGGGACCGGGCCTGGCGAATGCCATGAGGGCTTAAGGGGGGGTTGCTGTAGCCAAGAAAAATTTTCTCCCGGCTCTCCCGCAATGGCTCGGCATGCCTGATTAAATATATCATTCTTTTTTTCATTGCCATCACAAACTTTCACTTTATTCTTTCACAAGCTCCGTTAGATCTGTCTCTAATATATTTTCAATTATTCCCAGCAGGGAAAAGGCGTCTTCCAGGCGGCGGCGCACAGCTTCGCAGGCGGCAGCATCGCCATGGTAGCGGTCAAGCAGCTCCTTTTGCCTTTCCCTGAGGTTGATTAATTTAGTTCCCTTGACCATTTTATCAGCCAGGTAAACAAGGGTATGTTCACTTACTGCAAGCGGCCGGCCGGGAGGCAAATCCATGTGGCAGGCAATTATTTCCGCTACTTCCGGATAACCAAGGGATAAAAGTGTTTCACTGCCCTTTGCGGCATGATTTTTTTCACCCTTGGCGATATCGTGTAGCAGGCAGGCTGCGCGCAGCAGGGCAAGATGAAGACGGTACCCGCGGCTGTTTAAGTTCTCGGCAATAATACCGGCAACACGGGCTACTTCCTGCATGTGCCCGATGAGCTCCGGGTGGAGCCGGTGCTTCTGCCATATTTTTTCACATTCGGCTAAAGTGGGAAAATCAGCCAGCGGGGGCACGGCCATTTTCTTATAGGCATCTTCGGTATCAAAATCCTGCAGTATACCGGCATCATCCACAGGCAGCAGGTAATCCCTGCGCACTGTCCGTCGCAGCAGTTCCTTCAGCCCTCCTGCCCCTTCCCATTGCAAAACGGCAGGAATCAGTTCTCCTGCAATTAAAGGAGGGTGCCCTTTTTTACCCCGGTAAACAGGATAAACAACTTCAGCGTTTGCTTCCCAAAAAGTTTCTTTCAGCTGTCCTAGTGTGGCGGGAGAAACAAGGGGAGTATCTGCAGGCAGCAGAAAAAAAGCCTCCGTCCGTGGGGGAAGAGCCCGTACGCCGGCTTTGACGGAAGAATACATCCCTTCCCTGTAACCGGCATTATAAACAGTCTTAGCCTCCAGCCGGGTGACCACAGGTTTAATCAGTTCTCCCTTGTGGCCGAGGACGACAAAAACATCCCGGATACCCGCCGAAAAGAAAGACTGTACCGTTAATTCAATCAACAAAGACCGGCCCAGAGGCAAAAGGGGCTTAAAAAGGCCCATCCTCGAAGAAAACCCGGCAGCCGGCACAACAGCGGCTATACTGCCCATTTTTTCACTTCCCCTGCTTTCTGTTTTTCTTTCGGGGACATCCCGACTTCAGTAAATTTCCCTCTCCTGACCGGTTTCCCGGAAAGGCAAACCCGGCCGCACTGCAGGCAGTTGGGGAGGAATAAACCACAGGAACACAATGGATACCAGGCTCTAAAAAAAGAATGCAGGATGAGGACAAATCCGTTATTGTGCAACCGACACAAAACGGTACCGAAAGAAACGCCCCATCATGCATCAACAGCATAACACAAGATATGAAGTATTGACAATCTCTTTTTAAGCTTGCACAGGAATACAGTATTTCAGCGGGCTGCTGCAATGGCTTTCATAGCCTCAATTGCCCTCAATATATCTTCCCGGCTGTTAAAGGGACCGGGGCTAAAACGGACAGCCCCCGTTTCTACAGTACCCAGGGTTTCATGAACCAGGGGAGCACAGTGCAGCCCGGTACGGACAGCTATCTGATAGTCACCGTCTAAAATCTCACCCACGGCAGTGGCATCCATTCCACTTATAGAACAGGTAAGAACCGGCACACCTTGCGGGGGAGGGCTGTGAATTATTACCCCGTCAATAGAGCCCAGCCCTTCATATAAAAGTTTTGTCAAAGTCAACTCATTTTCCGAATTTTTGTCCCCTGTTTCGCCGTCCTGCAGGTAATCGAGTGCCGCCGAAAGGCCGAAGATTCCCGGGAGATTATGGGTACCGGCTTCCAGGCGGTGCGGGTAATCCCACGTCTGTTTGAGGCTGTGCGAGTCNNGAGCCCGCCGATACCGGCCGGCCCCAGCAGCCCCTTATGGCCGGTAAAAACAACGGCGGAAATATTGCATTCATGCATATCAACGGGGATATGCCCGGCGCTTTGTGCCGTATCAACAACCAGGGGAATACCGTATTCCAGGCAAATGCCGCCGATTTCGCCAATGGGCTGAACAGTGCCCAGGACATTTGAAGCATGGGTAACAACTACCAGGCGGGTATTGGACTTTATAGCCTTTTCCACATCGCGGGGATCAACCAGTCCTTGGCCATCAAAGGGAACTAGGTCATATGTGATCCCGTATTTTTCCCGCAGGTGAAACAAAGGACGCAGGACAGAATTATGTTCCAGCCGTGTACTGATGACATGGTCACCGGGTTTGAGCAGACCCAAAATGGCAGTATTCAATGCATCGGTGGCACCGGCAGTCCAGATAACCCGCTCCGCAGCCGGTCCGTTAAAGAAGGCGGCGACCTTTTTTCTGGCTTCCCAGACCAATTCGGACGCACAGACGGCTAAATCATAACTCCCCCGGCCGGGAGAAACGCCAAACCGGGCGTAATCCCCAGCCATCCTTTCCAGCACTGCAGGCGGTTTGGGAAATGAGGTAGCCGCATTGTCAAGATAAATAATCTCGTTATCCAGCATAGCTCTTTACGGTAACACCCCTATAAACATGCCCTTGGATTGGGAAGCCCGGCAATCAGGCGGGCGCTCTTCTTTATTCCCAGCGGGAAAAGCTTCTCAATTTGTTGGATGCTTAGTCCTGTTCCTTTTCTCAGCTGTTTGTTAAGCGGTGCCTTGCCGTAGGCAAAATAGAATTCACGCATAAATTTTATCACTTTCCAGTGATTTTCGGTCAAAACATCAATGCCGTTTTCACGGGCAAGCTCTATTGCCACTTCCTCTGCCCAGTCAGCAGGTTCCCAGAGGAAACCTTCGTTGTCAAATAAAAGGGTGAACCCGGCAAGAGACCGGTATCTTTGTCCGAGTTCACCTCTATCCACCTTCATCCAACTCCCTTCCAGTCAATTACTATTTTTTCTGCAGGGCTGCTTTAATTTTTTCGGGAGTTGCCGGCAGGTCTGTTATCCAGACGCCGACAGCATCATAAATAGCACTGATTATGGCAGGCGCCGTAGGTACCATGGTCATTTCGCCGACACCGGTACTGCCTCCCCTGGTGCCCCGCAGACGCGGCGTTTCGGTAATTATCGATTCCATATCAAAGGCTGTATCCATGGTGGGGAATTTAAAGGTTTTCCAGTCCTTCGTCTCGCCGGCTACAAACACCTCTCTCAGGGCAAATCCGGCACCCATATCGGCACCGCCTTCCAACTGTCCTTCATAGTTCAGGCGGTTGATGACCGGCCCGCTGTCAACGGCAGTGGTCATTTTAACAATTCTGACCTCGCCCGTTTCCTTGTTGACTTCAACTTCCGCCATCTGCACGGCATGCACTTCCGATTCATACGCCGGCCCTTGTCCTGTCTCCTTATCCAGAGGACCGGCAGTCAGTGTCTTCTTGTTGCCGGTATAGCGGGTCGGCTTGCCTGCTTTCTTCAGCGCCTCATAAGTTTTGGCTCCGCATTCTTCCATAGCCTTTTTCAGCTGCTCACAGGCATCCACCAGCGCCCCGCCGACCATATAAGTCATGCGGCTGCCGGCAGCCGGCCCGGTAGCAGTGGTCTTATCGGTACGCCGTGTGTACAACCGTATTTTATCTAAAGGCAGCTCCAAAACATCGGCGGCCAGCTGTGTCAGCATGGATTCGTTGCCTTCACCGGGGTCGGCGATGGCACCGTAGATGGTAATGCTGTCATCCGGTTCAAGCTCTACATAAACAATGGCTTTATCCCCGGGTGAACCGATGCCGAAGGAACCTGCCGCAATGCCGATGCCGCGCACAATATTTCCGCTGCGATATTTGGCAACCTCTTCCAGGGCTTTTTCATAATATGGTTTAATAGCCTCACAGACAACGGGGAAGGGCCATTCCTTCACCACTGTTCCTGTAGACTTGCTCTGACCGGGCTGCAGTGAATTCTGGAGTCTGAACTGCAAGGGGTCGATGCCCATTTTGTGGGCCAGCATGTTCACAGCACACTCCAGGGCAAAATTTGTCTGTGGCGGGCCGGCGCCCCGGGCGGAAGAACCCCACGGGTTATTGGTATAGACAAGCTTTGCCATGGCTTTAACGTTGGGTATATTGTAAGAACCGGAAAGCATCCGTAAAGAGCGGTTAATAATAACATCACCGTTGGAATGATAAGCACCGTTATCGACGATAAAGTCTATGTCATAAGCTGTCAGGCGGCCGTTGCTGTCTGCGCCGATTTTGACATGCATATCATAGGGATGACGCTTGGGAGTCAACTGCATTGATTCTTCCAGGCTGGGAACATAGCGCACCGGGCGGCGGAAATGAAGGGCTGCCACTCCTGCGATCCCCTCAGAGGTAATTTCCACCTTCATCCCGAACTGCCCGCCGGAAACCGCTTCCTCGTAAACGATATTATCAAATCCCAAAGCATCCTGCAGTACACCCAGATGCTTGTGAATATTGATACTGCGACCGACAACGACAAGCTGCTCCTCACCGTCTTCGTCTTCTTCCAGGTAAGCCACGCTGGCTTCCGGCTCCAGGGGTGCCTGGTGGTTAAGCTGGGTCTTAAAATGTGCTTCCACTACATGTGCCGACTCTTTTAGGGCCTTCTCGGCGTCACCCTTGATTTGCGGGTGGGTGAAACACAGGTTGGGCTTGTCGTCATGAACCCGTACCGCTCCCTCAGCCATGCCCTCCTCGGGAGTACTGATAACCGGCAGCAGTTCATATTCTACCTTAACGGCTTTCGCTGCTTCCCTTGCCTGCTTGCGGGTCAAGGCCGCCACCACGGCTACCGGGTCGCCGATATAGCGTACCTTATCCTCACACAGTAAAGGACGGTCATCAATATTCATTACCAGCCTGTTTGTGCCTTTAATGTCCTTGGCTGTCATAAAGCCAACGACTCCGGGCATCTTTTCGGCTTCCGAGAAGTCGATGTTTTTAATTTTCGCATGGGCGTAGGGGCTATGTACCGCCGCCAGCTCCAAGGCACCGGGAACAAGGTAGTCCGCTGTATAACGCGCCGTGCCGCAGGCCTTTTCCAGGGCCGTAGGACGGGGATGGGAAACTCCGACTTTGTCCCCTTCAGGATCCGGCCGGACTTCGTCGGGAGTAATTTCTCCGCGTATAAACCGCCCGGCAAGCTTCACCGCATCAATTATCTTGACATAGCCGGTGCAGCGGCAGAGATTTCCCCGCAGCGCTTTTTTAATTTCTTCCGTAGTAGGATTATTGTTCTTGTCCAGCAGCGCTTTGGTGGCCATAATCATGCCGGGAGTGCAAAAACCGCACTGAATGGCTCCGGAAAGGGCAAATGCTTCCTGTATCAAGTGGGGGTTGTCCGGTGTGCCCAGACCTTCAACGGTGATAATATCGGCACCGTCAAGCTTAGCCACTTTAAATAAGCATGACTTTACGGCTCTTCCGTTCATCAGAACAGTACAGGCACCGCACTGGCCCTTCTTGTCACATGACTGCTTGGCTCCCGTCAAGTGAAGCTCATCCCGCAGCAAGTCAAGCAGTGTCAAATCTTCGTCTACCACCACCTCGTAATCCAGTCCATTGACGGTTAGTTTTACTCTTTTCATTTTCACCCTGCCTATCTCTCCTTTACTTTGCAAATATTTGTTATGCTATTACAAGCATGAAGACAAAAATAAAACATTATTCTGCGCAAGCAGTGCCGGCCTGATAATTAATGTTTTTCCGCATCAAGAGCCACATGTTGGCCTCATCATTAATAATCTCCATATTTAAACCGTCCAGGTCCGCTAACAACTGCTTGTAATCCAAATTTTCCGTTGCGCGTACTCTCTTATTCATATTCTTTTCCCAGCAACCGTCCCTGGCCTGCATCTGGGCATCAATTCTTCTTTTCAGTTCCGGCGATCCGAATCCTCCGCCTACATAAGCCATTCCCCCCGGTGACAAAACCCGGAATATTTCCTTAAGCGCGCTTTTTTTATCTGCCCAAAAATATAAAGATCCCCTGCTTATTACAAGGTCAACAGTACCGTCCTGCTGCGGCAGATTATAGACATTGCCCCATAGGGTATGAACCCTGTCTTGCAGGCCGGCGGCAACAATATTTTTCCCTGCTATGGCAAGCATCTCCCTGGAGCAGTCCAGCAAGCAAACATTAAGCTCGGTTATTTTAGCCAGCGCAATTCCCAAATGCCCTGTACCCGCTCCCACATCCAGGCAAAGACCGGCAGTTATGTTTGTCTTTTCTTTAATCTGTTCTGCAATCAGAGAATAAACCGGAGCAAATACATTCCTTGCCGTTTCTTCGTAGCTTTCGGCATCCAAATGATGATTGCCGCCCTCAAAGCTTGTTATTTTCAGCAATTCATCAAAAATTACCCCGGACATTATGTTTCTGTTTTCCGGCGTTATTTCAAACAGCAAAACATCTTTCCGGCTCCGGATAAGATTAAGAAAATCGGTTTCCTTTTTCTTTAATACACCCAGTACCGGTATGTCTGAGTCAAGAATTTGCAAAACTTTTTTCTGGAAGAGGGTTGCATCATTTTCAAAAAAACCCAGCTCGTCCATTACAATAAGTTTAGGATTGTCCCTAAGGCAGCCTTCCAGAATTTTTACCCCGTAATCATCAAAAGTTGCCGGAATGGAGACCCAGTGATTGTCGTTGACGCAACGGCCAATGAATTTATGTTCCTTTACCACAGGCGGAGAACAAATATCTTCTATATAAAATCCGGCCAGCTTTTTATCCTGGTAGTACCGGGAGGTTCTGAAGCCTCTGATTTCGTGAACAGGCAGCTTGCTTATCAACTGGTTTATCAGTGTTGTTTTCCCAACATGCAAATCGCCTGTGAGAAAAATATTGTTACCCATTATGCTGCTCCGTTTCTAAAGAAATGATACGGCAGGAGCCGTTCGTGCCCCTGCATAATCCAGCCGCAATAATTATATACACAGAAGCAATGTTGTGTCAATAATGGCATAATGATACAGTGTATCACATAAAGCTTTTAAAGCAGCGGGCAAATATTTCTTCTACAGCCTTTACAGATTCTTCGCTGAATTCAGCATAGGCAATCATAAGTTCCTTTGCCTCCGGTGTTAATTCGGAACCGCTTGCCGTACCACCGATATATTTGTTGATTAATTTAAAACCCAGCCGCTCTTCTGCCGTTTTTATTTTTCCCCAGGCAGCCCGGTAAGACATTTTCAGCTTGGCGGCGGCCTGATTTATTGAACCCAATTCGTCAATGGCCTGCAGCAAGGCCATGCGGCCGGCGCCAAAAACTACTTCCTGTTCATTTTCCAGCCAGAACTTACATTTCGGTTTTATTTTCAAAGCACGGGTTTCGGGTCCGTCCACGCGGGCACCTCCTGTAAATAATTATAACCTTGCTTGCCTTTCCGCACAACTCTATCGCAGGGCAGCGTGTAAAAAAGACGCCCTTCAGGCGTCTTTTTTAGTCCATACCAACCGGCACTTACGCTCCCCAGCTGGTTCCGGCACTGGAAACAGCGGCTCCGCACGGGTCAACTACACAGGCGCCGCCGTCAACAACCAGGACATTGCCCGTCACATATGATGAATCATCGCTTGCCAAATAAACTACGGCACCGCTGACTTCATCAGGGGTAGCAGCCCGGGGCAGCGGCAGGAACTTGGTCAGGATATCAAGGGCTCCGTCAACATCGGTATTCTGCGCCCTGGCCAGTGATTGCATTGAATTCCTAAGCATTTCCGTAGCAATGGGGCCGGGGCAGACTACGTTGCAGCGGATGTTTTTGCTGCCGTAATCAAGAGCGGCCGCCTTTGTCAGGCCAATCAACCCGGCCTTGGAAGATGTATAGGCCGGCATGGCCGGGATGCAGCGCAGTGCGGCAAGGGAAGCAATATTAACAATGGAGCCGCCGCCGTTTTTCTCCATATAGGGGATTGCCGCCCTCATGGTCAAGAAGGGACCGGTGAGATTGATATTGATAACCTGCAGCCATTGTTCAATGGGAACATCGACAATGGTTCCGGCCGGGTCAATACCGGCATTATTGACAAGAACATCAATTTTTCCGCCGAACTCAACGGTTGCATCCACCATAGCCTTGGCATCTTCGGGCTTGGACACATCACCGGCAACGACAGAAATGGAGTCTTTGGGCAGCTTGGCAGCAACTTCCTCCAGTTTGCTTTTGCGCCTTCCCGAGATGACAACCTTGGCGCCTTCTTCAATAAAGCGCTTGGCGAATTCGGCGCCTAAGCCTGTCCCTCCACCCGTAATCAAAGCAACTTTTCCAGCTAAACGTCCAGACATTTTCCAGCCTCCTTATTATTTCTGCATTTGTTTTGGCATATAATACCAGCCCGCAAACTGACAAATGGGCTGCTTCTGTATGTATTCTGCAACAAATTCATTGTACCATAATTCAACTTAAAGATAAACCCACTTTTGCCTGTCTTCTTCAGGCTGTTTTTCCGTTTGCACCTGCTGGACGGTCATGCTGCATTGCACAAACAGCAGAAACACCGCCATTTCCTGACGGTGTTTCGGGCCTAAAGCCTGACTAGCTGCCGCTTAACTGGCTTTTATACTGCTCTATAACGCTTTTGTCCGCCTGTATGGCAGGTTTGTAGTATCCCTTTTGCTCCGCCTTTTGACTCAACTGGAACTGAAACTGTTCATCGGCATTGCGGATTTGTGTCAGTGTCTGCCTTAACTGCTGGTTGCATGACTCGGCAATGGCCGTGGCATAATTAGTCAGGCTGGCATTTAACATGGACAGCACATCATTGACCATATCTTTGTCTTGCATTAATTTACCTCCTTAATTTAAAAACTGCATTAATTGGCTTTTTGTCTGGCGCGCCCTGTTTGCCGACTGCTGAAACATCTGCTGTATTTCAGGGTCCTGGCACTGCCTGGCGTATGTCTCCAGCTTCTGCGCTCCTGTGTCGTGGGCAGAAATCAAGTGCCGCAGGTTTTCCAACTCCTGTTGATTAATTGAAGCCAATCCGAAAACCTCCTTTTGATCTTTATCCTCTTGTAGTTTTCCACACAGGGTACACCCTATTCAGCTTTTGCAATATTAATTATCCCCGTATTGAGGCTCCCGGCTTTTTACATATTCTTGCCGCTGTCTCAAGGTTTCGACGGCGCTGTCCAGCGTCTGTGCCAGCTGCTCAAATGTTTGTTTAGCCTGTGTGTCCTGGGTTTCCAGAGCAAAGGTTTTCATGTTGGCAGCCGCGCTCTGGACACTTGCTATTGCCTGCTCCAGTTGTGTCCCGACTGTCAACCCCTCACCTCCTTAACCTTTTGGTTTAAATATCAGGGAAGCCAGAAAACCAAAAATAATGGCGGAGGATATTCCTGCGCTGGTGATCTCAAATATTCCGGTAAGTACACCGATAATACCGTTCCTTTCCGCTTCTGCCAGGGCACCGCTGACCAGTGAATTGCCAAAACTGCTAATCGGTACAGATGCCCCCGCTCCGGCAAACTTAATCAACGGTTCATAGAGGCCCAAGCCGCCCAATATGGCACCTGCCACTACCAGGGTTACCGTCATATGGGCGGGTGTCAGGCGCAGGACATCCAGCAGCAGTTGCCCCAGCATACAGATTGCACCGCCGACCAAAAAGGCAAGCAGAAATTTTTCCATAAATCACACACCCTCCTGTTCTATGGCTACAGCGTGGGCAACGCAGGGGATGCTTTCCTTTTGCTGATACGACAAGGGGGAAAGCAGGGCTCCGGTAGCCACAACCAGAATCCGCTTCAACTCGCCCCGGCACAGCTTGTTGTAAAAATGGCCGTATGTTACCACTGCCGAACAGGCGCAGCCGCTGGCGCCGGCTGCCACCGGCTGGCTGTCCTTATAGATCAAAAGCCCGCAGTCAGTCAGCTTTTCCCTGGGGATATCCACGCCGTGCTTTGCCAAAAGTTCCGCGGCAATGGTATGGCCGACCTTGCCCAAATCTCCCGTGGCAATTAAGTCATAATGGGAAGCGTCAACCTGAAAATCCCGAAAATGCGCCTCAATGGTGTCCACGGCAGCCGGGGCCATGGCCGCTCCCATGTTAAAAGGATCGGATATGCCCATGTCAATTACCCGGCCTATGGTGGCACCGGTCACCCGCGGGCCGTCTCCTTCAGCCGCTACAAGCGCCGCTCCGGCGCCTGTCT
>CZCB01000358.1_pt1 | contig 18041 bp, 18 predicted proteins | sample 591991 | NCBI WGS metagenome assembly CZCB01 (sample SAMEA3556809, study PRJEB10932) | anaerobic digester metagenome | reverse complement strand
CCAGCCTCAGTTAACGATGTGGCATCGGCAATAGCAAAAGGTACATTCAATATGCGTGCTAGTGTCTGAGCTAACAAAGTTTTACCACTGCCCGTAGGCCCCAGCATCATAATGTTGCTTTTCTGAAGTTCAACATCATCCAGCTTCATACCCAAGTTAATGCGTTTGTAATGATTATATACAGCCACAGCCAGTGCCTTTTTAGCCCGGTCCTGACTAATTACATATTCATCCAAAATTTCGCGAATCTCATGGGGCTTGGGAATATCACCTAATTCAAATCCCAAATCATCAGCCAGTTCCTCTTCAATAATTTCATTACACAGTTCAATGCATTCATCACAGATATAAACACCCGGTCCAGCTACCAGCTTTTTAACCTGGTCCTGATTCTTACCACAGAAGGAACATTTCAGTTGTCCTTTTTCATCACCATATTTGTGCATATGTCCACCTCTTTTGACCTAAAAGCTACTTCTTGCTGGCTGATTTTTTGGGCTGGGTCATTACTTCATCAATAATACCATATTCTTTAGCTTCTACCGCAGTCATAAAATAATCCCTATCTGTATCTTTCTGGATCCTCTCCAGAGGCTGTCCGGTGCGCTCTGCCAAAATACGGTCTAAGTTTTCTTTGGTGGCTATAATATGGCGAGCATGAATCTCTATATCTATCGCCTGCCCTCTTGTTCCACCCAAAGGCTGGTGAATCATAACTTCTGCATTGGGTAAGGCAAAGCGTTTGCCTTTTTCCCCAGCAGCTAAAAGTAATGCTCCCATACTGGCAGCCAAACCTACACATATAGTAGATACATCAGCCCGGATGTGCTGCATGGTGTCATAAATGGCCAGACCAGCACTTACGGAACCACCTGGGCTGTTAATATACAAACTGATATCTTTATCTGGATCTTCAGCTTCTAAAAAAAGTAGCTGCGCAATTACCAGGTTAGCAACGGTATCATCAATGGCACTGCCTAAAAAAATTATCCGGTCTTTAAGCAGGCGGGAGTAAATATCATAGGAACGCTCTCCGCGATTTGTCTGTTCCACAACCATTGGTACCAGATATGACATACATTTCACCCCTGTTCTTAAAACTATTCATAGTTACTATATAGTATTCTATTCAGGTTTAGTCGTCACCCGAGGTTTCATCCTCTTCTTCATTGGTTTCAGTCTCGAATTCTTCGATTTGGGCATGGTCGATTAAATATTGTACTGCCTTATCCATTTTGACACTAAATTCTAGGCGGTCCATAATACCTGCCAAATTCTGCTTGGCTTGTTCAGGATCAACCCCCATGCCTTTAGCTGCTTCTTCGATTTGCTTATTCATTTCTTCGTCAGTCACTTCAATACCTTTTTCTTCTACTATTTTTTCCAAGAGAAAGTTAATTTTAGCTGTTCTCTCGGCCTCAGGTCGCATATCGGATTGCAAATCTTCCCAACTGCTGCCAGTGAATTCAAAGTACTGCTCCAGGGTCAATCCCTGGCTGGCTAAGCGCTGACCAAACTGCTCCATCATTGCCTCAACCTGACCAAGTATAACTGCTTCTGCCAGAGGAATTTCGCTGGCCTCCAAAGCCCGGTCCAGTACTTCCTGTTTTATTAATTCCTTCTTACGGCTTTCCAACATTTGTTCTAAATTGGTGCGTAGATCTTGACGGAATTCTTCCATAGTATCAAACTGGCTGACTTCTTGGGCGAACTCATCATCCAGTTCTCTAAGTTTACGAGTTTCAATACCTTTAACTTTCACCTTAAAAACTGCTTCGCGTCCAGCCAAATCCTCGGCATGGTACTCTTCCGGAAAGGTAACCTTAACGTCTTTCTCTTCATCGACCTTTAATCCGATTAATTGATCCTCGAATCCAGGAATAAAGGTATTGGACCCAATTTCCAGAGAATAATCTTCACCGCTGCCGCCTTCAAACAGTTGGTCATCAATATAGCCGGCAAAGTCTATAGTAACAACATCACCCTGTTCTGCGGGTTCGTCGGTTTTCTCCTCCAACTGAGCATAACGGGAACGGATATCTTGCAGACGACGTTCTACATCCTGGTCAGTTATTTCCATACGGGGAATGCGAACCTTTAAGCCTTCTATTTCGCCCAACTGCACGTCTGGTTTAACTGCCACGCGCACCTTTACCTGCACTGGTTGTCCCTCATCGATCTCTTCCACATCAAAATCGGGTTGAGCAATGGGTTCAATGTTGAGCTCATTTATAGCTTCCTCATAGGCAGTAGGAACTACATATTCCAATGCGTCCTGGTACAATACTTCCTTGCCAAAATGAGCTTCCAAAAGTGGGCGAGGTACTCTCCCCCGACGGAAACCAGGAATGCTCACCTGTTTTACAACCTTACGGTAAGCGTATTCCAGACCTTCTTCGAATTTTGCAGGTTCGACTTCAATGGCTATGTAAGCCTCACTGTTTTCTATCTTTTCTAATACGGCTCCCATTTATGCTCCTCCTTCTGACACTTAACTAGCTACAGTCCTTTAGTTTGGGTATTTAAGGCTATCCCAGAACAATCCTCTTAAAAATGTAACCTATTATTACCTAAAACACAACACCCCGGCTTATGCCGAGGTATATTTTCCATTATGGAGCGGAAGACGAGATTCGAACTCGCGACCCTCGCCTTGGCAAGGCGATGCTCTACCACTGAGCCACTTCCGCACATAATTAATTGCTTTCGATAATAGAATAATGAATTCTGAACCTTTCGTCAAGTATTGTTACCCAACCTTTACCATATTATAAGTCTTGGTTAAGATTAAACAGAGCCTCCAGTGTGGAAGCGTCGAGTTCGCCATTGGCCAACAGTCCATTATCTTGTTGAAACCTCTGCAGCGCATTTTGAAAAGTGTATTCATCCTCCGGGTATTCAGTCAGGTAGCCGCCCTCAATCAAACATTTAAAAATATGCTCCAGCTGCTCCTCAGTGATTATCTGGTAGGAAATTACAGGTCCCTCTGTCACCTCCCTTTGTGCAGCTCCATATTGCCAATGTTTTAATTCCTGCAAATCCTCATCCTGTTGGGTTACAGTCACTTTCTCCGGGGTTAAACTCTCAATGATTTCCTTATCACTAGGAATCTCTTTATTTATGGCTATTTGGTTATCGGTGCGGGCAGATTCGCCGCTACTACATCCACCAATAAAACCAAAGAACAAGCTTATCAATAAAATCGTTAACACTGGTTGACCTATGACACCGGTAATCCTCATTTGATTATAACCCCCACGTCCATAAGGGCCCAATCACTGCCTATACTTAATTACGGTGCTGATCCAAATATTCCATCAATAGATTGCCTAATTTTAATATGAATATCCCTTGCGCCCATTCCAAATCCTCATCCTCCAGGTCATCTTGGCGAAGCAACACCAAAGATAGTTCAGGATGAGAATTAAAAAACTTTGCTAGATCAGCTACCATGTTGTGCTCCATTTCCTTATATAGTAGCGTTTGATCAACTAAGCGAAAAGCAACTACCATGTCGGCACTCTTAAAAGCCCGTCGTATATCCTTGATAAACCTCTCCAGGTCTTTCCCCGGGACTATAGTAATAAAAAGCTGCTGGTTTTTAATTACCAGGTAACCCCATTGAAACTTATGCTGGTGGTTATGGCTTAACCATAAAAAGCTAGCCCGGTCCTCCCCTTCATAAAGCAGTCGGAACCGCCGGCTTTGTTTTAATACTTTCCTGATTAGTTGAGGATTATTGACTCCAGCAGTATACCATTGCACCTGCAGCGGTTGATTCATCATACGCAGGGCGTTTTGTTCCATTTCATCCAGGGATAAAACATAAGCTTTTATAAGTTTTTCCCCGCGTACTTTAAGAAACCTAACGTCAGTCTCATCAAAAGGATGCAATTGTTCCATCAACATTAGTAAATTATTATTAAAAATTTCAATTAAATCAGGTAAAACAACAAACATAGGATCACTCACCCAATACTTTCCATTCAGTGGCAGTAAGCGGGTGATGCTGATCATTCCAGGAACTATATTCTCATGAACCCGGTTCCCGAAGCGGCCGTAAACTTGATAAGTTTCCCCAGTAAAAATATCCTCAAATAATAATGAATTGTTTCCTTGAGGTAACACTCGATAGCCTCCCACATAGCTCATCATGAGATTAAAGGAGGCTGTTTTCAAGTAGGGCGGAAAACGGCGGGCTTGATTCTCCCAAAAAAGATTGGCTATAGAGGTATGGTTGCAATTTACGTCATCCATACAAAAGTGAGCGCGGAAAAACTGTTCATACACCCTTCTGGTTGGCTCATTCCAAAAGCGCCCCATGGTGTTAACCAGCTCATAGTATTCCTTTTGTGAATCCTCTTCGTTGCGGCCCCAAACTTGTTTAATGCCATAAGCAAACATCTGCAGGTGCTGCTGAACTTCCTCATAAGCACAGACTTTTTCCAGGTCATCTAATTCCTCCCAGGATGGGTAGGTGGCTATTTTGCGGGATAAATCGAGAGGATAGCGCTCAAAATGACGTTCTATCAATTGACTATGCTTACTGATCAAGCCGGTTGGTAATCCGTAGCGCTTGGCAGTCCTAGCAAAGCTTACCTTTTTATCAGTGATACGCAGGTAAGCATGTTCTAAAGCCGCCAGCCAGCCACGGACTTTCGATACTCGCGGTTGATAAATAGTGGAAAATTCGTTCCACATATATAGTATCCAGGCCAGAGTATGATAGTCGCGACTCCTGCTGTACAGATCAAAGGCTGCCACTGCTACCTGCCGCAGTTCTTCGTTGGGCCAATTATAGGCGGTGATAAACGAACTCAGTTCCTGACGTTCCCGGTGCTTGCTCACTTTTATTGCTACTGCTTCTGGCTGCAAAAGTTCTCGTTGCAAACGGTGTTTATCCAGGTTCATTTTCGTCCGGATTACCGAAGTGGGAAAACAGTATTCGCCGCGGCTCTTGGCTAATAACTCCAAATTCTCCATGTCATTTAACAGTGACTCCAACAAAACCCGTCCCCGCACATCTTGTATAGCCTGTATGGGGGTCATTCCTTCCAGTTCATGATGAGCAGTGGTCAACCATTCTTCCAAGTATTTATCATGCATGATTTCAGCCAGAATTTCTTCAGCTTCTTCCTCACTGGCAAAGTCATACCCTTCCACCCAGCGATAGGGGGTTTGCAGATTATTTCTTTCCATCATTCCCTTCAGCATCTGGGTAGCCCAGTTCAGGTCATTATTATCCTCAGCCGCCACTATAATGGCATTACTAGCCAGATACAGGCGGCGCAGCAAACCACGTCCCTGTCCCCAGGTAAATTTAAGCCACCGTTCATTTTTTTCCAGAAGATTAAACTCACTGCCATTTAAGAGGTTTGCTTGCATAATCTGCCAATCCGATTCGCTTAAATGTAGAGTTCGCGATTTCATGCGGGATTTTTTTATACCGTGGTTAAGATCAATAACCAGGCCACACAGAACCTCAGCATATTCTTTTAGGAATACCTGCGGGTCATTAATTCCTTCGTATACACGCAACGAGTTTACTTCTTCCAAGAGATAGTTTTTATGCTCAGGATAAACCAAGATGGGTCTGCCCAACATCATGGGAGTTCCGACAACCTGCACAACCCTGGTTAATAGCAGCATACCTTCTTCAACCAAGCGGGTATAGGGACCAAAGTCGCGTTCCACAACGTATTTGTTGTGACAGAATATGTCCCGGATGCATACTACGTTATTTTTTATCCACTGTACTTGATATATGGAAAGATAGGAATTTTTGAGAGCAGAAAAAATGGGATGTAAATAATCTTCCATTTCATCTTCTTTTTCTACCATGTAGAAATCTATAATAGGCGAAACGTCTCTATGAAAGCGATAGTCTATTACATACCAGCTCCAAAATAGATTGGTAAACCCGCTTTCTATCTCCTGGGACTGGGTATAGGAGGTAAACCTTGCTCTCCCAGCTGCTTCCCAATTATAATAATAGCGCCGTGCATATGCTATTAAGTCTGATAATGATGTTTCCAAATGAGTTCCGTAGTTTTTTCTTTTGGCCCGTGGAAAGTGAATCACCAGACATCCGCTGTTCACACCGCAGCATTCCTCGTAAGGTTTACCGCTCCCACAGGTGCACAGAGTCTGGTGACTTTGCAAATTAGCCATGCCGTATCCCCCCGCGGTACAGGCTTACATCCCTAAACTAGATGCTTCAGGCAACCCCTAACCACTCAGCTCAAGGTATTTTAGGAAATATTACGCCATGTTATTATGGTATCTACTAACATCATAGCAAATATTTTCTCCTACCGCGAGTAAATTTTCCAAACTTATAAATGGTTTCTATTTGGCAAAAGTAGGGTGTCGCTCCGGAATCAGCTATAATCATTATTATTGGTTCACTATGGTTTTATAAAGCTCCGATGAAAGATATCCATTGGCGGGATCCAGCTCCTTTAACTGCTGCAACACCTCCTGAGCTTGCTGGTGTCGACCAGTGTAATGGTATGTACAGGCCAAATAAAAGAGACTGTCATCATAATAATTAGAATCGGGAAAAAGATCTAAATATAGTTGATAGTATTTTTCCGCTTCTTCATACTTGTTTTGTACATAATAGGTGCGGGCTAAGTAATATAATGCCTCCCGGTTTAAATAGCTGCCAGACTGCATTGACACTACCACTCCCAGATTGCTTTCCGCCGTTTTCCAATCCTTGGATAGGTGTGCATTGTATCCAGCTAGGTAATAATGTTCTTCCTGCTCCACATCGTAATGAGTACCTTCCATAGAAGGCTCCTCAATATCTGGTGAAATTGACATTGTTTCTATTTCTTCTTTGGGCTGACCATCTACTAACGCCGTCAACTGGTGAATACGTTGCTGCAAAACTTCTATGTTTTCATTATTTTGTCGGTAACTATTGAACAAAGCAACCGTCTGTATAACTAGAACTAGACACAATATACCAGTGATTAGCAACAGAGTACGGCTGGTAAAAATAGTCTTAGTTTCTTTTGGTGTTTCCTGTACCTTATTCAATGGCTTGACTCGGCGTTCCGGTAAAGATAAGTATTCCTGTAAAGATCTGTTGTTCCGGTCAATCTCCAGGCCTTTTTTCCATATGTGGTGAGCTTCCAAGCGATCACCTTCAGCTAAACAGCACAAACCTAATACTTTATAGAGGCTGACATATTCATCATGTTCCTCCATAAGTTGGCGCAATAGTAGCCGGGCTTCAGAAAACTTTTTCTTCTCCAGCATAGTTAAAGCTTCATTATATCTTTTTACCCAAAAGCGAAAAGCAGGTTGTCTCATCTCCTTCAAATTGGTTAGAGCTACACTGTTATCCGGCTCTATTGCCAATGATTCTTCCCAGCATCGTTCCGCCCTTTCAAATTCACCTAATATTTGATAACACCTACCGGTCATGTTCAGTATTAAATTGTTATCAGGACATGTTTTGTAGGCTTCAACCAGCATATCAAGAGCCCCGCTTATATCATGCTGCTGAATCCTGGCAGCTGCCGAGGTCAGCAAATCATCAACTTGACTAGCATCTAACGATTTCATAAAACAATACCACACCCTCAAAGATATTTTGTTTTCTACAATTCGCCACTTACCAGATTATTCCTTCCATTTATTGTAAAATATATTATTTAGTGCTAATTGCCCTGGGGTTATTTGCTGGATCAGCTTCTAAAAGAGAGACATATGCTAGTATAAAACGCGAGGTGTCTGCCATGGTATATGCCAGTCGCTACTTAAGACTAATGCCGGAAACTATGCAGGGTCCTGATGTAGCATTAGTACAGCAAATTTTACATGAGGCAGGTTTTCTTTCCGGAAATATTGATGGGGTTTATGATCTGGCTTGTGACCAAGCAATTAGACAATACCAGCAACAAGAAGGTTTGAAGGTTGATGGTGTGGTGGGCGTAAAGACCTGGAGCCGACTGCTCTGTCTATCCTCTTCCCGCCCGCTGGCAGCCAGTATTCTACAAAAACCTGGGGCTTTGATAACCATCGATCTGGATAAGCGCAGATTACATTTCAGTTCTCCCAACCACAAGACTAAAACTTATCCTATTGCTATTGGCAAGTCCTCTACTCCCACGCCATTAGGCAACTGGACCATTGTTTCTAAGGCCTTGAATCCGGGAGGTCCATTTGGAGTACGTTGGATGCGCCTCAGTATTCCTTGGGGCGGTTATGGTATTCACGGTACTAATAATCCTAAATCCATAGGTAGAGCGGTAAGCCATGGCTGCATCCGCTTATACAATGAAGATGTTATCGAAGTGTATGACCTGACTCCGGTGGGAACTCCCGTAACTATAATGGGCAAAGCTTATACGGGAAGAATCTTAAAACGAGGTGACCGGGGCAGCGATGTCCGCTTCGTCCAAAGCATTCTTAAGGAACTGAAATACTACAAATACAAATTGGATTCCTATTTTGGTGTGCGTACTGAAGAAACCGTGATCGCTTTTCAAAGTGATCAGGGAATTCTGGTAGATGGTATAGTGGGCCCAGAGACGCTAAATGCTCTGCAGCAGGCTCGGGATATTAAGAGGGGCAATGTTGAACCTTAGTCCTGGCTATCAGCATGTATAGCCTCAGCTGGACAGCTATCGGCACATTCACCGCAACCTATGCAGGTTTCGGGATCAATACTGTACTTCCCTATCCCAATGGCATTAACCGGACATACATCGGCACATAAACCACAGTTAACACACTCTTTTTCGTTAATCACGTAAACCAAAGCTATTCTCCTGACTAAAGCTGAGATGAAATGACCAGCCTTTGAATATGATTAGTGCCTTCAATAGTCGATAGAACCCGGGCATCGCGGACTAGCTGTTCTATCAAATTGCCCTGTAAATACCCCCGGGCACCTAAAATGTCGGCTGCCGCACAGGTTACCTGTTGAGCAACGGTACTGGAAACCAATTTGGCCATGGCTGAAGCTACACTGTAATCTTCTCCTTGGTCAATGAGCCAGCAAGCTTTCCAGGTCATCAGCCGTGCCATTTCAATTTTCGTGGCCATATCAGCCAGGGTAAAAGCTACGGCTTGATGCTTTTTAATAGGAATTCCAGACTGCAGCCGGTTTTCCGCAAAATGGAGAGCATGCTCCAAAGCCGCCCGGGCAATTCCTACTGCCAAAGCGCTCACCAGGGCACGTCCCACATCAAATGTCTGAGTTAACAACAGGTACCCGCTACCCGCTTCCCGGCTTTTTATAACATATTGGTCCCTGATGCCCACATCAACAAACTTTACCCGTCCAACCGGTGCCAGATTTATACCTGAGGTCTGATATATTTCTTCCGTTTTTAATCCAGCAGCATGACCGGGAATCAAAAAAATACGCAAAGAAGCCTTTTTATTCAGCATATCCGTAGCAGCAACCACCGTGATAAAACGGGCTATTCCTGCATTGATCACATAATCTTTGCATCCGTTAAGCAAATAGCCCGTCTGTTCCGCTGTAGCATAAGTACTGATAATGTTAAGGTCAGAACCGCCTTCAGGTTCAGTTAGTGCAAAGGCAGCCGCTCCTGCTTCCCTGCCGGTCAATAGCGGCAGGAATTCGTTTTTTTGCTGGTCATTCCCGGCTAAAATAATTGGTTCAGCTGCATGCAAGGTAGCGGCTACAATAGCAGCCAAACCAGGTGATGCTGCTGCCAGTTCTTCAACCACTAGGGCACTGGAAACCAAACCCAAGCCAAGGCCGCCGAACTCTTTGGGAACCGTAGGGCATAGCAGATTCATACGTGCCAGAGACTTAAGCATTTTCTTTTTCTCTGTCTCTCCAGCTTGCAAGGCAAAGGGTGTAATCTCTTTGCTAGCCATGTTTTTGACAGAGCTGATCAATTCCTGTTGTTCCTTAGTTAATGAAAAATCCATCATTTATGCCCCCCTGACCTTCTCCACTCCAGATAATCGATGTATTCCATTACCTCGTTTATTTCTTCATCAGTCAACCTGCTGAGGTGGTTTACTATGGTAACAAAGCGTTGATTGCGATCCGCTACCGGTTGAGAATGATGCTGACTGCTTAATGACGCCACAAAATACTCCAGGGGCTTATCTAAAATCTCGGCTATTTTCTCCAATTGTGATAGGTAAAGGCGGCGCTTTCCTTTTTCATAATTGGAAAGGGCCGATTGAGAACAGCCCACCAAGCGGGCCAGTTGTTCCTGGCTAAACCCTTTTTCTTCTCGAGCGGCTTGAATTTTAATGCCAATATCGCGAAAACTCATAGTACAACCTCCATCTTAAATCTTATTATAAAATGTGGTCAGTTCTCAATTGTTGTCCTGAGAAATGTATAGTGTGTATACCCAACTTTATTTTTGGCAGCAGATAAGCTAGACTTGATAAAGCTAGATAAAGGGAGTCCGGTATGAAGTATCGCATCATTTCCGTAGGTAAAATTCGCGAGCCATTTTTCACTGACGGTATCAACGAATACCTAAAGCGTTTGCGCCCTTACACTAATATAGAGATAGTGGATGGCCTAGAGGAAAAGACCAACCCGAAAGCAACTGATAAAGAAATTCAAAGGATACTGAACAAAGAAGGAGAGCGTATTCTCGCTCTGCTGTCCCCCGAAGAATTGTTGGTGGCTCTGGACAGCCATGGTCAGCAGTTGAGCTCTGAACAATTAGCTGCTCAAATGGAAAAGTGGAATTCATCGGGACTTTCCCGCATCAGTATAGTGGTAGGGGGGGCCCATGGTCTAGCGCTCGCCGTCAAGCAAAGGGCTGATTTTATCCTATCTTTTTCCCCCATGACATTTCCGCATCAGATGGCCGTGTTAATTCTAACTGAACAAATATATCGCGCCTTTAAGATTATCAGAGGTGAACCTTACCACAAGTAATTAAAAAAAAGCGGGTGTCGTTTTTGACACCCGCTGGTTGGTTAGCGCAGATAGTGTAATTTGCGAGCCTCAAATTCCAGCCAGTCTCTGAAATCAGGGTGGGCAACCTTTATCAAGGCCTCGGCTCTCTGCTTAAGATTGAAGCCCTTCAGCCAGGCCACTCCATATTCGGTGACAATGTATTGCACATCATTGCGGGTAGTAGTTACCATTGCATTGGCCTGCAGAGAAGGAACTATGCGCGACCGCAGCTCCCCGTCCTTGGTCTCGAAAGTAGAGTACATGGCCAGGAAGGCTTGTCCACCTTTGGAGCGCCAAGCCCCTTCCATGAAGTCCATTTGTCCTCCAGCACCTGAATACTGCCGGTTGCCAATAGCGTCCGAAGCACACTGGCCGGTTAGATCCACCTCCAGGGTGGAGTTTATGGACACTACATTATCATTCAACCCAATATTGTAGGGATCGTTGACGAATTCCGAGTCATGCATTTCCACTAAAGGATTATCGGCAATAAAATCATATAAACGGTTAGTACCAAAAGCAAAACTAGCCACCCATTTACGGGGCATAAGTTTCTTGCGACTGCCGGTTATTACGCCTGCTTCATAAAGGTCAACCATACTGTCGCACAGCATTTCCGAATGAATTCCCAGCTCCTTCTTGTCTGTCAAATATTTGGCTACCGCATTAGGTATGTTGCCTATTCCTAACTGCAAACATGCTCCATCGGGAACTCTCTCGGCAATAAACTGGCCAATCTTTTCATCCTTTTCTGTTAAGGGAAAACTAGGAAGCTCCACCAGGGGTTGATCATTTTCCACCACAGCCGCAAGTTCCGAGATATGAAAATGATTGTTACCATAAGCACGGGGCATATGTTGATTGATTTCTGCCAAAATAACACATCCCGGGTTACGGCGTATAAAACCGTAAACATAGTCAGGATTGACTCCGGTACTTACATAACCGTGCCGGTCCATAGGCGAAACCACCATCACAGCTGCATCTAAACCTACCCGGGCTGTCATCATCGGACCGTCAAACAGGCGATGAGGAACATAAGAATAGTAACCCTGCTCTAAAAAATAACGCTCAAATGGCCCAGCATACATGGCATCTATCATATTGCCGTTGGCAATCATTTTTTCGAGTAATTCAGGATTATGCATGGACGTAGGCCGGGCAGACAATGAGCAAAGAAATCTCACATTCTTCAGATCTCCGGATGCCATTCTATGACCTATAGCACTCGACAGTTCTGCTGCCTGGGTATTTATGGCCCCTGAAGCCACCAGCATGCCGTCCTTAATAAATTTAGCCGCTTCTTCCGCCGACATAAGTTTGCTCTTATACATTTCCTGCCATTTCTTTTCCATATTATTCCCCTCCCCGCTTGATTACTCGTAAATTTTTTCTCCTTCTGCGAAGGCACTAAAGGCATCCAGCTCGCTGTTCCGTTTGACATTGGAAGCCAGCTCCTCAGCTCGTTCCTTATACCACTCGTGCTGGATAATAGTGTTCATTATTTCATTGGTTCCTACCCAAATCATGGCCAGGCGCAGATCCCGCACAATTTTCTCAATAGGATAAACATCGGTGTAACCGATTCCTCCCATAACCTGCATAGCCAGATTAGCCACATCCCAGCACTGTTCAGTAACAAACCTCTTACTCTCGGAAGCCATGCGTCGACAACGGCTGGGCTTCACCTTGCCACTGTCAATAGCCAGCGCGGTAGTGTAAATCATGGCTCGACAGGTATCCAGTTTGATTACCATATCAGCGATTTTAAAGTTGACTCCCTGAAAGTCTTTAATTGGTCTGCCAAATGCTTTCCGTTTGGTGCTGTAATCGGTGGCTATCTCCAGAGCTGGGCGGGCCGCTCCAATGGTCATAGCCGCGGTTCCAAAACGCTCGGGAATCATCATCTGCGAAAACACAGCAAAGGCTCCATTGACTTCCCCAATGACATTTTCCTTGGGAACCCGGACCTCATCAAATACTACCCGAGCCGTTCCGCCTCCCCGTGAGCCCATTAGATTGTATAAGTATTCAGTTTTCACTCCCATTTCTCTTTCTACCATGAAACAGGTGATTGATCTGTGAGGAGCAGCCTCGGGATCGGTTTTGGCATAGACTAGAAAATAGTCAGCCCCTTCCCCGCCTACGATGAACCTTTTTTGGCCATTAAGAATAAAATCATCACCATCGCGACGGGCAGTAGTAGTAGCGCCGAAAAAGTCCGAACCGCCTCGGGGCTCAGTCAGACACTCAGCCGCAAACTTTTCACCTTTGCAAATGGGGGGTAAATACTTTCTCTTCTGCTCTTCCGTTCCGAAATGAACTAAGGCTTCCGTTACCACATCCCCTGTCACACCCCAGGTGCAGCCAAAAATGTAGCCAGGAACACAGATTTCTTCTGCTACAATTATGTCATCCTGCCACTGACCACCACGTCCGCCATACTCTTTCGGCACCCTGATACCGATTAAATTACGGCGGCCTGCTTCCTGCATAAATTCCTTAGGGTACTGGATTTTTTCCGCATCCATGTCCAGAATATACTCCCGGGGCAGCGACTTCACCAGCTCCCGGGTTTCATCCCGGAGTTTTAGCTGTTCTGGTGTCATTAGATAATCAAACATCAGACCATCCTCTCCTAATGTTTATTACTTTCTGCTATTATATTATCACATTTGTAATAATATGTGGTAAGCCAAACAAGTGCACCGAAGATCCATGATTTTACTCTAACTTAAAATCCATGCTGAAGAGTTCTTCGTCTGCACATTCCATGATGTCGCGCTGCCCTAACCAGGTCAGAGTTAAAATCCCCCGATTAGGTAGAGTCCAAATGGTTTGTTGAAGAGTAGCGGAAGGATTAAAGGAAAAACGGGCTGGATTCGCTAGGCGCGCCCGGCTTAAACCCTGTATAGTGTCTGCCAAACAGGGGGAACCAGTAACATCGACCAGCAGTTCAGGATTATTGAGATGCCCAAAGACTTCATCAGCTACTACAGCCATCCGTACACCCAGATATAGATAATGGCATTTTTCCTGATGGTGGGCTATGGCTCGGCGAAGCATTTGTTCCTGATGAGAACTGCGGGTTCTGCCACGGATATAAGGAGTACGCGGTGAAAAAATGATATCACCTTCAAAGTATGGTTTTATATCAAGAACCGGTGTACCGTTAATGGCATCAAGACGCTGAAGATACAGCCGTCCGTCCTCTACTTTTAGCAATTTAGTTAAGGATAAGGCAATGGGATTAGGTCTTCCGGGAGACCGGATAGAAAAAACCCCATACTGGGGCAGATTTAGATCGCCCCGAGGATGGGCAAGCAGTTTGTCCCGCGGTGCTTGATGAAACCAGGACTGTATCCACAGGTGCGAATTCTCCTCCAGGCGCTCTAAGGCTGGTTGGAATTGAGGCAATACCTCTATTTCTGCCGCCACTCCACCAGACGGCATATCCCGTACATGGTCCACCGGTGAAACAACATAACCGATAGGATAGATGCTAATGGCTTCCATGCGATTTCCCCTCCTTAATCGGTTTATCATTTACAAATAGTCATCACCTAATATAATAGCGCACTTTGGCATCATTGACATCCAGCCTGACCTGATGTTATTATAGAAAAGCTGCGGGGCGTGGCGCAGTTTGGGAGCGCGTCTGATTTGGGATCAGAAGGCCGCAGGTTCAAATCCTGTCGCCCCGACCATCGAGAATATTGAACCCGCGCGGGTTGCGCGGGTTTTTGTGTTTATAAAATGTTCGGCAATGTATCTATTACCAAAGAAAACTGTAAAACAATTGTAGTATGATATACTTTTATGTAGAATCGGTTAGCATTACCATTGGGCAAATTCAGAATCATGTCTTCCATATATTTTTAATCCCTCTATTAATGAAAAAGGATGGTAATAGATAGTGAAACGAGGATTTAAGAAGCTAGGCTATGTAAAGAATCTATATGAATATATAGATATTCTGCAAAATATGGCTGCCGAAAAAGTGGAGTTAGAACAGCCTTAACCAATACATTGAAGATGAAATCAGTAATAATGCTATTTTGTTTTTTAATAAAGAAGCCAATCCAACATCCAAAGACAGTAGTGATGCCAAGTATATGGTCGTAAAAACCGGTTATACAAGTGCAATATCAGGAAAAGATATTTACGGTAGTTTTATCAGAACCGGCCAAAATAGGTGGACAGGTGTAATTATCGCCACTATGGATGATTTAACCAGTAGATGGAAGCAAACGAAAGATGTTTATACAATGGGAGCCTTGACCTTTGATTCCAGGGATAAGGCGCTTTCTTTTATTGAGGAACTGCATGATATACTTTTGCCCGGCGAATGTTGGAATTTTGAACAAGAAATAGAGGGCAAAACCACATATCCCATCTTAGAATCCTATATTAAAAATGTCTATTATAAACTGGCAAAAGACCATTTGAGCTTATTTGATAATCCCAACAAGGGCAAATTGGTGTTTTCTGAAGACAAGCGTTATCTTCTTTTTAACTCGGGCCTGTTAAATAGATTTAGTACAAGACATCTATATAATCGGCGAGGTAGTAAACACCAAAGACGGAGAGTTTATTCTTTGCAAAAATCCTTTGGTCGCTAAAAATAAGCGCGACTTGGTAAAAACCTATTATTTTAATGCTGATAGTATAAATAATGTACCCATGGTTCAGTTTTTTACGACCATTGAACAGGTTATCTTCTATGCAGATAAAAACATCGACATGGATTATGATAATCTATTACATATTGTTGAGGAACGAAATGTAAGATGGCCCATGGAATACCAGAAGTATTACGAACAGGGCAACTTTCTGAAAATAGCCAATGACTTACAAAATGCCATTCATAACGCTCGAATAATAGCCAAACGGAATTATAAGTATGTGGTACCTCAGTACAGACCAACAAAAGATACACTTCAGTTTTTGATGCCAATATATTTGAGCGGTGATTATGAGAGTTTAGCGGATTTTGCACTAGTTCTTGATTATGATGACAACGCAGGGTATTATGTTCCCCGGACTTTACTCAACCTCGACGTTGCTTATAATAATGCTAGACTGATTGCCAAACCGGAAGAAACATGGTTGAACCCGAAGAAGATTGAAGCCATTTCAACTTCTCTTGAGGAAGAATTGGATGAGGTATGATATGGCACCGACTGCTATCGGTAACCTCTCTGGCCTCGGGGAGTTTACTACAACCCCTGGTGCGAACTTTGCAGGAACTTTTATAAGGACTATGGCTAGTTTATTTAACTTTATTAAAGTATTCTTGAGTTACTTGCAGTTGCTTAGTCCTGATTAATTTCCAGAGAGGCTTGGGTATTTCGCCACTGCTGTTTGATACCTTAGCTAACTAAATTAGCTCCTAACATACCGCCATCATGTTAATTTGAATAAATTTCGACTATTAGGCGCTATAATATTACGGTTTGCCCTGATAATTAATCAGATTGTGCTTTTTTAAGAGACGAAATAAGGTGGCCCGGGATATCCCCAGCCTTTGGGCTGCTTCCTCCCGATTCTTCCCCACTATATTAAGGGTTTGGATAAGAATTTGCCTTTCGGCTTGCAGCATAGCTTCTTGATAATTAGCAGGTTCATAGGAATTCTTGCGAATGTGTAAAGGAAGGTCTTCTGGAGTAATCTCTGGGTTGTGGCAAAAGTTCATGGCCATCTCCAGTACATTGTTAAGCTCACGCACATTACCCGGCCAATCATACTCTGTCAGCAACCTCTTAGCTTCTTCTGATATGCCATAGACATTTTGCCCCAGTTTGGTATTTAACCTCTGAATAAAATACTCTGCCAGAGGTATGATATCTTGTTTGCGCTCCCTCAGTGGTGGAATGTATAGTTTAACCACGTTTAACCGGTAATACAGATCATGGCGAAATTGTTGGGCTACTACCAACTGTTCCAAGTCAGCATTGGTAGCGGATATGATTCGCACATCCACACTTCTGGATTTAGTATCACCCACCCTTTCGATTTCTTTTTCCTGAAGGACCCGCAAAAGCTTAGCCTGCATAGACCAAGGCATTTCACCGATTTCATCCAAGAAAATTGTACCTCGATTGGCTAACTCAAATTTGCCCATTTTCCCGCCTTTACGTGCTCCCGTAAAGGCTCCGTCTACATAGCCAAAAAGCTCACTTTCTAGCAGGTTTTCAGGAATGGCAGCGCAGTTTACCTTTACAAAAGGTTCATGGGAACGATTACTATGAAAGTGAATAGCATGGGCATAAAGTTCCTTGCCTACTCCACTTTCACCTGTAATTAGAACCGCGGAAGGAGAAGTGGCCAGTCTCAGTATCATATCTTTTAAGTATTGCTGGCTACTACCGATTATGGCTTCGATTCCTGAAACAGCCGTATTACTTCGTTGAAAGTCCTCTCGATAAGCATTTAGTTCGGTGAACAGGCGGCTGGTTTGTATCATGATGTCTCTAATCCTGATTCGTGACACTATTTTTAGAAAATCTTCCCTATCCCATAATTTCTGTTTCAGGGCATAGGTATCCAGGGCTACATAGCGTCCTAGGGCACCAATAATCTGGCCGTTATCGATAACCGGTTGGCGGGATACCAGTAGCCTGGCTTCCGGGTAATAGGATAAAAGATCCGGATCACCGGTTTGAATAGTCTCCAATAGTCCGGGATCGAGATTGTGCTGGGAAAGATGGGTATTCAACAAATCATTATCAGTCAAACCAGTATAGGTCTTAAATGCTGTGTTGGCAAAACGAATATAACCCTCATGATCAATAAATATAATGCCTTCATAAGGTGTATTTTGCAAAAGAGCAGGGTATGCAGAAGGATTCATGAGAGTAACCTCCTTCATCAGCGCGGGGATATATATGTATTCTTTTAATAAATATGGCAAATACAGGTTATAAAGTCCAGTCCCAAAAGTCGCTCCTTTAATGCCGGGATAGTAGTGATTGTATGTTGTCTGGCAGTCTTAGATGTGATATTCAATACATCATTTATAAGAATTGCGGAACAGGCTGATTTCAATATAGTTCAGCATTCCCTTTCATAATTCCAGTCTCAAAACTGAGACTGGAATTATCTTCTCAACCTGTTA
>CZCB01000254.1_pt1 | contig 18153 bp, 19 predicted proteins | sample 591991 | NCBI WGS metagenome assembly CZCB01 (sample SAMEA3556809, study PRJEB10932) | anaerobic digester metagenome | reverse complement strand
GTGGTTTATTATTGGGGGTTATGGCCTATTTGATGGTTAAGGGTATGTTATTATTACCTGAAAATTATAAAACAGCGGAAATGCCGATGATGTTGCTGACGGGAAGCGTCCATCCCCTCCTAGGGAAATTCTACGCTTTCGGTTTATGGGTAGCTATATTTACAACGGCAATAGCCAATGCTCATTCTTTAACAATACGATTGAGTAACAAGTTTCGGCTAACTTATCACCAGTTATTATTTATAATTTTAGTAACGGCCTTTTGTTTTTTGCCCTGGAAATTTTCTTTGTTAGTAGGCATTATTTATCCACTAACGGGGCATCTAGGTTTCCCCTTGATTTTGGCAATAATATTTCAAATTATCAAATCAACTGGGCTAAAGCACAAACTATTATAGAACCTAGGACGGTAATCAATAAATTTACTTCAAACAAGGCGAGGATTAGAGCGGTAAGACCGCCTAAAAGGGCGGGAAGTATAACACCTGTTGAATCTAAAATCCCGGGGAAAATGAGAGCACCTAAAACCGTATAAGGAATATACTTTAAGAATCGTTGCAGAAAAGGATTGATTTCTAGCTTTTGCAAAAAGATAAGGGGTAAAACCCGAGGTAAATAAGTTACTATGCTCATCCCGATGATTATTAAATAAATTTCCTTCATAATCTACACCTCTTTAAACAGTAAAGCACCGATTAAGGCTGCCAAAACGGCTCCCGAAACCAAGGCCCAGCCTGAAGAAATAAATTGAGCGAAAATTACATTTAATAATGCACTAAAAAGGGCAATCAGTCCAATTTTTGCAGATTTCTTAACAGAAGGTATTAAAAGGCCAATGAACATGGCATATAAAGCGATTCCCATACTGGATTGAATTAAAGGAGGTAAAGCACCGGCAATTAAAAATCCTAAAAAAGTCCCTCCAACCCAGAACAGATAGGAGGAAAAATTAAGGCCCAGAAGATAGGAAGGGTTTAAAATCTTATCTTTTTCCATACTGGCTACGCTAAAGGACTCATCAGTAATCCCGAAGCCAATTAACCAGGGCAATAAAGGGTTATTTATCTTGATTCTTTGAGTAAGGGAAGCGGACATTAAAAAATGCCGAAAATTAAGAACAAATGTAGTCAGAACAATTTCCAGCCAACCAATGCCTAAACTAATCATATTCACGGCTACAAATTGACTGGCCCCGGCAAAAACAAAAGCCGACATCATGCTTCCCTGGAAGAGGGAAAGGCCGGCGTTTTTAGCCAGTAAACCAAAAGTCATAGCGATAGGAAGATAACCTATGCCGATAGGTAGACTGGCTCTAATTCCACGGAATAGTTGATTGCTTTCATAGGATTTTTTATTTTCAATTAAAGTCTGATAACTCATATTCCCATGACTCCTTAAGCCCAATTTAGTAACCATTATAACATATACAAGAGGTAAGATGCAGGAGGCAAGAGACAAGATTATAATTTTCATTTACATAGGTGCGCTCTAGGACATGAAGATTTCCTGAAAGGGGTCATTGCGAAGGAGCGATAGCCACTGAAGCAATCCCGATTTTAAACCCCAAAAAATTAACCCAGACTTAACCTTAACCTTTCGCCGTAAGGCGAATTAATTATAATACCGTCTTTCTGCCTCTTGCTTCATGCTTCCTGCATCTTGTATAATATCTTTAAAGGCAAATTGTTAGGGTGTTCCTGGCAGTGAGCCTTCCTTTTACAAAGTAATTGTTCTAAACAAGAGGGTTTGTCCCGATTGTGAAGGCAAGAGTATATCAAAAGCATAATACCTTTGGGATTATGTTTATTGCTATCCTTGTGCCTTCCGGTACAAGGATTTTTTATTATAAAACTAACCCAGATAAATGTTTTAAAATATTTACTTTTATTGTAATGGGTTTCTGCCTATAAAAATTCTTAAGGGGTGATTTGTCATTGATTTAAAAAATTATTGTTTTCAGAATCTTATTGATAAATTGGCTACTGAACATACTTTGGAAAAAGACCAATTACTGTCACTTTTAACAATTAGCCAGAGGGAAGAGAAAGAGTATTTATTTAAAAAAGCCAGAGCTTTGGCGGATAAAGTTTTTGAGAAAAAGATATATGTTCGTGGTTTAATTGAATTTACTAATTACTGTCGTAATGATTGTTATTACTGTGGAATTAGAAAAAGCAATTTGAGAGTGGAACGTTACCGGCTATCCAAAGAGCAAATCCTTGACTGTTGTCAAACTGGGTACCGGCTGGGTTTCCGAACCTTTGTTTTACAGGGGGGTGAGGACCCCGGATTTTCCCAGGAGGCCTTGGTGGATATTATTTCTACTATCCGTAATACTTATTTCGACTGTGCCATTACCCTTTCCATTGGGGAAAAAAGCTATGAACAGTATCAAGAGCTGTTTCGGGCCGGGGCTAATCGTTACCTTCTCCGGCATGAAACTGCAAATAAGGAGCATTACACCAAATTACATCCCCCCGGGCAAAAGCAGGAAAACAGGCTGCGTTGTTTATCGGAACTGAAAAAAATAGGTTATCAGGTTGGGGCAGGCTTTATGGTCGGTTCTCCTTATCAGACCGGAGAAAATCTGGTTGAGGACTTGTTATTTCTGAAAGAGTTTCAACCGGAGATGATCGGTGTGGGACCCTTTATACCTCACCAAGATACACCTTTTAAAAATTGCCCCAGGGGGGATTTAGACTTAACCCTTATTCTAATCAGTATTTTGCGATTAATGTTACCTAATGCCATGATTCCGGCCACAACCGCCTTAGGCACCATTCATCCCCAAGGGCGGGAATTGGGAATTTTGGCGGGGGCAAATGTGCTTATGCCTAACCTATCTCCTATAGGGGTAAGAAAGAAATATTTACTTTATGACAATAAAATTTGTACCGATGAGGAGGCGGTAGAAGGATTTGCTTTACTTAAAAAACGCATTCAAAAGATTGGTTATGAGCTGGTAACGGATCGCGGTGACTTTCGCAAGGTGATCTAAGAATAAAAAGTTAAAGGAGGTTGGGAGATGAGCCTACAGGACACACCTAGGGCCAATCGGCTGCACATAGGTATTTTCGGGAAACGGAACAGCGGCAAATCCACATTGCTCAACGCAATTACCGGGCAGGACATTGCTTTAGTATCTGAAATAAAAGGCACCACTACCGACCCTGTATATAAAGCTATGGAAATACACGGTTTAGGACCCTGTGTTTTAATTGATACAGCCGGTATTGATGATGAGGAAAAAATAGGTAAATTAAGGGTAGAAAAAACCAAAGAAACACTGGACAAGATTGATGTAGCCCTGCTTGTTTTTGACGGAGACAAAGATATAGAACCGGAAAAACAGTGGATTAAACTTTTGAAAAGCAAAAAAATCCCTATAATCCCTGTACTTAATAAATCTGATTTACTTAATGACAGTGAATCTGTAAGTGCATATATTAAGGAAAATACAGGGTTTAAACCTGTGGTGGTAAGTGCAAAAGAAAAAGAGGGGATTCCCCAAATAATAAACAGTATTATTCGTCATTTGCCGGAGGATTTTGATGCCCAAACCATTACCGGTAAGGTAGTAAAAGAGGGAGATTTAGTGCTTTTGGTTATGCCTCAAGATATACAGGCTCCGAAAGGTAGGCTGATTCTTCCTCAAGTACAGACTATCCGGGAGCTGTTAAACAGAAAATGTCCTGTGGTATGTGTTACCACCGATATGTTAGAGACTGCTTTAAAATCACTGGCTCGTCCGCCAGCGGTAATTATTACTGATTCCCAAGCCTTTAAAAAGGTTTATGAAATAAAACCACCCCAAAGTAAACTTACCTCTTTTTCTATACTATTCGCCGGTTATAAAGGAGACATAGACTACTATGTTAAGAGCGTTCAGGCTATTGAGAATTTAAAAGAAAATTCAAAAGTACTTATTGCGGAGGCTTGCACTCATGCCCCTTTGGAAGAAGATATAGGTCGCGAAAAAATACCTAAACTTCTTCGCCAAAGAGTAGGAGAAGGATTAACTGTAGAGGTAGTGAGCGGTGTTGATTTTCCCGCCGATTTATCTCCTTACGATTTAATAATTCACTGTGGAGGCTGCATGTTTAACCGCAAGTATGTGCTTTCCAGAATTGAAAGGGCCAAGAACCAAAACATACCCATGACTAATTACGGGGTTGTCCTGGCTTATTTAGCCGGGATTTTAGATAAGGTAAGTTTAAATTAAAAATATGGGAGTAGGAAAGGAGTTAGGATTATGTATAATGTAAAATCTTTGGATGCCAATGAGTTTATTGATAATGAGGAGGTATTAGCTTCCCTGGAGGAAGCCCGCCAGAAGGTAAAAGACAAAAAAGAGATTGAGAGGATTTTGGCTAAAGCCAGAGAGTGTAAAGGTCTTACCCATCGGGAAATAGCCGTTTTGCTGGAAATAGAAGATGAAGAAATATTAGAGGAAATGTATAAAATAGCTAAGGAAATTAAAGAAAAGATTTACGGTAAAAGGGTAGTCTTATTTGCACCTTTATATTTATCCAACTACTGTGTTAATAACTGTAAGTACTGTGGGTATAAATGTTCTAATAAAATTGCCAGACACCAGCTTTCCCAGGAGGAATTACGGGAAGAGGTCAGGGCTTTAGAGGCTATGGGACATAAACGGCTTTTATTAGAGGCAGGGGAAGACGATGAAAGATGTCCTATAGAATATATCCTAGAATGTATTAAGACAATATATGAGGAAAAATTCGAAAGAGGGGCAATCCGCCGGGTAAATATTGATATAGCGGCTACCACTGCCGAAAACTACAGAAAGCTGAAAGAGGCGGGAATAGGCACTTATATCTTATTCCAAGAAACCTATCATAAACCGACTTACCTGGAAGTCCACAGGGGCCCTAAGCAGAACTATGAATGGCATACGGAAGCCATGGACAGGGCCATGTTAGGTGGAGGAATAGATGATGTAGGCATAGGTGTTCTTTATGGTTTGTATGATTACCGTTATGAAACAGTGGCTCTTTTAATGCATGTAGAGCACCTGGAAGCTGTAAGTGGAGTAGGTCCTCATACTATTTCTTTTCCAAGACTGTTACCGGCTGAAGGGGTAGATTATAGTAATTTTCCCTATTTAGTAAATGACCGGGATTTTAAAAAGGTGGTGGCAGCTGTTCGTTTAGCTGTACCATACACAGGAATGATTTTAACTACCCGGGAAAGGCCTGAGTTTCGGCGGGAGCTTTTAGACATTGGGTTCTCCCAAATGAGTGCCGGCTCTAGTGTAGGCGTAGGTGGTTATGCTAAAAGGAACAAAGTAGATGAACGAGGATTAGAAGAAAAACCACAGTTTAATTTAGCTGACCATCGGAAGCCTATAGAGGTAATTAAAGATTTAGTACGGGACGGCTATATACCAAGTTACTGTACAGCCTGTTACCGGGAGGGGCGTACGGGGGATCGTTTTATGCCTTTAGCCAAGTCAGGACAGATTGCTAACTTTTGTTTACCAAATGCCTTATTAACCTTTGAAGAATATTTAGCAGATTATGCTGATGAAGAATTAAAAGAAATGGGCCAAAATTTGATTGACGAAGAAATTAGGAATATTCCCAGTGAAGCACAAAGAGCAAAGGCTTTAGAGTATCTCCGACGGATTCGTCAAGGAGAAAGGGATTTAAGGTTTTAAAAATAAAGATGAGTAAAAATTGACTGCCCCGGGCAGTCTTTTTTGTTGTAAGATGGTTATGCTATAATGTAAATAATTGGGGGTGAAACAAGTGGATTTTAATATAGTAGATGTGATTATTATTATTTTAGTGGGGTTAGGTGCCGTAAAAGGATACCGCCGCGGGTTTTTTGGCAGTTTAGTGGGTCTTTTTGGAACTCTTTTTGCTTTACTGATCACGGTGAAAACCTATAAACCGGTGGTGGAATTTTTAGAAGAAAAGTTTGCTTTACTGGAAATTGTGCATGGGTTTCTGGTAAAGAATTTGCCTTTACCCCTGGAAGTGAGCACTGCCCCCCTTAATGCTCAAGGCTTAAGCATTTTAGCAGACCGTATCCAGAATATGTTTTTACCCCTGTTTTTAAAAGAAAAGATTATGTCCCTTGCCTTCGAGCTCTCCTTTACCGTAGCCCAGATGGGTATTACTACTGTCGGTGAGCTTTTGAATTATGTCTTGGCTATACTCTTTATTAACGGACTGGTATTTTTACTTCTATGGTTTATAATTAGCGCCGGTATGCGGTTAATCAGCAAGCTTCTTACGGACAGTTTAGACGACACAATTTTGGGGAGCCTAAACCGTTTAGCCGGTTTAGTAGTGGGCACTACGATAAATATAGTAGTCTTAATGGTTGTAATCGGTGTCATGTCTACTTTTTTGGGAATTATCGGACAAGCTGCCATTGACTTGCCTGCAGCTTGGGTGGCACCCCTTGAGAAATCCGTTTTACTTCCTTATTTTATGCAAGCCTATGGTCTTATTCTTAGTAAATCAATATCTGTCCTATAGCTAAATGAGGTGTATTTTTTGTGACTAATTCTCGTTACCGTATTTATTCTGAACATTTAATAGAAAAGTTTGGGGAAAGGGTGTATAAACTACCAATCAACCTGCCCGGAACCTGTCCCAATCGAGACGGCACCGTGGGAAAAGGCGGGTGTATTTTTTGCGATGCCCAAGGGGCGGGTTTTCAGTGTTTGCCAAACACTTTATCTATTGAAAGCCAAATAGCCAAAAATAAAAGGTTTTTTCAAAAAAGGTTTAATGCCAGGAAATTTATCAGTTACTTTCAAGCCTATACCAATACCTATATGGACCTTGAGTCTTTTCGGAGGTTTATGACTGAGGCGGTTCAGGATCAGGATATAGTGGGCTTATCTATTTCAACCCGACCTGATTGTATTAATGAAAAATATTTAGATTTTCTCCAGGAATTACAGGAATTTGAAAAAATTTATATAAATATAGAGTTAGGACTGCAAACGGTTAATTATCATACACTGGAAAAGGTTAACCGTGGTCATACTCTAGCAGAATTTATTGATGCCATGTGGCGAATTAAAAGGCGAAATTTTGATACCGTGGCCCATGTAATCTTAAATCTGCCCGGTGATGAAAACTTGGATGTAATTGAAAACGCCAAAATATTATCCGCTTTAGGGGTGGATTATGTAAAACTTCACTCCCTTTATATTGTAAAGGGTACTAAACTGGGTGACATGTATGAACAAGGGTTGTTTAAGGTCATTACTTTAGAAGAATATATTGATCGAGTAGTGACTTTTTTAGAGTATTTAGATCCCCGGATAGTGATCCAACGACTGGTAGGTAAAGGTCCCCGAGGTACTCTTTTATTCTGTAATTGGGGGACGAGCTGGTGGAAGATTAAAGAAGGTATCGAAGAGGAACTGGAAAAAAGGGACACTTATCAAGGGAGAAAGTTCGATTATTTAAACGGTAAAGCGTTCAAGAGGCAAGAAGTTTAAGAAGTGAGCGAGACCTTTACTCCCTTCGGTCGTATGATTAAGGTTTAGGTTAAGGTTAAGAATTAACCAGGGATGAACACAGATAAACACGGATTAACACTGATAACTATAATTAATTTGCCCTTAACCTTAACCTCAACCTGAATAATACCCCGCAAGGGGATACAAAAGTGGTGATTAAAGTGGCTTTTACCAAATTGAAAATGTTTATTAAAACAGGAAAAACAAGTCCCTATGTAATCGCCAAAGAACTTTTACTTAATAACGAAGGCCTTGGGGAAATGAAAGAGCTTATTTCAAAGATGGAGGAAAAGGAAAAAGACAGTTTGGTTCAAGAAGTCTGGGACAAAATTTCCGAAGATACGCAAAAAACTTTGGTATCCCTGGTGTATTCAGAAAATTGGGAGAAGCTTTTAAAAATTTATTGGGATTTAGATGAAGAGGGACAGATTCGCACTTTAGAGATTTTAGGGTTTATACCTAAAAGAGATGTAGTGAATTTTTTACTGGACCAGTTAAAGAACAAAAAAGAGGTTATCAGCCTCACAGCCGGTGCTGCTCTTAAAAATCAGCCGCCTGATTTAACCTTGGAACCTATGCTGGAAGCCCTAATGCAACCGGAACAGTGGTTGCCTTCCCGGGTTTATCTTGTACTTCGTGAACAAAGAGAAGAAATCCTTCCCTTTTTACTGGCAAAAGTAAATGAACTCAGCCCCCAAGTGCAGCAGGTTGTTGTGCAAATTTTAGGAGAAATAGGGGATGATTCCTGCCTGCCTGTTTTAGAGAAACTGGCCGAATCGCCGGACCAATTTTTAAGAAAAAGGGTTGGGGAAGCACTAGGGCAGCTGCGGTTAAAGAGTAGCTGGCCGATTTTAGTCCGTCTTTTAAATGACCCTTATTGGCCGGTACGTTTACATGCAGTTGAAACATTAGCAGAATTAGGCGTAGATAAGGCCTTGCCTATTTTAGAGGAAAGAAAGCTTGTAGAAAAGGACCCTCTTATTTTAGAATGTATCCAGGAGGCAATAGAAAAGATTGAAGACGCGAAAATCCCGATTACGGTTAACTGGGTTCGTAAATAGGAGGTGATCTTTATGCCTATTCCTTTTCAAGTAGGTGACATTGTCAAAACCAGAAAACAGCATCCTTGCGGTAGTGATGAATGGGAAGTAATGCGGACCGGTGCTGACTTTAGGATAAAATGTTTAAAATGTGGTCGTCAGACCTGGATAACCAGAGTGAAATTTGAAAAAGCGGTTAAAAAAATTTTGAGGCAAGCCGGAGAAACCGAAAACAGCTAGACACCTTAAACTAAATCTGTTATAATTACTTGATGTATCCCTGCTCTATCTAAAAGATAGGGCCGCTAGTCCAAAGGGAGGAGGTGAAGACACTATGCGACCATATGAAGTGTTATTTATCGTAAAACCTGAGTTTGAAGAGGAACAGGTAGATACAATTATTGAAAAGTATACTAATCTGATTCAAACAGAAGGTGGCGAAATTGTTAAAGTAGATAAGTGGGGAAAACGCAAATTAGCCTATGAAATCGCTAATAAATACCGGGAAGGTATTTATACACTTATCCAATTTAACAGTGAGCCGGCGGTTGCTAGTGAATTAGATCGGGTGATGAAGATTTCTGATGAAATTATGCGTCACCTAATCAGTAAAATTGAGGAGTAACAACACTCTCGATTTATTGGGAGAGAGGGGAGTGTTCCCATGTTAAATAGAGTTATCCTAATAGGCCGCTTAACAAAAGACCCTGAATTGCGTTATACACCTAGCGGTGTAGCCGTGGCGACCTTTACTCTTGCTGTTGACAGGCCTTTTACTAACCAACAAGGTGAACGGGATACGGATTTTATACCTATTGTTGTTTGGCGAAAAGCAGGGGAAACCTGTGCCAAATACTTAAATAAAGGTCCACTTTTGGCAGTCAAGAGGTAAGGTTTGATGATGATGTTCCGTTTTAAAAAGGAGGTAAATAGATAGTGGTTAAGCGAGACCGTGGTCGCCGATCACGCAAAAGAGTTTGCGCTTTTTGTATCGATAAAATAGAAAATATCGATTATAAAGACGTAAACAGACTGAAAAAATATATAACTGAACGGGGAAAAATTTTGCCCCGTAGAATTTCCGGAAACTGTGCAAAACATCAAAGACAATTAACCACAGCCATTAAAAGAGCAAGAATTATGGCTTTACTACCATTTACAACAGAATAAAAAAAAGGAGCGCTTTGCTCCTTTTTTTTATATAGAATTATAAACCACGGATAAACACTGTTGGACACGGATTAACATAGATAAAGGTAAGTCTAAAAGAGAGCGAAGCCGAAGCAATAAAAGCTGACCGGCTGATAGGACGTCGGCCGGAGTGCGAATTTACTAGCCACTAACTGTCTATTTATGTTAAAATTTTATTTAAGGACTTTAAGAATTTTTTTATAAAATACAGTAAAGTCGTGAGGTGAATATTTTGTCCAACACCACTTCCCCCAGACCCCTTTTGGAAGGTGCGCTTTTAGCAGGAATTTCGGCTATTCTTGCCTTTATCGGTACATATCTTCCTATTGCCGGAACCTTGGCTTTTTTTGTGGTGGCCGTTCCTATAATTGTAGCTATTGTACGTAATAATTTATTTACAGGTGTATTGGCCTCCATAACCGCCTTTTTATTGGTTAGTTTCCTGGCCGGACCAGTTGTAGGGGTTGGGTTTTATCTACAATTTATGATTTTAGCCCTGGTTTACGGTGTTATGTTTAAAAATAAAAAAAGCGCCGGTAAGATTTTAGGGGCAGGAACTATTATTGCTATCGCCACTATGGTTTTAAATATATTTTTAATTATGGTAATCGGTCAAATTGATTTAGCAGAACAAAAAGAGGTTATTTATCAATCTATTGACCAGGTGATTAGGATTTATGAAGAATCCGGCCTGTTAGAACAATATGAAAGTCAGGGTATCAGTAAAGAAGAATTAAGAAGGATCATGACTCTTATGGTCAATAGTTTCTTGAGCGTTTTACCTTCTGTACTGCTTGTGGGCAGTGTGTTTACGGCTTTTGTTAATTTTCTGGTGGCAAGGTCTGTTCTAAATAAATTAGGCTATAAAAGCCCTGGATTTCCTCCTTTTTCTCAATGGCGTGTGTCCTGGTATGTTATTTGGGGGTTAATTATAGGTTGGGGCAGTTACTTGCTTGGCGACATTTATCAAATGAATTTTTTTACTATTGCAGGAAAAAATATCATGATAGGGTATAGCCTTTTACTTTTGGTCTTGGGGTTATCCGTGATTTCCTTTTACTTTAAGAAATTCAAATTAACTACTTTTAGCAGGTTATTACTAATTACGCTAGGGGTATTGATGTTTCACATAGCTGCCTTAATCATTATGTTTATAGGTATGTTTGATCTGGTTCTGGATTTTAGGAAACTAAGTTCAGACGGAAAATCTTCCTAAGGGGGGAAGGGCAAATGCCCCCGGGATTAAGGGATGTATTTTTAGGCTTAGTATTATGGATTTTATTTGTAATAATTTTTGAAAACTTTTTTTCTTTATCCGGCTCTTTAATATTAGGTTTAGTGATTTCCCTTTTAACTTATATCTATTATTTTTCAATTTTAAAAGAAAGAAGAAAAAAGACGACGGATTTAGAAAAAAAAGTTTTAGACAAATTGCCGGTTGGGATAGTTGTCCTTAACAGTAACCAGGAAATAGTCTGGTGTAACTTACAGTTTAAAAAGATTATTGACCGTAAAGAATTTCTCACCGGAAAATTAGGCCGTTATTTGCCCGGTTTACAGTTTAGAAAGCATTCTTCTATCCAAGGTTCTTTAACCCAGGAAATAAGTATTAAGGATAAAATTTATCAAGTAAATATTTTACCGTTAGATTCTGATCTAAGGCTGGTCTTTTTAAAGGACATTACCGAACAAGCCGTTTTTGTACATAAAAATCTGGTAGAAGGAATGGTCTTGGGCATTATTCAAGTAGACAACTACCCTGAAGTGCTGGAGTCCATTGAAGAAGAGAAAAAACCGTTGGTTTTGGCCGAAGTTGATAAGTTAATCGGAGACTGGGCCCAAGAGCGGGATGCTTTTCTTAAAAAATTTGCTGAGGACAGGTACCTAGTCTTCTTAACCTGGGAAGCCTTGGGCCAAGGAATGGACAGTAAGTTTGCCATTCTGGATAAAGTCAGAAACGTAACTACCGATCAAAATCCAATTACCTTGAGTATGGGTTTTGGTGTTTTAGGGGAAAGTTTAATCGATTTGGGAAGATTAGCTACTTTAGCTTTAGAATTAGCCACAGGTCGGGGTGGAGACCAGGCAGTGGTAAAGAGCCCGGATAAGGTATGGTTTTACGGCGGCAAAACCCAGGCCCCGGAAAAAAGGACAAAGGTAAAAACCAGGGTTATGGCCCACTCTCTTCAAAATCTGATTTTAGAAGCAAAAAATGTTATAATTATGGGACATCAAGAGGCGGATTTCGATAGCTTGGGGGCTTCTATAGGTCTTGCCGCTGCTGTGGAAAAGATGGGCGTAATACCTTATTTGGTAGTCGAAGAGAAAAGCGAAGCTTTAGAAAGGTTATTTGAGGTATTAGGCAGTGAAAATTTACAATTAAATTTTTTATTTCCCGGGGAAGCAAAAAGGAAAATAGACACCTGTAATTCCCTTTTAATAATTGTTGATACTCATAGACCGGGAATGGTTCCTGATCATGAGTTGCTTTCTCTGGTTAAAAAGATTGCAGTCATTGACCACCACCGCCGGGGAGAAGAATTTATAGATAATGTTTCTTTAGTGTACTTAGAACCATATGCTTCTTCTGTTTCCGAATTGGTAACGGAATTAATTCAGTATTTTGATTTTCCTTCGGAAATTGATAAGACGGCTGCTACTGCCTTATTGGCAGGTATTACCGTTGATACAAAAAATTTTATCTTTCAGGCAGGAGTCAGAACCTTTGAGTCTGCCTCTTATTTGAGAAGATTGGGTGCGGAACCTGTTCAGGTACAAAAATTATTAAAAGATACCTTGGATAGTATTAAGAAAAAAGCTATAATTATTGAAAATTGTCAGGTATTGAAAGATAAAATAGCTGTCAGTTTTTACCCGGAACCGACTCCTGAGGCGAAGATTATCGCCGCCGGGGGAGCTGATGCTTTGCTGAATATCGAAGGAATCGAAGTTTCCTTTGTACTCTGTCCTTTGACAAATAAAAGCATCGCCCTTAGTGCTCGTTCTTCCGGGAAAAACAATGTGCAGGTTTTGATGGAACAATTGGGTGGCGGGGGACATTTGACAGTGGCCGGTGCCCAATTAAATAACGTTACTTTAGCTGAAGCCAGAGAGGTTTTAATGGAATTAATTGAAGAAAACTTTAGTGGGGAGGAATAACTGATGAAGGTTATTTTAAAAGAAGATGTAAAGAATTTAGGTAAAAAAGGGGAAGTGGTGGAAGTAAAGGAAGGTTATGCCCGCAACTTCCTACTGCCAAGAAATCTGGCGGTAGAAGCTAACCCCGGTAATATAAAGGAACTTAATCAGCAGAAAAAAATCCAGGCCCAAAAGGCGGAAAAAGAACGGCAAGAAGCAGAAAAGTTAGCCGAAAAGCTAAATAAGACAACTGTCCATTTACAGGTTAAAGCCGGTGATAACGGAAAACTCTTTGGTGCGGTAACAAGTAAAGATATAGCTGAGGTCTTAAGTAAAAAACATAGCTTAAACGTAGATAAAAGGAAAATTGATTTAGAAGAAAACATTAAATCTTTAGGAGTTTATGAGGTAAAAGTTAAGCTTCATCCTCAGGTAACCGCCAATTTACAGGTGAAAGTTACCGCAGAATAATTACTTTGCTGTAGTATATTTGAACAGTTACAAAGTGAGCAAAAGCTATAAACTACATTTAAATATTTTAGGAGTGGAGGAAATGTGGAAACTGCTATCTTAGACCGAATACCGCCCCATAACCTGGACGCCGAGCAAGCTGTACTGGCGGCAATGATGCTGGATAAAGATGCTATTTATGAAATAGTTCCCATTTTGAAAGAAAAGGACTTTTATAAAGAAGCTCACGGCATAATTTATCGGACCATTGTGGATTTGGCTGAACAGGGGGAACCTGTTGACTTAATCACCATAACTGAAAGCTTAAGAAAGAGCGGTAACCTTGAAAAAGTAGGGGGCGTTGGGTATATTGCCCAGGTGGCCAATGCCATAGGTACCTCTACCGGAGTCACTCACTATGCTGAACTCATCAAAGAAAAATCTTTATTGAGATCTTTGATTAAAATCGCCACTAACTTAGCCGCCCGAAGTTATGAAGACAGTGAAGAAACCGAGCAGATTTTAAATGATGCGGAACGGATGATTTTAGAGATTTCCCAAGGACGAGTGCGCGGCGGTTTAGTTCCCATCAGCGAAGTAATTGAGGGAACTATTGAAAGACTGGAGATTTTAAATAATAAGAAAAGTGAGATTACCGGTTTAACTTCCGGATTTAGAGACTTAGATAAATTTACTTCCGGCTGGCAAAATTCTGATTTAATTATCGTTGCTGCCAGACCTGCCATGGGGAAAACCTCTTTTTGCTTAAATCTTGCTGCAAATGCGGCTCTCTTGGCCAAGGTGCCTGTAGCTATCTTCAGTCTGGAAATGTCCAGGGAACAATTAGTACAAAGAATGCTCTCTTCTGCAGCGATGATTGACCAGCAAAAACTTCGAACCGGTCGCCTTTTGGATAAAGAATGGATTGCCTTAACCAGTGCTCTTGGACCTTTAGCCGAAGCTCCTATTTATATTGATGATACGCCGGCTATATCTGTTCGGGAAATAAGGGCTAAGACCCGCAGATTAAAGGCGGAAAAAGGTTTGGGCCTGGTGGTAATAGATTACCTGCAATTAATGTCCACCGGGAGACGGGTGGAAAGCAGGCAGCAGGAAATCTCCGAAATATCCCGTTCTTTAAAAGCCTTAGCCAGGGAATTAGATATACCAATTATTGCCCTTTCTCAATTAAGCCGGGCAGTGGAGCAGAGTCAGAATAAACGGCCCAGCTTAAGCCATTTACGGGAATCCGGAGCCTTGGAGCAGGATGCGGATATTGTTATGTTTATCTACAGAGATGAGTATTATAATCCGGAATCGGAGAAAAAGGCCATTGCCGAGATTATCATTGCTAAACATCGGAACGGTCCCGTAGGCACCGTTGAATTAACCTTCTTAAAGGAATTTACCAAATTTGGTGACCTGGCTCGAAGAGAAGAAAATTAAACATTTCTCAACAATAAAAGTTCAAAACACGAATAATTTTCTTATTAATTTAGAAATAATTCGTATTTTTCCTTGACCCAAAAGTTTTAGATTGATAAAATGATTGAGGTGAAATTTAAAACCAGTTTTATCTATTGAGGTTTTTGTGTTTCAACCTAGGTTAAGGAGGACTTTCATGGAAAATAAATGTGATGTTCTAATTATAGGTGCCGGTCCTGCAGGTATCTTTACAGCTTTAGAAATAAGTGAGAAAAATCCTGAACTGAAAATATTAATTGTCGATAAAGGAAGGGCTATTGAAAAACGCAAGTGTCCGGAAAGAACTCAGGGCTTTTGCAGTAAATGTGATGTGTGCAGCATTACCTCCGGTTGGAGTGGGGCAGGAGCTTTCTCCGACGGCAAGCTTTCCCTGTCTCCGGAAGTAGGGGGACGTGTTACAGATTACATGTCTTGGGATCAAGCTCAAGAATTAATCAATTATGCAGATAGTTTCTATTTGCGATTTGGTGCTCGCGATGTGGTTTACGGCCTTAATAACCAAAAGGTTGAAGATATTGCTTATGAGGCTTCCAAATATGCCATTAAATTAGTACCCTGTCCTGTTCGCCATTTAGGTACTGAACATGCTTTTAAAGTACTAAAGGCCATGTATGACTTTTTAGTTAGTAAGCCTCAAGTAGAGTTTCGGGAACTGACTAAAGCAGAAGATTTATTGGTAAAGGATGGAAAGGTTACCGGAGCTATTTTAAATACAAAAGGCGAAAAATATGAAGTAGCCGCTGATTTTGTGGTAGTGGCTCCCGGGCGTGGTGGGGCAGAGTGGCTTAAAGCCCAAACAGATAAGCTGAATATTATTACAGAAAATAATGAAGTGGATATTGGGGTAAGGGTGGAAGTCCCTAACTCCATCATGGACCATTTAACCAAACACCTTTATGAAGCAAAACTTGTTTATTACTCAGATACTTTTGATAATAAAGTCCGTTCCTTTTGCATGAATCCCGGCGGAGTAGTTTCCGGTGAATTATATGACGGTGAAGTTGCAGTAGTAAATGGTCATAGTTATGCTGATCCAAAATTAAAAACCCAAAATACTAACTTTGCCCTTTTAGTTTCCACCCGTTTTACGGAGCCCTTTAATGAACCCATTGAATACGGTAAGTATATTGCTCGCCTGGCCAACATGCTTACAGGCGGCGGGATTATGGTACAACGGCTGGGAGACTTACTAAAGGGCAGAAGAACAGACTACGACCGCTTAAAGAAATCCACTACCGAACCTACTTTAAAAAGTGCAGTGCCCGGTGATTTAAGTTATGTTCTGCCTGAAAGGTATCTAAGGTCCATTACCGAGACCTTACGGGCTTTCGACAAAATCGCCCCCGGCTTATATTCCCGTAATACCTTGCTTTATGGAGTAGAAGTTAAATTTTATTCTTCCAAAGTTAAGGTCAACAATAATTTTGAAACTCAAATCAGTAACTTATATGCCATCGGGGATGGTGCTGGCATCACCCGTGGACTGATGCAGGCCAGTGTAACAGGTATTGTGGTGGCCAGAGACATTTTGTCAAAATAGAATAAGGTCCCGGTTCTTTTGAATCATATCTTATATATAAATAAAGTATATAAATAAAGTTTACAGAAGAAGTGAAAATAGTTTTAAACGAAAATGTAGCGAAAGGATCATTTCGCTACATTTTTTGTTTTGAAACTTTTATGTAAAAACATGTCGAAATGCAAAAACAATTTGTAGAAAAATTTAGCAGGAATTTTAGAAGATCCTGGCAAACCAACAATCTGGGAAGATAAAGTAAGTGAACATGTTAAAGGAGCAGATGGTTATTACTCTATAAGAGTATTAAAAGATGGCAATTCACAAGTACATTACTACATTGAAGAAGAATATTCACAATTTATTGAATTAGAATGGGAAGAACCTAAAGAAACTATGGAAAGTCCATTCACAATTGCTGTAACAGCAAAAAATAAAGTTGAAGGAGTAGCCATTCCAAATGTTCTCTATATTGTAGAAGTAGATGGCGGTGACTTTGAAGCTGTTGAGCTTGTAGATGGCGAGCAAAAACAAAAACTTGGTTATGATATTTCCATCAGCATGCTCTCAGGAAAATCAAGTTTTTGAAAATTATAACAGGGGGATGATAGGGGCACGGTATGGAGTGCACTGGTCATATGACACTATTTGTAGTCATTAATAGTTATTCAACCTTCTGCTATTGACCTTTCCCCTGATAATCCAATAAGTTACATTTCCGTTGTACTTACCTTTCTTTGCAAGCTCTTCCTTGCAATTAATACAGAATAAATTACCCTCGTGTTCTTCAAGATTCACTTCGGACTCTATAATTCTAGGAGTTTGCAGCTTGATTAAATTCCCCTTTCCCCCTTTGGCATAGATTAATATAGGAGTTTTGCAACTGCCACAGGAAACTTCAAGGGGAAAGCAGTTTCTTATTTTTCTATATTTAGGGTTTTTATATTTCATACCATTATCTCCTCCCTAATATTGCAACAATATTATAACATGGGAGTAGAGTTTTCAAATTATAGGTTTGGTTTGAGTATATTATTTGGCACTATGCCTGGGAAATAGTATCTGGTGTTCCGTTCTGGTTAAAAAGAAATTTATGGCTCCGTTGACGAAATTGCTATTTATCGTTACAATAAATTCGTAATAATAACCACGAAGGTTATAAGTGATTAAGAAGACCATGAAGGTCGGCTATGCCGGCATTATTATGGTCTTTTTCTTTTGGAGGTAAAAATGGATAAGTTAGAAAAACTTATAAATTGGTTTAGGGATAGAGAAAGTGTCCTAGTGGCCTTTTCCGGAGGGGTGGACAGCGCACTGCTTTTAGCAGTTGGTGCTCAGGTTTTAGGAGAAAAAGTATTAGCCGTTACCGTTAAATCTCCCTTAAACAATCCGGCAGAGTTAGCAGTTGCCCAAGGATTAGCTAAGTCTTTAAATGTCCAACATTTAATTATAGAAATTAATGACTTGGATAATCCTCATGTTTCTAATAACCCTCCCGAGCGCTGTTATTACTGTAAAAAGGCCCGTATGGAGATGTTAAAAGATTTAGCCAGGGAAAAAGGAATAGAGGCGGTTGTAGAGGGTTCAAATGTGGATGATGCAAAGGATTATCGCCCAGGCAGAAAAGCCGTCCGCGAATTAGGGATTTATAGCCCTTTGGAAGAAGTGGGTTTAACCAAGGAAGAAATTCGCTCTTTGGCTAGGAAACTTAATCTTCCCGTTTGGGATAAGCCTTCTGAGCCTTGCCTGGCTACCCGCTTTCCTTTCGGTACCCAGTTAACCCTGGAAAATTTAACAAAGGTCCTAAAGGCGGAGGAATTTATCAA
>CZCB01001406.1_pt1 | contig 18159 bp, 19 predicted proteins | sample 591991 | NCBI WGS metagenome assembly CZCB01 (sample SAMEA3556809, study PRJEB10932) | anaerobic digester metagenome | reverse complement strand
GTGCCTTTCTTGCTGTGGCCCTAATCTTTACAGGAGCCTTGCTCTACAAGGAAGCCTTGACCTGGAACAAGCTGGTCGGTGTTTTGATCTGCCTGGTTGGACTGGTGTTTATTAATCACAAATAATTTAAGAAGAAAAGGGGGAATAAGGATGAATACTAAAATCTTCCGGTATATCTCTTATGGGGTATACATCATCACCTCACTGGATGGGGAAAGACCTACCGGCTGTGTAGCCAATAGTGTCATGCAGGTTACAGCTTCCCCTGCCACCATAGCCATTAGTATTAACCACGATAATTTTACCAATGGCTGTATCAAGAAAACCAATAAGTTTGCCATTTCTATCCTGGCCGAAACCTCTTCTCCTTCCCTTATTGGAACCTTTGGATTCAAGTCAGGCAGGGATACGGACAAGTTTAGTAAGGTTCCCTATGAGCTGAAGGAAGGCCTACCAGTTATTGAAGATGCATGCGGCTATATAGTTTGCAGGGTGATCGATAAAATGGAGGCACCCACCCACACCGTTTTTCTGGGCGAGGTCATAGATGGGGATGTGTACCATAATCCGGGACAGCCGATGACTTACGCCTATTACCACCAGGTTATTAAAGGGAAGAGCCCCAAAAATGCTCCCACCTATTTGCCCGATGAAAGCAAAAAGCAAGCAAGATTTGAATGTCAGATATGTGGGCATATTTATGAAGGGGAAAGCTTGCCAGAAGACTATATCTGCCCCATCTGTGGTTACACGGCAGAAGTTTTTAAGAAGATCTAGCTAGACGCAGCATCCCGCAGCACCTCCCTTATTTCGGTTGGGTAGAAAAGGATTTCCTGGTTAAGCTGTTGAAAACCACAAAATGTTTAAATGTAAATGAGGAGGAAGGGCCCATGGATAAGGATAAGACCCTTGAGAACTTGCTGGAAGCCTTTCTTGGCGAAGCCCAAGCTAATTTGAAGTATTTAGCCTATGCGAAGAAGGCCGAAAAAGAAGGGAAGCTCAATGCTGCCAAATTGTTCAGGGCGGCAGCCGATGCGGAAAGATTGCATGCCTTAAAACAGTTGGAGGTTGCAGGGAAAATCGGCTCGACGGAGGAAAACCTCAAAGATGCTATAGCGGGCGAAACCTATGAATATCAAGAGATGTACCCGCCTTTTTTAGAGGAAGCCACAGCCGAAGGCAACAAAGCTGCTGCCATGGCCTTCACTTTTCCCATGAAGGCGGAAGAGGTTCATGCCAGGCTCTATAAGGAGGCATTAGAAAACCTTGATGAAACAGAAGAGGTTTTCTACTATCTCTGCCCTGTCTGTGGTAACATTGAAAAAGCCGTCCCCGAAAAATGCAGCATATGTAATGTCCCGGGCGAAAGGTTTATAAAGTATTAATAGCAAGAATGCCGGATTGGACTGCGTTGCAAATCATAAACCTCCACAGACAGTTATTGCTACGGCTGTCTGTGGAGGTTTATAACTATTATCTATTACAACCATTTTTCAAAAAGTCACATTGATGTCCTGGGTAGATAGGCGGATGAGAAGGGTGAATTGAAGAATAGTGGTGCTATCCAAGGAGAGAAAGGAGACATATTTATGCTATTTGTCTGTTATCCCAGATGTACCACATGCCGGAAGGCAAAGAAGTGGCTGGAGGAAAAGGGTGTAGTTTTTACAGAAAGGCACATCCAGGAGAATAATCCTACAGCCGAGGAATTGAAGGACTGGCATAAAAGGAGCGGCCTGCCCCTGAAGAGGTTCTTCAATACCAGCGGTCAGCTGTACAGGGAACTAAAGCTGAAGGACAGGCTCCCAACTATGGATGAGGACGAACAGTACAACCTCCTGGCATCGAACGGCATGCTTGTAAAGCGCCCGCTCCTTATCGGCGATGACTTTGTTCTGGTGGGCTTTAAGGAAGCTGATTGGGAAGCTGTCCTTGGCGGTGCAAGTAACTGACCTGATCTGGAGGGGACGGTTATCTGTCATGACCCGGACAGAGAACTGTCCCCTGTCACCCTTCTTAAAACCTTACACTTCATCCTCCACATGTGATATAATTTTAAAAAATACAATAATATCCATGCGGATTGCAATCAGACTGGGGGAGAAACCATGAAAAATAAATATCGCTATGATTGCTCTAAATGTCCCAGGAGGTGTGATGGAGTCAGCAAGGGCAGGTATAATTTTGAAGAGGATGCTAGACTATCGGAGTTCTACGAAAGGGCACTGATTCGGAGGATTAAGGAAGAAGGCTTCTTTGCCCAAAAAAGTTTAAAGGAGGGTTATCCCGATATAGAGGTATACCGGAGTGAAAACAGCGATATCCATTGTTATGTTGAGGTAAAGGTGCAGAGAAGAACCTTTATGAAGATACGTGGCATGTTACCCCAAAGTGACTTAATACCGTCGGACACGGTAGCCTTGAATCTATCGGATTTAGTGCGGTATTTTAAGATAGCAGGGGATGAAGCGGGGGTTCCAATTTATGTTTTATGGGTTCTATTGGAACGGCCATGCATACTAAAGGGAAAAAAAGCAAGATGCTTCTACCAAAATATACAAAAACTTAAAAGCATATACAGTAAATATAAAGACAAGAGGCGATTTAGAAGAAAAAAGGGTCGTGGCGATGTGGTGGACGGGCAGCATAAGGGTGTAGTTGTTAATTATCATTTTAGCATCAATGAATTAAAGGAATTTCGGATCAATAAGATAATAAAATAGCCGCCGGGGTTTTTTACTTTTATTGCAAATTCCTATCAATAACTCTGGCAGGATTTACACCGCCAAGGGAGTGACATAATTTGCTTAAAGATAAAATTATCTGTGGCGATGCCATAGAAGAAATGAAAAAGCTGCCGGATGAATGTGTTGACCTGATCTTCGCCGATCCCCCCTATTGGATGCGGGTCGAAGGGGTTCTAAATAGAGTAGAAGGCACACCCTATGACGGCTGCGATGATCCCTGGGATAATCAGTTTGAAACCACAAAGGATTACAATGACTTTACCAGGGCCTGGCTTGGGGAATGTAAAAGGATATTGAAACCCAATGGTTCTATCTGGGTCATTGGAGGGATGCAGTGCATTTATACCATAGGAGCCATAATGCAAGAACTGGGCTTTTGGTTTATCAATGATGTCATTTGGTATAAGAAAAATCCCACTCCCAATTTTAGGGGAGCCAGGTTAAATAACAGCCATGAGACCCTTATTTGGGCAGCCAAATCCGATAAGGCCAGGTTTACCTTCAATTATAAAACTGCTAAAGAGCTCAATACCGATACCGTTGATGAAGAAGATTTTAAAAAGGGTGTCAGGAAGCAACTGGGTTCGGTTTGGAGAATTGGCATCTGCCAGGGCAGGGAGAGATTAAGAAGGGACAACGGTGAGAAGCTCCATTCAACCCAAAAACCGGAAGAACTGCTTTACAGGGTAATTGCCATATCTTCCAATATAGGAGATCTGGTTTTCGATCCTTTCGGGGGAACCATGACGACGGCGGCGGTGGCAAAAAGGATGGGCAGGCACTATTTAACCATTGAGAAGGAGTTGGAGTACTGTCAATATGGTGAAAGGCGCTTAAGCAGCATAACACCGGTAATAGGAGATATTGAAAAGGCGGTCTATGATGAAAAGCCTTTGAGGGTAACCATGAGGGAAATGATCGCGGCAGGCTATTTTATAGCTGGCGAAACCTTCTATTTAAAGGATTTTACTGAAGGGGGAAAACTCCAACCCGACGGCAAGCTGTTGTATGATGGCAAAATTATGGACATGCATTCCTGTGCTGCCCTGGTCAAGGGCTCAAGGGCCAAGCGTTTAAATGGTTTTAAAGTGTGGTATGTTTTGAGGAACGATGGGCTCGTGAATATAGACGCTGTCAGGGAGAGCTACAGGAAGTTTAAAAGGGAAATGTTGGCTGGTGGTGAAAAATAGAGTTAGGGGGCGGTTCATCAACCGTCCCCTCAATTTTGCCGCTGGCGGATCGATTATATTTTTCTATAGCGGAGCTCCTTAACGGGGTGTATAGAAGACATGTGTATAGTAGGTAGAATACTCTCCACCCAGCCACACGCCTACACCTAAGTGGGTAAAGTAGTTGCGCAAAATATTATTTCTGTGGCCGGGAGAGTTGAGTAAACCCTCGTGGGCCATAATGGCATTTGTCTGCCCCATTGCAATATTTTCCCCGACAGCCCTGTAGCGGAGCCCCCTATTTTCTATCCGCTGGCTGGGATCCTTGCCATCGGGATTGACGTGATCGAAAAATTTCCTTTCTGCCATATCCCTGCTGTGTTCCCTGGCAACGGCGGCAACCCTGTCGTGCCACTTGAGGGGCTCCAACCCATTACGTACCCTAATGGCATTGACCAGGTCTAAAGTCTGCCGCTCAAAACTGGCCTGGAGTTCAGCACTGGGTGGCCCATAGATGTTCTGACTGGCATCTTCCACTTCTTTGTCAATTAAGAGTACAGCGGTTACCGTGTTTCCCTCGATAAGATCATAAAATACTCTGGCATAATAGTCCTCTATTTGAAAAAGGTCATAATACTTCATGCTGTCCACACGATAACGGGCATTACCCTTGGTTATATAGGAGAGGGGCTGTCCATAACTTTCCCTTACCCTTTGGCGGGGAGTACCTATCTGTACTCCCTTTTTTGTTTCCCAGTTGGGGGCATTGGTATAAAGGGCCACCACCCGTCCATCCTGAATCCCAACCTGGATATAATTCTGATAGTCATTATTATATATGTACCAGTAAAAACCGTATTCACTCAGGTCCTTGCGGGCAGGTTCACCCAAATTCCTAGTAATCCATTGCTGGGAGTCCCCGATTGCTATGTTTTGAAAGGTAAATTCACGCCGGGATGGCTGGGGGGTAATGATGCTGGCTGTCCTGGTATCACTGTTCCAGGCCACCTCTCTTCCAAAGGCTTCCCCCAGAAAACGTAAAGGGACCAGTGTCCTGCCGTTGACGATGAGGGCAGGAACATCCAATTTTACCCCTTGGCCGTTAACAAAGGCCTGGGGCCGGCCAATGGGGAGCCGGACGCTGGTGTTGCCGGTCTCAGCAAGGACAGTCCTGGACGCTTCTTCCCAAGCCACTGCAACGCCCATGCTTTCCAAAAGCTCCCGGAAGGGCACCAGGATTCTGCCTTCAACAATCATCGGCGGCGTATCTAAGGCAAGTTTCTTTCCTTCTACCATTACGGTAATCTCTCTGGCACTAACTGGTGCCAGTGTGCAGACAAGAAGGATGGGGATTAATACCAGGCAAACTAGTAGTTTTTTTCTCCGCATTTACAAACCACTCCCAGAGATTTATTGCTGTTTTATCCTAGTTACTACCTTCTCTGTTCCACAGGCTATCTCAACCCTATTTTTACCCCTTTCTTTGGCCAAATAGAGTGCTTGGTCGGCAAGGGTGTAGTAATCCTCAATAGTTTGGTCAGCGATATCGGCCAGTGAAGATACGCCAAAGCTGCAAGTAATCTGTAAAGTTAGGGACCCCACAGGAAAACTTTTTTCCATAATTAACTTCCTCAGTCTATCAGCAAAGGCCTGGCCATTTTCTAAAGTGGTATTGGGCATAAAGATAATAAACTCTTCGCCGCCAAATCTGGAAACAGTATCTGTCTCCCTGACATTGTTTTTTAAGAGGGCGGCCAGTTGCTTGAGTATACTATCTCCTACTGGATGGCCATATGTGTCATTAATGGTCTTGAAGTCATCGATATCCAAAATTATAATTACCGTTTCCTGGCCATAACGCCTTATTAATGAGAACTCTCGTTTAATCAATTCCTCTAAAAACCGCCTGTTGGGCAAATTGGTAAGGGGATCATGATATGCCATTTGTTCCAACTGTTGTTGTTGAATTTCTATGCGCCGCCTTTGGGTTATGTTGGTATAATTGTAATGCCACAGAATAAGGCTGAGCAAGAAACCAATTCCAACGGCAGTAATACCATTGACCCTATTGGAAATCAATATCTGCTGGTTGGTCGTGGTCAGTGCTAGTGAAAGGTAATAGGCCACATACGAAGCCAGATATATTATGAAAGAGGCCAGGGGTCTAATTAGAAAAACTAATCCGGTGATAACACAAATTAGTAAGAAAGGCGTGATATTGGTCGTTACCAGTTGGTCAATGGTTACTATGGCAATGCCAGATGCCATTATTACAAGGACAACAATGTATTGCAGTACAAGCATGGTTGTGTTGGGTTCCATCCTGTCTTTCAGTTTCCGGGTTATTAGGAAAAAGCCGACCATCAGAATAAGTAATATAAGATGAGATGTAATAATTCCCCGATTCCAGAACAGTACTATTTGGTCAGGGCTTTTAGGGGGCATCAGGATAAAAATATTGATAATGCGCAGTGGAATAGCAATAATTGATAAATAATAGAGCCTGCGGGTATTAATGAATGCACACTCACCCAGAACACTATTGTTGTCATGGAAAGTTTTTATCAGTTTATCCTTTATGTGGCCAAATGACCAGTTTATGTGCTTCACCACCAATCTAATATTTTAATAGCATACAGCATGCTATTGTTTTCGCGACTTTTATATTATCATAAATTTCTAGTCGGGTCTTCAATTCAAGGTCCATTCGCTTCATAAAATTGCAACCAGGCAGGGAATGCCTGTCATTTGTCTTCCCTTCCATTGAGCCCAAGAAAAAATGGCTTCCGTAGAAATTTCCGGGAGCCATTTTACGTTCTAAAAAAGCACGGTGACCAAGGTGCCAACACCTATAGTGCTTTCAACTATAATAATGCCGCCGTGGATTTCAATGATCTGTTTGGCAATAGCCATTCCCAGGCCGGAACCTTGCTGGTTTTCTTCGGTACTGGTGCCCCGGTAGTAGCGTTCAAATAGGTTAGCCAATTCTTCCTGAGAAATACCCCTGCCATTATCCTGTATCCTCACATAGATTTTCTCTGTTTTTTCAATACTGACATGTATTTCCGTATCGGCAGGATTATGAACAACGGCATTGTAAATCAGATTGGTGAAGGCCCTTTGCAGTAAAGATCTGTCGCAGGGGAAAACAATAGGCTCCTGTTGCGCTGTGAAGAATATTTTCCGCTCCTCGTAGTGGGGGTTGTTTAAGACATCAATCACTACATCCCTCAGTAGCGCTGCCAGGTCTTCCTTTTCCCGCTTTAAGGGGAACAAGCCTCCCTTTAGCACTTGCAAGGAGAAAAGGATCTTGTTGGTAGACGACGAGATCGACATCCTCAACCTTATCCACATCTAACAGCTGGATCACCTCCCGGGGAAAATTACAAAATATCCCCCTTGCTGAAGCTGCTGAGCCCTCCTATGAAGAAGACCATTAACAGGATAATGCTGGTGAGGTAAACTAAAGGGCCTTTGCTGAATACCTCCATGGATCCACCCAAGGCGGCCATAATGGGATAGGTCCAGGGATAAAAAAGCCAGTACCTTGAGTTGGCCACCACCATGGCCGGCAAGGCCAGGCCAATGCCGATTCCCAAAGGAAGGGTCATCTGGCTGTAGCGGACACTCAAAACATACAGCAGGGCCATGATGGGCAGGGCGGCAAAATAGGTGGCCAAGGGCCGGCCAATTAAGCTTTGATAGGGGAGGGCTCCTTCCACCCCAAGAATAAGGCCTGCTATGAGCATGCTCGTAATCAAAGCCAATATATTGACAAAAACAAGTCCACAGGCGATGACAAACTTGATGACATAGACCGTCCCTTTTTTAACCGGCAGGCTTAAGTACTGCCTCCAGCCCTGCTGGGCATTTTCGATGCGGGCAACCAGGGTCATTACCACACTTATCAGCACAGGGAAGAGGATGGCAACATAAAAGATCATGCTTTGCATATAAAGCTGCTCCCAGACATTTTGTCCGTGCCCGGTGAAGAGGTCATAATAGCGAAGGAGGTTAATGACTCCCTGCATTACCATAAAGGCCGGGGGCAGGATAACGATCCATAGTATTTTCGAATTCTTCAGCTTCAACAATTCGACGGCTATAATATCCTTCATTATATCCCTCCTAGCAGATTTCCTTCCACTGGAAATACATTGTGCCCAAACCCAGGAAAAGCAGGCCACAGCACAGGCCGTAGTACAGGGCAATGGCGTTGTTAATGGTGGGTTCGGGCAGGGTGTAGAGGGAATGGGCGTAGGGAATAAATTTAGCCAACCTTTCCGACTGGGCAAAAAAGAGGGAAGAGGCAACACCAACAAAGCCAATGGCCAAGGCCACATTGGCGTTGGACAGGCTGCTGTTCAACCAACACTGGAGGCCTATGAGGCTGGTGATGGCCAATATTTGGTAGGCCGTATAGCTTGCCAGCAAATTTACATCCAGTGTTTCCGGAAATCCCAGGGCCTTGCCGATTAATAGCAGACAGATGCTGTTTCCTACAATCAGCAGGATATTTAAAAGGAAAACTGCAGACCACTTGGCCAGGTAAACCTTTGCCCGGGAAACAGGCAGGGCCAGGACTTGTTTCCAACCCCTGGACCTATACTCCAGGTGGTGGACCTGGGAGGCTGTTATAGTAGCCACCAGGGGCAATAAAAAGGCCCAGAGAAAGTGGTGTTGGAAGAGCAGCACCTGCCAGGGAGTGAGGCCTTGATTGGCCTCTAAGCCCATCAGGTAATCATAGCGGAGAAACAGGTTGCAGAAGCTGAGGAAGGCTCCCAGTAAAGGTGTTGCCAAGACCACAGGCCAGAGAAAACTCCTTTTTTGTTTGAGAAATTCCGCCATTACTAAGCGAAAATACTCCCCCATCAGGCCACCTCCCCCGTTAATTGCAAAAAGATATCTTCCAGATTGCCGGGCCTTTCACTTAAGTGGGACACCCCAAAGCCCTTCAGTACCAATTCCCGATTAACTGCTTCCAGATCAGTGTTTTTACCGGGCAGGCAAAGCTTATCCCCCTTGATAGCTACAGCATAGCCTTTTCCCTTTAAGAATTCTGCCGCCTGGCGCAGGGGATTGGCCTTGATGATAATTTCTTCCCTGCCCCTTGCCTTCAGTTCGGCCAGGGTTCCCTGGAACAACAGCTTTCCCTGGTGAATGATGCCCACATGGTCGGCAATCAGTTCGATTTCACTCAAGATATGGCTGCTGATTAGGACGGTAGCATTCATCCTTTCCGGCAGGCTGACGATAAGCTCCCGGATTTCCCGCACCCCGGCCGGGTCCAGCCCGTTGGTTGGTTCGTCTAAAATCAAAAGCTCCCGCTTCCCCAGCAGAGCCTGGGCGATGCCCAATCTCTGCTTCATACCCAGGGAAAACTCCCTTACCCTTTGGTTTTTCCATTTTGCCAGCTTAACGATTTCCAGGGCTTTATCAATCTCCCCTTTGGGCAGCTGCAGGATCCGCCTGGTTATTTCGAGATTTTCAAAGGCCGTCAGATGTTCGTAATAGGATGGTGCTTCCACCAGGGAGCCCACCCGGCGCAGGATCTCCAGGCGGTGCTTTGCCAGCTCCCTATTGAACAAATGTATTGTCCCACTGGTGGGCCCCATCAAGCCCAAAAGCATCCTGATGGTGGTGGATTTTCCGGCACCGTTGGGGCCGAGAAAACCGTATAGGGCACCCCTGGGTACCCTAAGGTCCAGGTCTTCCACAGCAGCAAACCTATTGAATACCTTGGTCAGCCCCCTTGTTTCAATAACCAATTCTGCTTCTGCCACCCTTTCCCGCCTCCCATCTGAATGATCACTATCTACGGAAATAATATCAGGGCCGGCTTAAACCTTAATTTAGGCAAGCTTAATTTAACCTTAAAGGGATCATGGAACCCAAGGAGTCCCTAAGGCTGCCAGTGGATACAGTTTAGCTTTATCCATCGTTAAAAAAGGAATTGAATCTTTAAATACTAAAAAAGGCTTACATTGGGGAAGGACTTTAGCCCAAGTTATGGAAGATTAATTCTGAGGGAATCTGCGCTAATTTATTCCTCAAGGAGGCATTTTTTATGGGGGATTGTATTTATTGCGGCAAACCAGCAGGGTTTCTCCGCAGGAGTCATCGGGAATGCCGGGAAAAGCATGACCTGGGCTGGGAGGCCATGGTCCGTCTGGCCAGGGATGCTGTCCTGGGGACGGAGGAGCTTGAAGGTATTGAAGACCGCCTGGCCGGAATGGCAGAAGAACACTTTATCAAAGGGGAGAGGGTTAGGGAGGCCCTCATTGCCGGCTGGGAAGAGGCTGTCCAGCATTTTCTCGATGATGGCGACCTGGCGCCCGGGGAAGAAGAGCTGCTGGCCGCTTATGTTGAGTATTTTGGTTTTTCCCAGGAAGATTTAGATAAGGGAGGAGCTTATACTAAATTTGTACAGGGAGCGGTCCTCCGGGAGGTCATGGAGGGAAAGATACCCAGCCGCTTTAATGTGACCGGCACCCTGCCCTTTAACTTCCAAAAAAGTGAGGAATTAGTCTGGGCCTTTAGTGATGTGGCCTATTACGAGGAAAGAACCCGCCGCCATTATGTGGGCGGCAGCCAGGGGGTGAGCATCCGGATTGCCAAGGGGGTTTACTACCGCATCGGTGGTTACAAGGGACGGCCGGTGGAAAAGGAGGAGACGGTCCTTGTAGACAAGGGGATTTTAGCACTGACTACCAAGCACCTTTACTTTGGTGGCGAGAGAAAGAGCTTTCGAGTGCCCTACAGGAAAATTGTCTCCTTTGTGCCTTATTCTGACGGCATTGGAATTCACCGGGATGCCGCCAGTGCCAAGCCCCAGATCTTTGTCACCGGCGATGGCTGGTTTACCTACAACCTCGTGGTTAACCTGGCTGCGGAAGGGTAGGAGCAAAGAAAAAAGAACAGCCCCCGAGGGAACGGGTTTAAGCTACCTTCTAAAATCCCGGCGGGGGCAGGATTTACAAACAAGATGGGGGAATATTCATATAAAACGTGCTGGCTGACATGAGGAAGGAGAGAACCTGTTTGAATAGAACTTGGTGGGACTAAGGCTTATACAATAAACAGAAGATAGACAAAACCTTGAAAATTATAGATGGGTTGTAGGGGGAGAGAACTTTGCTATGAAGTTCTATGTGGGAGTTACCGACAACAACTGGTATAATTTTTTAGCAAAGAGCAAACCTGACGAAGTAAATTTTTGGCGGCCCGGCGGGGGAAAATCTTTTAAAGCAATAGGTCCTTATGATCTGTTCCTCTTTAAGCTGCACAGCCCTTTAAACTATATTGCCGGTGGAGGTCTTTTCGTCAGGTACGCAACTCTGCCTGTATCTCTGGCCTGGGATGCGTTTAGGGAGAAAAATGGTGCTGGGGATTATAATAGCTTTCGCAATGCCATCTATAAATATCGCAATACAGATCCAATGAGGGAGCCCGATCCCGTTATCGGCTGTATTATTCTTACATATCCTTTTTTCTTCAAACGGGACGAATGGATACCCATCCCGAAGGACTGGAGCCCCAATATAGTTCAGGGTAAAACTTATGATACCGACACTATAACTGGCAGAAGCTTATACTATCAGGTGCTGGAAAGGTTAGGAAGGAGTGCAGCGGAAGAAGTGGAAGGTTATCTTGCGGGTGAAGAGAAGACAGCCAATAGATATGGGCCGGGCCAGCTTGTTTATCCGCGCATTGGCCAGGGGGCCTTCAAAGTGCTGGTGACCGAGGCCTACAACAGGCGTTGTGCTGTAACGGGAGAAAAGACCTTGCCCGTCCTTGAGGCGTCCCACATTAAACCATATTCCCAGGGAGGCCCCCATAGTGTGGCGAATGGGTTGCTTTTAAGAAGGGATATACATGCCCTATTTGATAGGGGCTTTATAACCATAGATAAAGATTTACATATTGAAGTAAGCAAAAGAATTAAGGATTATGGCAATGGCCGGGAGTATTACGCCTATCATGGAAAGAAGCTGGCAGTTGTTCCAGACACGGTGTACGAAAAGCCAAATCCACACTTTTTGCAGTGGCACAATGAAAATGTGTTTTTGCCGTAAAAAAATGAAACTACAGATAGAAGGGGATACAAGATTTCCTTTAGTAAAAAGAGTATACTGGAAGGCATGGGAGTTGTTTAAACAAGAGTTTTTCATTATGAGAGTACAATAGGAGGGAATAGTAATGGTTGCAAACAAAAAGGCAGTCTACTTTTTCTGTACAAAGCCAGATGTCGATCCCGTTGCCGGCCGAGTTTTCGCAGCCCTGGAGAAGATCTACAGCCTGGTTGAGGCCGATATTGTAATTGATGATAATCCGGTGCTCAAGCACAGAGATGATAACGGAAATGAATTCTACTTTGTCCGGACCGATAAAGTCATTCACCATGACTACATAAACTATTTGCCTGTCATGAACCGTCATTTTGCCGATTTTGATTTTGCAGGGCTGGTGACCTGGCATGAGGGACAGAATGCGCCAGATAAAATCTTTCCGGTCCATACTATCGGGGATGTGGACAGCGGCTACTTTGGCAAGGCCAATCCTTTATACCTGCACAATTTATTCTTGTCCCTGGAGAAAAATCGCCTGGCCCTCGGCCTGGAGGATTTTCGGGTTACAACAGAGGGCACCCACTGGTCCGGCGTGGTTTTCGATGGCAATCCAGAATTAATACCCCAGTTTCCTGTGCCCCTGGTTGACATAGAGATCGGGAGTACACCAGCCAGCTGGTCCAATTTACAAGCGGCAGAAGTAATTGCCCGTGCCCTGGCCGACGTTTTTACCGCTAGCGGCAAAACCCTGAAAAATTTGCTCTGTGCGGGCGGTACGCACTTTGATCAGGCCTTTGGTGGGGCAGTGCTGGAGACCTGGGACAACCATGCCTTTGGCATCTCCCACATCCTTCCCAACCATTGGCTGGTTACTGGCCAGTATGAAGCTGAAGACGGGCAAAGAAAACTGGAGAATTGTCTTAAGTCCATTGAAGGCGGTATCGACGGCATTGTCTTTCACGATAAGTTAAAGGGAGCATATAAGGAACAGCTCAGGCAGCTTGCCAAGAAATATAATATTCCTGCTTTCAAACACCAGCTGCTGCGCAGGCCAGTGGATATTCCCTGGCATCCTTGAGAATAGGGATATCTGTTCTTGGGTTGAAAGCTAAAAAGCGGGCAACAAGGGTATCTCCACTTTTGTTAGTGAATTGAAGGATATCGGGGGAGATACCTTTTTTTGTTTTCTGGGGTCCCAGGAAAATTTTCACTTTATTTGTTACTCACTATTCAGTCTTTATTCTACTTGCTGCTGGGCATCTTCCTCGGTTACGAAATTTTTGTTGAGCAGTATAAGGGCCAGGGCCAATGGAGGGTTAATGGCGAGAAGTTAATATGCCCCAAATTAGGTTATTTTCACTCGATGTTGCCCGTGTTATATTAGGATATGTAATAATAACCAGCTGGCAAAGAAATGGGTAGGGAAGGCGAAAGAAAAAGCAATTATGAGGAAAACATACAAGCATGGAGGGGAAGGGGGTTGAGGTTCTGATGAAGGTTGCCATTGCCTATTATTCCCAGCATCATGGGAACACAAAGAAGCTTTTAGATGCCATTAAAGAATTGGGTGACATAACCCTAATCAATGTGCTTAAATGCAAGGAGGCAGATTTAACCAATTATGATATAATAGGGTTTGCCTCGGGCATCTATTTTGGTAAATTCAGCAAGGCGGTCCTGGACTTTGCCCGGAAAAACCTGCCCCAGGAAAAAGCTGTATTTCTCATCTACACCTATGGTATAAATAGCAAGGGATACACAAAAGCCATGGAACAGATTATTGCCGCTAAGTCCTGCCAGCTCCTCGGTACATATGGCTGCAGGGGTTTTGATACCTTCGGCCCGCTGAAACTAATCGGTGGTATAGCCAAAGGACATCCAGACAAGGATGATGTGGAGGGAGCAAGGGAATTTTTCCGGAGGATGATTGCGGAAAGTCCTTCTACTTTTACTAAGCTGTAACCCTTGAAGGGAGTGTCATTATGTTCAGAGAAATGCGCCGCAAAAAGCAAGCCCTACCCCCGGAGGAAACTATTGATATTCTGAAGCGGGGAAAATCCGGTGTCTTAGCTGTTGCAGGAGACCATGATTACCCCTATGCCGTTCCCATGAGCTATGTCTATCACGACAACAAGATTTACTTTCACTGTGCCAAAACCGGCCACAAGATAGATGCCATAAAAAGAAATGACAAGGTTTCCTTTTGTGTCATTGATAAGGATCAGATAGTGTCGGAGAAATATACTACCTATTACCGCAGTGTAATCGTCTTTGGCAGGGCCCGTATTTTGGAGGATGAAGGGGAAAAAAGAAGGGCCCTGGAGATATTGGCGGCCAAATATTCCCCCGGGCAGGACGAAGGTCACCGGCTCCAGGCAATTGAGAGGGAGTTTAATCTTGTCACCATGATAGAGCTTACCATCGAGCACATGACCGGCAAGGAAGCCATTGAGCTGGTAAGGGCAAAGGGCATTACCGCCGGGTAGGCATTTATCCTTGGGTTTTTTGAGGAGCGATTATGTCCGTCCGCTCCTCTACTATTTTCCCTTCCCCTTCGTCGCCGTGGGGACAAAGAAGCAAAAAAACCATATAGCCAATTTTCAGGGGAGATGAAGAAATGACAGGACAAAACACATTTGTTTGGATGGCCCTTTTTGCCCTGGGTGCCATGGTTATAAATAGCATTGGGATTTGGGTTATGTACAAGAACAGAGAGTGGGCGGAGAGAAATAAAGAATACTTTATGTGTTTTGCAGCCGGTATGCTGATATCTTCCCCCCTCATGGTGGCCTTTCCAGAGGCGTTGGCATTGAATGGGCATGCCGGACTGGCAGCCCTAGTAGGGTTTATCTTTATGTTCTTCAGCAATGAATTTATAAAATACAAGACCAAGGAAGAAACCCTGGCCTTTGGCATAACTGCTTTAGAAGGTATAGGGCTTCATTCTTTGCTTGATGGCATAATTTATACGGTTACCTTCAATGTGAGTGTTTTCACCGGCGTAATGGCGGGGCTTGGCCTGGTGGTCCACGAGTTTGCCGAAGGGGTTATCACCTTTTCGGTCCTGGTACAGGGAGGGGTAAGCCACAGGAAGGCCTTCCTTTATGCTTTTTTCGTAGCATCCCTAACAACTCCCCTGGGTGCCTTTCTGGCCTTTCCCTTTGTCAGTACTTTAAGCAGCCAAATACTGGGGCTGGCTTTGGGTTTTGTCGTAGGCGTTCTAATCTATGTTTCTGCCTCCCACATTCTCCCTGAAGCGGCCATACACGAGAAAAGACATTCCTACGCTGCTTTTCTGGCTGGCATTGCTGTAGCGATACTTATTCTGCTCTGCGAGTAGGAGGGAGCTGCCAGTGGTGCTATAGCTGAACCCTGGGGAAAGTAAAAAAATGGGGAAATGTGTGATATAATGTAGTTGCTTTAGGTAAGGGAAATCAGACAAGGGATTTTTGCCTATGAATAGTGGAAAGGGAACAATCCAGGAACTTAAAAGGAAACTGCAGAGCGTTGTAGTGGGCAGAAGCAGGGAATTAGAGCTCATTAAAGGGCAGTTTGACCGGCTGGAGGAAGGAAGCTCTCCTTTGGCAGTCATTGCCGGTGATATAGGTATTGGAAAAACTGCCCTGGTAAGAACCGTCCTGACGGATCTGGCCAGGTTGAACGGTACGTGTATATACAGCAAGTTTGAACAGTTCGAGGATAAGGGCCCCTACATCCCCATCGTGCAAATAATTGAGCAGATAACGGCCCATATGCTGACCCTTCCCGGGAAAAAGCTGGACCGGATCAGGGGGAAGCTGAGCAAAGAGCTGGGCCGGAGGAGTCGCTCCCTTCGGCCAGGTTCACAGATGCGGAAGATATACCGGCCTGGGGTAGGGATTTTGTCGAGGCGGTGGCTGCTGTGGGTCTGATGCAGGGATACGAGGACGGAAGTTTTAGGCCCCTCGAGCATCTTACAAGGGCAGAGGTAATTGTTCTCCTCGACAAGGCCCCAGGTATTATGGAAGAGTATATGACCAGTCCGGGATATTTGGGCATTACACCCGCAAAGGCCGATAGCGGCTCTGTCAAGGAATTAATGCTTTATTACCACCTGGGCGATATTTTCGCCGGTGGTACTGTAACCTTTCATCTGCCGCCAGAGATGGTTGCTACCGCAGGGCGGGATATGGTGGTTATTTCCGATATCGACGGGAACAGCAAAAAAATTGTTTTGGAGCCCCGCCATATAGCAAAGGGGGGTCAGGAGGTAACGGTGACGGGAATCACGGCCTCGGAAAAAGGAGTAGTAATGCTGTACCTGGCAGGAGAAGAGATCCCGGAACCGGGCTACCATTATTTTCGGGTTACTGCCGATGCCGATGGACCCGCGGGCCCCAAGGGGCAGAGTTACAATGGGTGGCTGGAAAGGATACAACTTTTTTCCCAGATACCTTCCGGATATGAAGGCAGTCTGGCAGTGAGCCCGGGCAGCGCAAGGTCAGACAGCAGAGAAAGCTTAACCATCACCTATACATTAGGTCACGAGTTTGGGGAAGGATGGGTTGAATTTACCCTGCCCGGGGAAATAACCGCCACCCCTGGACAGGATAAGCTTGTGCTGGGCGGTAGAGAAGAATTGTTGACGGAGGCCGAAATAAGAGATGGAGGGCAAAAGGTCCTTGTCAGGGGGCTCACTGGGAAAAAGGGCGATGAGCTGGTGCTGACCCTTGTTGATAAAATGATTCCTGGACCGGGACCTTACTTCTTTAGTGTCAGGGCCGATGCCGATGGTGAGGGGACGGGCAAGCCGGCCACCCAGGGCACCGGGAGGGAATTTATGGCCTTCCTGGCCTATTCGGAATTAGATGATAAGGGTGACCAGATAAATGGCTTTATCGAGGCAATGAATGGGGGAGATGTCGAAGAGATAGCAGGCTTTTTAGCAGATGATGTGGTTCTTGTTGACCATCATGGGGACGGGCGTCTTGTTCTTTTTACCTCCAGGGAGGATGTGGCCGATGAAATCGACAATATAGTGAATTTTTACTACGACCAGGTAGATATCGATCTTGGAAGCTTAAAGGCCCTTGGGGATAATATCTGGTCTGTGGAAGGGAGGGCCAGCGAATATTCTGCAAGAGCAGTCGCCAGCCTGTATCCCGATACCGGCTTTACTGGTTTTGGCTGCACCATTATAACCGCCTCCTATGCTGCCGGGGCAGTTAGGGGAGACGGGTATGTGGGTGGTTTTGCCGGGGATAATTCAGGTGAGATAACTGGCTCCTATTATGACCGCCAAACCACCGGCCGCTCCCGGGCTGACAACCAGTGGGGGACCCCCAAAACCAGTGCCGAGATGAAGCAGCAGGCCACCTTCACCGACTGGGACTTTGCCACCATCTGGAAAATCAAAGAGGGCTCAACTTATCCCGCCTTGCAGTGGGAGGAGCAGGCTAAAGGAAAGGCGGAAATCTTCACCGATCTTGGCGGGGTACCATGGGCGAAGTTACCCATTGAGGTCCTGGCTAGCAAAGACATGTTGAAAGGTATTACTGGGACTGAATACGCACCAAATGAGCATATTACCAGGGGGGACTTCCTCTACTCCCTGGTGAGAACCCTGGGTGCTGCAGCCGATTTTACTGGGAATTTTGCCGATGTTAAAGAGGAAGCTTATTACTACAAGGAAATAGGTATAGCCAGGGAATTGGGCATGGCAGTGGGTACAGGTGAGAATAAATTCGACCCAGACGCAAGTCTCACAAGGCAGGATATGTGGGTTCTGGCTGCTAGGGGCTTGACCCAATTAGAAAAGCTGGAGGGCCAGGGTACAGCATCCAACTTGGACAGGTTTGCCGACAAAGACCAGGTAGCTGATTATGCGGTGAACAGTATAGCCTCCTTGGTTAGGGAAAAGCTGATTGGAGTCAGCGAGGACAGAATTAATCCTCAGGATAAGGTAACCAGGGCGGAGGCGGCAGTGTTCCTGTTTCAACTGTATATTAGATACTAGAATTTACGGCCTAGAAAACAGCCGGGGCTGCCAGCAGGCGGCACCCGGCTGTTTGCGCAGAAAACAGGGGGTAAGGGCGGTTTTTCCCATTATTCTCCTTTTAACACCTGCCGGACGATATCATACTTTTCATCGGCAGCTTCGATGAAGCCGTCGATGGGTGAGGTGGTAAGGACATC
>CZCB01000916.1_pt1 | contig 18249 bp, 15 predicted proteins | sample 591991 | NCBI WGS metagenome assembly CZCB01 (sample SAMEA3556809, study PRJEB10932) | anaerobic digester metagenome | reverse complement strand
TCAGATGTGTATAAGAGACAGATATAAGGGTTTCTTTCGATAACCGTCACATTCGCCCCTCTTCTGTTAAAGGCTACGGCGGCTTCAATGCCCAAAATGCCTCCGCCCGCGATAATGACATTTTTGCCTTTATATTGCAATAAATTCACCAGCGTCTTGGCGTCGTCATAAGTTCTGAGCGTTTTTATGGGCAACCTTAAGGGAGAAGGTTTGAAAGGACAAAAAGCTTGCGCTCCCGTGGCGATAAGCAGTTTTGTATACGGCAATTTTTTTCCGTTAGACAAAACAAGATTTTTGTTGTCCTTTTCTATGGCGACAGCCGTTGTCTTAGGCATTAATTCTATATTGTTGGCCTTATAATAGCTGTCATACTTCAACGTAAGATCGGCAAAGGACAAAGCGCTGCATATATAATCGGAAAGAGCGGGCCTGTTGTACGGTAATCTGTCTTCTTCATAAACAAGAATTACCGACGCCGTTTTGTTTCTTTCCCTAATTGCTTTGGCTGCCTGTACCGCGGCTATGCCTCCGCCCACGATAACAAACCTTTCAAGAGTATCTTTTTTATAATCGATTTGCTCGGGAACAAACTCCGTAAACGCCGTCTTCGCCGCCCCGCAAACGGGACATACCTCGGGCAAATACGAAAAAACCTGGCCGCAAACATTGCATTTCCATTTTGTGTTTTTCATAATCCTAATTCCTTTACAGTTTACTTATTATCGCTTAAATATAAGAAGATAATTCCTTGCCAAAGTCATATGCCTTATTTAAGTCTTCGTTTGTGGGTTTTAAGCGCACCTTCAAGCCTTCAAGCGGCGTTTTCAGTCTTAATTGCTTAAACCTGCCCATAATATTGGGCACAGCCTCCCCGCTCCAGCCGTAGCTGCCAAAAGCGGCGGCTATTATGCCTTTATGAATGACAGGGTTGAGGTTGGCCATTAACGCCGTTATGGGAGGAAGGGTATCTCCCACCATGGTGGGACTGCCTATAATTATGGCGTGGGCTTCGCTTATGGCTTTAAGGGCGTCTTCGGCTTTATCGAAAACCAAATCAAACATTTTGACTTCATCCACGCCTCCCTCAAGCAAGCCTTCTTTTATCTTTTCGCCCAGCGACTTTGTGTAGCCGTAAGCGGAAACATATGCTATTACCGCTTTCTTTTTGTCGGTTTTGTCATCTTTGCACCAATTTCTGTACATATCGATATATTTATCGACATTCTTTCTCAATACGGGACCGTGTCCTGTGCCTATAAACTTGATATCCAAATCTTTTATTTTTTCCAAAGCGTCAACCATAAAAGGCTTTTTGTACGGAGCTATAATATTGTCAAAATAATATTTGTACGCATGCAAAAAGTCGCCGCCTATCAAGTCATTGAAAATATTGTCGTCGGCATAATGACAGCCAAAACAGTCGCAAGGAAAAAGCGCTTTTCGTTCTTTAATATATGTAAACATGGTATCCGGCCAATGAAGCATAGGAACGATAATAAAGCTTAAGCTCATGCCGCCCAAATCTATGGTGTCCTTTTCGGTAACGGCGCGATAAGCAAACGGCTTGTTTATTATTTCTTTCAAGAATGAAATGGCGGTATTGCTTGCCAAAATCTGCGCGTTGGGCGCAAATTCCAAAAACTTTTCGATGGCTCCCGAATGGTCGGGCTCGGTATGATTGACAACAAGATAATCGATGTCGCTCGGGTGGCAAATTTGTCTTATCTTATTGAGATGTTCTTCAAAAAACGGAGTCTTAACCGATTCAATGAGCGCTGTTTTCTCTTTGCCTTTAACCAAAAAAGAATTGTAAGTGGTGCCCTTCTCGGTGGTCATTATTATATCGAAAACCTTTAAATCCTTGTCAAGAACGCCCACATAATAAATATCTTCAGTAAATAGTTTGGTCATAGCGCCTCTCTTTTTGTTTTTAATTTTACCTTACCCTTATGCTTCTGTCAATCGTTAAAATTTCTGTTTTGTTGCAAAGGCCCAGCAAATAGCTTATAATTATGCTAAATCAAAAATTTGATAAGAGGAAAAAATGCTCGATAAATTCAAAATAGGCAATTACACCGACAATGAAAACTGCACCGGCGTAACCGTTATTTTGTGCGAAGAAGGAGCGGTGGCGGGAGGAAGCGTTCAAGGCGCGGCTCCGGCAACCAGAGAAACGGATTTGCTGAGAACGGACAAGACCGTGCAAAAGATTAACGCCGTTACGCTTTCGGGAGGCAGCGCTTTCGGTTTGGAAGCCGCTTGCGGCGTCATGGAATATTTGCGGCAAAAAGATTGCGGCTATGATACGGGAAAATTCAGAGTGCCCATAGTGGTGAGCGCTTCTTTATATGATTTGGAATACGGAAACTTTTCCTTCCCCGACAAGCAAGCAGGCTTTGAAGCCGCCCTAAACGCGCGGGCAGGCAATTTTGAAAAAGGAAACATAGGCGCGGGAACAGGCGCCACCGTGGGAAAAATTTTCAAAATGAAAGGGGCGATGAAAGCAGGGTTGGGCTACAGCCTTCATAAGGAAGGCGACTTGGAAATAGCGGTTATTTCAGCGGTCAACGCCTTGGGAGATATAATAGACGAAAACGGAAAAATTATCGCGGGCACAAAACTAGGCAAGTTTTTTGCAGGAAGCGCCAAATATTATAATTTATACGCAAAAACATTAAAGAAGCAAAATACCACCATTTCCTGCATTATCACAAACGCAAAATTAAACAAGAAAGAGGCCAACGACATAGCCGAAATCGCCCATAAAGGTTACGATATGGCGATAAGCCCTTCCCATACCGTATTTGACGGGGACGCCATATTCTGCATGGCTTCGGGGGAAATCAAATGCCAAATAGATAGACTGACGGCCTTGATTCCCGACTTGGTGGCAAAAGCGGTGCGTTCAGTATTTTATTAAATTCCAAACAATTATTTAATCAATTAAAATCGACGAAGAATCGTCGATTTTTTTTATTTTGTCATGAATTAAACTTATCAATCGGTATATTCTAATAATAGTATGAAAGAAAATACCGACAACAAAAATACCAAAGAAGAGAGTAGCGAAAAAGAAATAATACTGCCCCCCGGCATAAGCAAACGAATGATTGACAGCGATAAATCAAAAAGCAAACCGCCGTCAAACGACAATACACAAAACAATAAAACAAAACAACAAAACAATAAAACAAAACAACAAAACAATAACAATCCACAACAAAATAATCAGAAAAACCATCAACAAAGCGGACAGCAAAATAAGCAGCAAAACATCCCGCAAAATCGGCAACAAAGCAATCAGCCAAACGGGCAGCAGACTCCGCCGCCTCAACAGCAAAACGCTCAATCAAGCCAACAGCAGAACCAACAGCAAGACCAACAGCAAGACCAACAGCAAGACCAGCAACAAAACGATTTTTTGCCCAAAACCGCCGATGATTTCCAAACAGAAATGAAGAACGCGTTGGGAGAATGCATTGATATAATTATAGACAAAATTAAAACGGTGCATGAAGAGGCGGTTCTTATATATATTGACGGATTATCCGACAAGAACTTAATAGACAGGGATATGATCGCGCCCATTAAGTCCTTAAATTTTAACGGCGATGTGGAAAGAGCGGTTAATGTCTCCTTCAATACAATAAAGAGCCCCGAGCAAATTATATCGAAAGTGTTGGACGGCAACGCCATACTGTATTATTCCAATCATCCCCATGCTTTGTCCATAGACTTAAAAAAATGGGATATGCGCAGCGTGGAAACGCCTGACGCCGAAAGCGTAACGCGCGGACCAAAGGAAAGCTTTACCGAAAACATTCTGACTAATATTTCTTTAATCCGCAGAAAACTCAGAACGCCCAATTTAGCCATAGAAAATAAAAGAATAGGGCATCAAACCAACACCGTCGTCGCTTTGGTGTACCTGCAAGACATTGTAAATCAAAAAGTGCTTACGACCATAAAAGAAAAACTAAACCAAATCAACACAGACGCCATTTTGGAAACAGGCTATTTGGAACAATACATTGAAGAAAGCCCTTTCAAATTGTTTTCGGGTATAGGCTTGACTCAAAAGCCCGATATCGTGGCCGCGAAAATACTTGAAGGAAGGGTGGCTATATTATGCGACGGCACTCCCCACGCTTTGACCGTTCCGGAATTATTTACGGAATTTCTTCACAAAGCCGAAGACTTTTATAATCGGACAATATACGCCAACTTTATCCGCACATTAAAAATCTTAGCCTTAATACTCGCCATATTACTTCCCGGCATATTTGTAGCCTTAATCACTTTCAGCTTGGAAATGATACCTTTTACCTTTTTGACTAATTTTATCCAAGCGACCAAAGGCACGCCTTTCCCTGAAGTCGTGGAATTGCTGTTCCTTACGGTCATGTTTGAATTGCTTAAAGAAGCGGGATTGAGAATGCCTAAGGCCGTAGGCTCGGCCATTACCATTGTGGGCGCTTTGATTTTGGGCGACGTAGCGGTCAGCGCGGGCGTGGTAGGCGCCCCCAGCGTGATTATTATCGCCATTTCGGCGGTGGCGGGGCTGATGCTCTCCAATCTCAATGAATTTCTTTTAATATATAGGCTGATATTTATTCTTTTGGGGGCGTCCATGGGAATTATAGGCATAGGAGCGGGCATAGTCTTTATGATTACCCAGCTTGTTTCCACCGAAGTATTCGGAATCCCTCTATTGGCCAACTTTAATAAACATGAAATGAAAGACACTTTGTGGAGATATCCTTTGAAGAAATTCAAATATCGACCTTTTACTTTAGTAAACAACAATATTAAGCGAAGGGCGGACTAAAGATGAATAAAAAAACAAAACTTTTAATCTTATTATTGCTTTTGTCTTTTTTTATGACAGGTTGCTGGAGCCAATCCGAACCTAAAGAAATGGCTATCATAACCTGCGCCGTGTATGACTTGGACGAAAACAACAACCTCAAGATTTATTTGGAAATGCTTGACTTTCCGAACATAGCTTCTAACGAAGGCGGCGGCGGGCAAACCGCTAAAATAGTTACTTTAACGGGAACATCTTTTCCGGAAATGGTAAGAGACACAAAAAGCACAATAGACAAAATGATGTATGCCGCCCACAATCGAGCCAGGATATTTACCGAAACCTTTGCAAAAAACGGCTTAACGGATACTTTGGATTTTCTTATCAGAGATTACATTGCCGACGAAAGACCATATATGTTTGTGCTTAAGGGCGATACTGATCCCATGCTGCTTTTCAAATCAAATAAAGGATTGTCCGCGCGGTTGGGAGATTATCTTTACGCAATGGCTCAAGTGCGGAAGCAAGACAACGACTTTGCGGTATTCAAAACAACCATGGATTTTATTAAAGAGTTTTATTCTCCCGGTCGACAATCGGTCATGGGCGTAATAGAGATATTCCCCGACGACACTTACCGCACTCCCGAAGAAAGCGGAGAAAATGAAGCGCATAAATACTATATGTCATTAAACGGCCTTGCCGTATTCAAAGACAATAAATTGGTGGGATATTTAGATAAATTCGGAATAAGGGTTTACAATTTGTTGACAAATAATATTGCCAAGGCTTATATAAGCTTTCCCGTTGAAGGCTCTATTTGCTGCGCTTACTCGCTGAAAACAAATTGTAAAATTGATACTCGCTTTGAAAAAGGCGCTGTTTATGCGGATGTAAAATTGAGCAAAGAAATAATGATAGTGCAAAACAACAGTGAATATGACGTATCGACGATATCGGGCGTAAAAAAAGTACAGGAAGAATTGAATAATTATTTGAAAACACAAATAGAACAAGCCATAAATCAGGTGCAAACAGAATTCAAAAGCGACATCTTCGGCATCGGCGATCTTTTTCATAAACAAAATCCCGAGATATGGAAAATAATACAATCCAATTGGGATGACGATTATTTCGCCAATGCCATATTTAATGTGAACGTGGACGCAAAAATTCAAATTGCGGGACAAATCAGAGAAAAAATTGGAGAAAAGGCGGAAAGCGGATCATGAATAAGAGAGCGCATATCACATCTTTGCAATTAGTCTTGGCGGCGGCGGGAAGCGCGCTTATGTTTCCTTATACATTTATGCCGATATTGAGAGTTCCCCCCGCCAATCAAGACGCCTGGGTGGTATTCTTGCTGTCTATTGTTTATGTTTTTGTAATTAACGCTCCTTTTATTTATTTGGCGAACAAATTCCGCGGTCTTGATATCTGCGCAATGAACGAGCTTATACTCGGGAAAGTGGCGTCAAAATTCACTTTAATGATAATCGCTTTATTCGCCATATTTTGTTTTATAGAGTGTATGATTTTAACAGTAATGTTCGTGAAAATGCAGCTTCTTGCCGAAACGCCGGAATGGGCTATTGTTTTGTTAATACTTGTTCCCACGGTATACGCGGCGAAAAAAGGAGCGGGAACGATTGCGCGATTGGCCTTTTTCATTATTCCCACAATTATTTTGCTTTTGATAATATTTTTTATCATCGGTTTGAAAGAAATGGATATAGCACAAATACAACCCATATTGACTGATTCCACTCCGTGGGAGCTCAATAAAGGCGCTTTCTTAACGGCTTCGCGATTTTCCGAAGTGTTGATAGTGGTGGTTTTTTCTTATTTCTTGATAAAAAAAACTTCTCTATACGGCGTATACTTGAAAACCATCGGCGTTTTTTCTTTGGGATATCTGTTGATGCTAGTTCCGGTTTTGCTGACTGTGGGCTCAGAAGTGGCCAAAATAGCCAACAATCCTTACACGCTTTTTACCAGATTAATAGCCGGCCAATTTTTTCGAGTGCAATCCATAAACATTTTAGGGTGGTTTACGGGAGTCATAATCAAATTAACGCTCTATAATTTTATCGCAAGCTATATGTTCTCAAGGGTAATTAAGAAAAAACCGCAGAAATTCTTTGTTTTGCCGCTGGCATTTATAGCTTTTGCGGTAAGCTTCGTTCCTTTATTGCGAAAAATGTCCTTTTTGAATTTAATAAAAAGCGATTTAATCTTTCCTTGGATTGTATTTGGCGTAATATTCGGCATGGGAATGATACTTTTAATATTTTATCTTGTCAGAAAGAAAAAAATAGACAAAAAAATAAAAGAAGAATTGCAATATGAAGACGACAGAGAAAATGTTTTGAACGAAAAGCAGGAGCAAGCCTTAAAGGATAAAGGCTGAGAATTAATTTGTATGGATGTAATTGCGGGTAAAATATGTTTGCGTTCATTGCTCACGGAATAGTATAATTAAATCAATTCATCTATACGGAGAAAACATATTCATGAAACATTTGGCTAACATAATATCGCTGAGCAGAATAATTTTGGCGTTGTCATTATTCTTTTTTCTTTACAATAAGGTTGCTTATATTATAATCTTTTCGATAGCAAGCTTTTCCGATTTCATAGACGGCACTATCGCCAAAAAAACCAATTCATTGTCCGAACTCGGCGCGAAATTGGACGATATCGGGGATATTACGCTGGCGGCGGTGGCTATTACCAGTCTGGCGATTTGGCTGAAAGCCCAAGCGCTGAAATTTTTGCCGTTTTTAATAGTTCTGTTAGTATTAAAAATAGCCAACGGAATACTTACAAAAATAAAATACGGCAAAGCGGCCATACTCCATACTTTTTTGGCAAAAATTACTTTTACGCTGGTCTTCATCACTCCCGTAGTATACCTGTTAACCCAAAATACCGTCCTTATCTATATCTCTTTTATAGTGGCCATAATAACCGCCGTGGAAGAAGGAATAATACATCTTACCTCGGATACCTATGACCCTTCGAGAAGAAGTATTTTCATGCGCAAAAAATCCGCGGTTTCTTCCGCCAATCAAGAATAACTTATGACTTTTCAATTATGGATATAAAAATTAGCCTATCAAAATAAGGCTTTTTATATAATTTAAAAAATTATCCTCCGAATTTGGCATACAAGATTATACCCGCGACCACAAGCATAATTATGAATATTACCCATCCCCAAAACCATTGTTTGAATTTTCTCTTAAAATAACCCATAACCAGCCTCCTAATGCCTTACTCTCAATATATCCGAAATAACGCTTTTTGTCAATACCGCTCTTTATAATTAATTGAATAAATTAAACCGCTATGTTATACTTTTTATTATATGAGAGGAAGTTTGAGCAAAAAAAAGCACATCGTAAACAGCTTCTTTTTTTATCTTGGCCTGATAATTGTCTTCGGTCTTTTTCTTTTGCTGATTTCTTTTGTTAACGGTTATTGGTACGCTTATCTTGTTCCCGTTCTGTGCGGAGGATTGCTTATAGCCTTAAGGCGCTCGGTATTCTGGCAAAAAGCGTGGGCGTTTTTATGCTATGCGCTTGCAATCGCCATATCTTTTACCTCTTTATATTTTTTCCGACCAGTCGACAATGTTTCTTGTGGTGGAACAATTACCAGGGAAGCCATAGATTTTATTATAGATTTGCCCATAAGAGATTCTAACAATAATATACTGACTAGAGGTTACACCAGAAACAATTCCTTATGGATTACGCCCAAAGACTATAAACTGACAAGAACCAAGCTGGACGGTTATTTGCCCGTTGAATTGTTGCAGCGAAAAGACAAAAGCGGCGACAAAGTGATTTTGCACCTTCACGGAGGCGCTTATGTAATCGGGTATATCGATGCTTACCGTCAAGTGGCGTTAAGATATTCAAGGCAAAGCGGAGGCGCAGACGTGCTTTCCGTGGATTACCGCACCGCGCCCGAGTATACTTTTCCCGCCGCTCTCGAAGACGCCTTGAAAGCTTGGGATTGGTTATTGCAAAAAGGCTATAAAGAAGAAAATATCATTATCGCAGGCGACAGCGCGGGCGGCAATCTTGCGCTTGCGCTTACTTTGAAATTAAGGGATGCTGACAGACCTTTGCCCAAAGCGCTTGTATTGATGTCGCCATGGGCGGATATGGCCAACCAAGGCCCTTCCCACACTCATAACCAAAACAAAGACCCTATATTCGGCAACAGCAAGGGCATAGTCAACAATGTTGACGGAAAAAGCAACCCCTACGCCGCGGACAATGATGTTTTTAATCCTTATCTTTCGCCTGTTTACGCCGAATATCATGATTTTCCCGATATGCTCATCCAAGTGGGAACTTATGAGATTTTGGAGAGCGACTCGGAAACAATACACCAAAAAGCCTTGGCAAAAGGCGTTAACGTAACGCTGTCAAAATATGAGGGAATGTTTCATGATTTTCAATTGGCGGGCATGCTCTTGCCCGAAAGCCGCCAAGCGTGGAAAGAAGTAAAAGAATTTATACATTCTCAATTTTACGAATAAAAAATTGTTATCTTATCCTGATTATGGTGGACGGCGCTTCCCCGTTCAATATGTCGGGGATTTTGTATTTGCTGTTGGCGATAATCGCCGTCGTTCCTAATTTAATGGGTTCTTTGATATACTCAAGCTTGGCGCGGGCGCCTTGCGCTCCTTTTCGGCTGGCCCCGTCGCAAAAATGCTGATAATACTCGATATTTTGTATAAGCTCGTCCACATTTGCTCCGCTTATTTCTCTGACCAAAGAATTTTTGTTGTTGATATCGGTAAAAATTCCGTCCACTCCTGTAAGCAAAAGCAAATACTTGGGCTTGACCAAGCAGGCTATTTGACTTGCCGTTTCGTCATTGTCTATACATTCCACCACCTTGTTGTTGGCTTTGCGCAAAGCCTGTATCTCTAACTTTCTGTTCTCTTCGTCGCTTACGGCATCATTATAATTGATTATGGGAATGGCTCCCTGTTTTGGGCACCTTAACAAGGCGTTTTTCAAATATTCGCGCTTTTCCTTATCGTTAAAATGCTGGTGCTCCACAAGAAATTGCCTTATGCTGTATCTGCTGTCCACAAATTGACGATAATTCTGCATCAAAATCGATTGTCCTTGAGCGGAATAGTCGGTTTTTATACTGTTTTCGTCGCCTATAAGCTCAAAGCCCGTTCTCTTAATATAATCCAACCTGCCTATTTCGGTGGCTCCCGAGGTTACCCAAATATAGCCCGGTTTAAGATATCTGCTGATACGAGCGATAATATTGTAATCGATGTCGTCGTGCGAAGCGTTTACCAACGCTATCGAACCTACTTTGCCCACTAAATATATGTCAAATGCCGTCATGTTTCTCCTTTTGTAAATCCAATAAGTATTTTACGGCGTCAAAATAGCTGTATTTCTTTTTGCCCGCAAAGGTCGCCAAGCAAACATCTTCAAGAAGAGATACCTTTCTGAATTCTTCCCTGCTTTTGGGGTCGGTAAGATGCACCTCGACAAAGGGTAAATCTTTCCTAATAAGAACAGCGTCCCTTATGGCTATCGAATAATGAGTATGCGCGGCGGCGTTTATTATAACCGCGTCGCAATCGGCTTGCTGAATTTTTTCTACGATAACGCCTTCGTAATTGCTTTGAAAAAACTCAAACTTTACTTTGGGAAAGCTGCTTGCAAGGAAATTATTAATATCTTCAAGAGTGTCTTCGCCGTAAAGTTCGGGCTCTCTTTTGCCCAGCATATTCAAATTAGCGCCGTTTATAACCAATATATTCATAAACCTATTATAACCCTTTTGGCGATTAAGTCAAATAATTAGCCCTTAAATACCCCTTATTTCGCAAGGTATGATTTTGCTGACTTCCCGTTGTGTTTGAATTAAGTATTTGGGCGGATGAGGCGGGATATCCTTATCGGGCACGGGAACATATTGCTGTAAATAATAATGGCGGCAGCCTTTCAAAGTATGCGCTATCTCCAATATGTCGTCTTTGGTTAAGGTGGGAATGAAAGTGGTTCTGAATTCGCAATCGATTTCTCCCGACTTTAACAAATTTATGCTGTTTTTTAACGATATCATTTGATTATCGTCTATGCAGGTTATTTCTCTGTATTTTGACAAAGGCGCTTTGATATCCATAGCCACATAATCCAAATACGGCAACAATTCCTTAAGCGTTTGATAATTGGTGCCATTGGTATCAAGCTTTACCTTAAGCCCCATAGCCTTAATTCTTTTAATTAATTCAATTAATTCCCGGCTGTTTTGCAGCGTAGCCTCTCCTCCCGAAAGCACTACCGCGTCAAGAAAGTCTTTATTGGTTTCTATCCTTTTCAATATTTCCTCGATATCATAAAGATTGTCCACGCTGAGCAGCCACCTGTTATGGCAAAACCAGCAGTCAAAATTGCATCCTCCGAAAAAAATAACGGCGGCTATGTTGCCGGGATAATCCACAAAAGAATTGGGCGTAAAACCTGCGACTTTCATTTTACCTCCTTCCATTAAAATAAAGCAAATGGATACCCCAAAATGCCGTTTGGGATATCCATTATTAGGTTTTTAATTATTTCGCAAATTAAGCGTCGGCTACTTGGTATTCTCTTACCACAAATTTTTTCCTTTCCATATACTCTTCTTTTTTGCCTTCGTTAAAGTTTTGCACGGGGCGGAGATATCCGGTTACTCTGGAATAAACCTCGGTTTTGGCGCCGCATTCAGGACAGCTGAAATACTCTCCCGCGATATATCCGTGATCGTTACAAACACTGAAGGTAGGGGTTATGGAAATATACGGCATTTTGGATGTCGTGAATATCTTTCTGATAAGCTTTTTGCAAACATTGATGTCGTTGATTTTTTCCCCGATATAAAGATGCTGGACGGTGCCGCCTGTATACAGCGATTGTATTTCGTCCTGCAGCCTTATGCATTCCATTATGTCGTCGGTATAATTGGCGGGAAGCTGCGCGGAATTGGTATAATAAGGCACATCCTTGCCGCTGGTTATTATGTCGTTGCCGAAAAGCGCGCGGTCAAGCTTAGCTAAACGATAGCTTGTGCCTTCGGCGGGAGAAGCTTCCAGATTATAGCTTAAGCCCGTTTCGGTCTGGAATTCCACCATCAATTCCCGCAGATAATTCAGCACCTTTATAGCGAATGACAAGCCTTGAGGAGTGCCGATATCCTTGCCCATAAAATTGAGAAGGGATTCGTTCATTCCCACTATGCCTATCGTGTTAAAATGGTTTGTCCAATAAGAACCCGTTCTTTTCTTGATGTCCCTTAAATAATAAGTGGAATAAGGATAAAGGCCTTTTTCACTTTGGTCTTCCACAATCTTTCTCTTGAGCTCAAGGGAACTCTTAGCCAATAAGGCCAGCCTCTTAAGACGAGCAAAATAATCGCTTTCGTCCTTGGCAAGATATCCTATGCGCGGCAAATTCAAAGTAACCACGCCTATTGAACCCGTCATGGGGTTGCTGCCGAAAAGGCCGCCGCCTCTCTTTCTCAGCTCCCTGACATCCAAGCGAAGACGGCAACACATGGACACGGCGTCTTCGGGGGATAAATCGCTGTTTATATAATTGGCGAAATAAGGGATTCCGTATTTGCAGGTTATTTCCATAAACTTATCCACTACGGGGTTGTCCCAATCGAAATCCTTGGTGATGTTTATGGTGGGAATGGGGAAAGTAAACACTCTGCCCTTTGCGTCGCCCGCAAGCATTACTTCGCAAAAAGCTTTGTTGAACATATCCATTTCGGCTTGGAATTCGCCATAGGTTTCTTCTTGGTATTTGCCCGCGTATATGACAGGCTGATCCCTTAAGGTTCTGGGAACTTTTATGTCAAAAGTTAGGTTTGAGAAAGGACATTGGAAACCCACCCTTGTAGGAACATTAATATTGAACACAAATTCCTGCAAGCATTGCTTGACCTGCTCATAGGTCATGTTATCGTATCTGATAAAGGGAGCGCAATATGTGTCAAAGCTGCTCCATGCCTGAGCGCCCGCGGTCTCTCCTTGCGTAGTAAAAGTGGAGTTGACCACTTGTCCCAAGAACGAACGCAGATGCTTGGGGGGATTGGATTCCACTTTTCCCTCCACGCCGCCGAAGCCGTCCAACAATATCTGCCTTAAATCCCAGCCTGCGCAATAAGGTCCGAAAAAGCCCAAATCATGTAAATGCAAATCTCCCGATTCATGAGCCTTGCGGACTTCTTCGGGATATACATCATAAAGCCAGTATTTCTTGGTAAATGTTTCTCTTACATAATTGTTAAGGCCGTTGACGCTTTTTTGCATGTTGGCGTTTTCTTTGACATTCCAGTCCGCTTCGGTGAGATAATCGGTAAACATGCCTACCGTAGCGTTGATTAACGCTTGCGACTCTCTTACTGCCTTTCTCTTCTCACGGTAAATTATGTACGCCTTGGCGGTCTTGGCGTGTTGCTGCTCAATAAGAATTTTTTCTACGGTATCTTGTATGTCCTCTATGTTGGGCGAAGTCCCGGCGGGATATCTCTCATCAAGCCTTTTGGCTACCATTTCCGCAAGTTCGAAAGCCCTGCCCTTGTCGTCTCCGCCTGCCGCGATAGCGGCTTTGTATATGGCGGCCGCTATTTTATTGACATCAAAATCCTCTACCCTTCCATCTCTCTTAATTATTGTTCTAACCATAGTGTTTTTCTCCTTAAATGTACTGCCACTAAAGAATACCATACACAATATATAGTTGTCAATGGTTAAATTTATCCTACATATAGTATTTTTTTGTTATTTTTCCAATACCAGCCGTTTTTCATTAATTTCTTTGGAATTGTTCTCAACGGCGACATTTTTGCCGCAAAGAAATCCAAAATTTTCCTGATTGTCCATATATAAAACAATATCTCCGTGCCTGTTTGTGCGATAAGTAACCACGCCGTATTCAAAAAGCCTGTTCATGAGAAAGGGCGAGGGATGATTGTATGCGTTTGTTTGCGCTACGCTTATGACCGCGTATTCGGGGTCAAAAAATTCCAAAAACTCCATGGACGTGCTTGAATCGCTTCCGTGGTGCCCTACTTTTAGAATATCTATGTCTACACCTTGGTCCAGGTATTCCATTAGATATTCTTCGGAATCGGTATGGGCGTCCCCCGTAAACAACACTTCCGTGCCGCCGTATTTAAGCAAACAAAAAACCGACATGGAATTTCGGTCCGAAAATCGGCTATGGCCGGGAGCGATTATATCTATTTGGTAATTCCATTCTTCGCTTGCGATTTGATAATATTCCCCGTCTTCATCAATGGAAAAAAGTTGAGCTCCATCCTCCACTTTGCTTAAATCCACAAATTCTTTGTAGGTGTTGGAGGCCGTGGAATATATGTCGTTATAATAAATATTCTTTACTTCGTAATTGTCAAGCGCTATTTGGGCCATATTGACATGGTCGCTGTCGGGGTGGGTTATTATCAAATAATCAAGCGTGTCTATATCCATGTCTTCCAAATATGTCTCAAATTTATTCTTTACGGCGTTGGATGCCGTTGTGCCGCTGCCCGCGTCTATCAGCATATCCTTGCCGTCGGGCAGCCTGACCAATATCGCGTCGCCTTGGCCCACATCGATAAAGTGTATTTCAAGCAGGCTTTCCTCGTCAAACTGCCGGGGCAATTCAATATCGGTTTTTGCGCTATAGAAAGAAACGCTTATTTTTTGGCCGTCGTTGTTTTGGCCGGGATTTTCGCTAAGCCACGACAAATCCCCTTTCCAAACAAAAACGCCGATAAGCGCTAAAGCAAGTATGATTACCATGCCCGCCAACGCTTTTTCTCTTTTGGTAAACCTTTTTGCCTTCCTCATTTTCACCTCTTTTTCAAAAACTTTTTATTTCATTATATATGCGCCGCGCCCAAAAAACAACATAATCGATTAACAGAAAAGGGCGAACGGTTCTTTTCCGTTCGCCCTTTCCGTATAGGGAGTAAAACCTCAGAAGCTCCCTTTCCGTATAGGGAGTAAAACCTCAGAAGCTGAACTCTCTGTACAGAAGTATTTTATCGCCGCTTCGCAAAGGCAGTTTTATGTCGGGATTTAATTGCATAAGGGTTTTCTCGTCGGTGGACAGCATTTTGGCCACATCCCACAAACTTTCGCCCTCTTTTGCTATATACAGGCTTATGGCTATGTTGTCATCCTCTTTGGCCGCTCCTTCCTCCATATCTTCAACAATGGTTTTCTTATTGACGTTATTGCCCCAAGCTCTAACAAACGCGTTCATATTAAGCTCTATTTCGTTTGCCGTTTTCTTTTTGGGCTGACAATTGTTTATCATTATTTGGGCGGCGCTGTTGTCGTCTGCCATAATATCTTTATCAATCAAAATTTGATACGGTATTTCGCATTTGACGCTTTTATGAATGTTTTCTTTGTTGATATAAACCACTTGAGCGTAAACCATGCCTTCGGCGTAAAGCCCGAAATTATTGCTTAACTCAATTGTGGCGTTGACGGGATTTATTACCGCCACCACTTTTTCAATGTCGTCATCCACTTGAAAACTTCCGTTTATTTCTTCTTTTTTATTTCTTTGCCAAACTCCTTCGTTTACATCTATGCGGCTATCTTTGACAATCAATTCTTTATCGATGCAATACGCGTCGCAAATAACTTCGGTTTGGCTTTTCTCAACGGCTACGCCCTTGAAACTTATTTCCAAATCGATAATTATATTTCTGCTCCCTTCCTCTTCCAAAATTATGGTAGTGCTTTTATTAAAGCATTCCAGCATAATTTCGCTTGAAGGCATGATATCGGAATGGGGCGCCTCCAGCGCGAAATCCTGATTGAAGCTTTGCGAAATAAGCTTATTGTCTTCGCCCAAAGCTATTATATTGGTAACGGCTTCGCCTTCCACTTGAAAAAGCTCGTCATAAGGATAAATATTATTAATTACGCAATTGGTATTATACGCGAGAATCTTAAAAATATTTTCTTTGGCTTCAAAGCTTTTTGATATTTCCAGCGTGGTTTCGTTGAGGTTGATTATTTTATCAAGCTTGATTTGGTCTTTTTTGCAATGAATGCCCTCGCCCTCTACTTCCAGAATCTCAACGGGCATTTCTTTAATATAATATCCGTCAATGCTCAAGGACAGCTTTATCTTTAATTCCTGCGTTCCGCTGTAATCGGTATCAATAATCGCGCAACGCAAAACGGCTTTATCGTTAGGCATAATGTCCGCATTCGATAAAGTCGCCATAAATTCCTTGCTGTAATCATAACTCAAAATCTGATCTTCGTCCGAAAGATAGATAATCTTCATAGGAATTTTTCCCGCCACCCTTATCTCGCCTTTCATAGCTTCATAATTGCTTATTTTGGCGACGGCGGACACGCCAAGAATTTTTTTGACCGAAGACAAGTTCAGTTCGGCGTCCTCATAGAAAACAGCGTTTTGAAGTTTTTTTCTGTTTCCGGTATTAATGCTTACCTTGTTTTTAGTCATATAAAGCCCCCTGTTATATCCGATATTTATAAATTATTAAGTTGTTTTGTTTTTTATGACAAGATAATAGGTTAAAATATAAAAAACCGGGAATAAAGTTAATATGCGGGTAATAAAACAGGATATAGCCAAAACAATTGAGCAAGTAAGAGATATGCAGGGCGTTACGGTGAAATTCAAAGTGAACCGAGGGCGCAATAAAATTGAGGAAATCGAAGGCGTGGTAGAAAATGTATACCCTTCCATTTTTACCATAAGAAGCGTTTCGGGAGAACTGTCTTCTTTTTCCTATTCGGATATACTGGCAAAAAACATTCTTTTTTATCGCGTAAAAAAAACAATAAGTTAAACTTTCTTATAGCTTTTATAATTTCGGCAAAACCGCCTCTGGCTTATTTTATCGCCAATAATTAAGCCGCCGCCAATAAGGCAATATATAATAAGGTTTAATTATTAATTTATATAAAGGCGCGCCAATCTTTCAATCTTTATTGCTTTTATGGCAAATGGCTCATTCAGCCGCAAGAGTTTTCTATGAATCTGGCAAAAAACTGCGTGGCCTTCACAAGCGCCTTTATCTCCAGCCTTTCATTTAATGCGTGTATTCTGTTTCTGTCGTCCTCGCTTACGGTAAAGGGAGTAAAGCGGTACACATTGTTGCAAATTCTATAATAGTATTTCGCGTCCGTCGCCGCTATAAAAGGATATGGCGCGGGCAAGAAATTTTCAAAAACTTCATTAATCGTATGCGTAAGAATTTTGTAAGCGGGAGTATCTATGTCCGAAACGGGCGTAGGCTCGGCTTCGCCGGGCAAAACCGTTACTTCTATGTTTTTGCCCACCACATTTTTTACATGTTTAACCACATCGGCGATTGATTCATTGATATTTATTCTGCAGTTGATGGTCGCGGTGGCTTCGGGCGGCAAAACATTGGGAGCGTCCGACCCTTTCATTTGCGTGGCGGCGAAAGTGGTGCGGATTAAGCTTGCCGTTACGGGATGAGCCACCCTCAACGCCAGCTTCAGCAATGGAGACAAGATATCCCTGTTAACAAATATAAATTTATATAAGGGCTTCATATGGGGAGCCAACGCTTTGAAAAGCTGTTTGACAGGAAGATTCCATTTGCATTTCATGGGCGTCATGGCCACATCGTACACGGCTTCGGCCACTAAATCCACCGCGTTTCTTTTTAGCGGCGAAGATGAATGGCCGCCGGGCTTCTTTGCTTTAAGCTCCAAATCCAAATAACCTTTTTCGCAAGTGCCTATAAGCGCCATCATGCCGTTAACCCCAATTATTGAGCCGTCAAGCACTGTGCCGCCTTCGTCAAGCACAAACTCCATTCTTATTCCTTTTTTCTCAAGATAGGCGGCAATATTTTTGGCGCCCTCTTTCCCCGTAAATTCTTCGTCATGACCAAAACAGCAATATATCGTTCTTCTGGGCTTGAAACCGTTTTCAAGCATAATCTCCAACGCTTCCAATAAAGCTATCATCTGCCCTTTCATATCCTGCGAGCCTCTGCCGTACACAAAACCGTCTTTTATGGCTCCCGAAAAAGGCTCCACTTCCCAGCCCTGAGGAGGAGCGGGAACAACATCCTGATGAGCCAAAAAGCATCCCGGCAACAAATCCTTGTCGCTACCTTCGATTTTGTAAATCAAGCTGTAATTGTTTATGATGGTCTTTTTTGCCGCTTTATGAAATAACGGATAAGCTTTTTCCAAATAATTATGGAAGTCCAAGAAAGGCTGATAGCTCATGCCTTCGTTAAGGACGGTAAGCGTAGGGATTTTTACGGCTTCGGACAGATGTTTGGCCACTCTGTCTTGGTCTACGGCAATCGGTTCAAAGCCTTGGTTAGAAAACGCCGTCTTCGAGGGTTTTGTAAATATC